>Ga0209541_10007853_pt1 | contig 17801 bp, 22 predicted proteins | sample RifCSPlowO2_01_FD_184027 | JGI IMG/M metagenome (GOLD analysis project Ga0209541, IMG submission 184027) | Groundwater microbial communities from Rifle, Colorado - Rifle CSP2_plank lowO2_0.1 (SPAdes) (version 2) | ecosystem: Environmental > Aquatic > Deep subsurface > Groundwater | place... | reverse complement strand
AAAAGATCTTATTTATACCATAATAGACCAGACGAATTCTGATTTAGTTGACTGTGTTATTAACAACCAAAAGCACATAGATTGTGAAGTAAAGCAAAACAAGGAAGGCATTTCGAGGGTAACTATCCAAGTTGATGATAGAGAATTTACAGACAGGGCTAGCTTTAATGTTGAAGTGTCGCAATTCTGCAAAAAACATGAAAGAAAAGCTTGTGCTGGAAATCAGGTTTTTTGGCTTGATAGTTGCAGCAATCTGGAAGAAATTCATGAAACTTGCGAATCTGGTGAAGAATGCGAAGATGGAGAATGCGAAGAAATATGAACGCCAAATGCAGCAAAAAAATGCGACGAAGACAAAATATATTGGTTTGACAGCTGCGGCAAAAAAGGTTCTTTATATTATGACTGCAGAAAAAATTTATTTAGGAACCAATGCAGAAATGGGCAGTGCTGCTTTTTTTGGGGAGGCCTTTGCGAGACGCCGGAGGAACCAGATTAGGAAGATGGAGAAAATTAATAAAGCAAATTCGACATATTTATAAAAAATGATTAAAAACATAAAAATATGGCAGAGCAGAATATAAGCCAGGAGCAATTAAGGGCATTGCAGGAAAAAATAAAGCAAATGTCTCCTGAAGAGCTGAAGGAATTCCAGAAGAAACAGTGCATATTCTGCCAGATTATTGCAGGCAAAGTCCAGTCAAGAAAGGTTTATGAGGATGAAAATGTCATTGCGCTTTTTGATATAAACCCTGCAAATCCAGGCCACCTGCTTCTTTTGACAAAAGAGCACTATTCAATTATGCCGCAAATTCCCGATGATGATGTCGCTTATGCATTCATGGTTGTTAAAGCGCTTTCCAATTCCATGCTTAGGGGCATTGATGCCCAGGGAACTAATATAATTGTAGCTAACGGCATCGCAGCTGGCCAGAGAGCGCAGCATTTTATGGCGCACATAATACCAAGGAAAGATAATGACGGCATTAATTTTGTTTTGCCGCAAAAAGCCATGGAACAAAAAGAAATTGAATCCATTGGAAATAAGCTGATAACTGCTTTGGGTGTTGAAAAACCAGCGAAAATCGAAGATTTTCGTGGCACAGAAAATGCAAAGCATTTTCTCGTGGAAGGGGCAAAAAAAGATTCCAAAGACATTGATTTAGACGATATATCAAAATTGCTGGGTGTTAAATAATGGCAACAAGAGAAAGCTGCTTGGTATGCCAGATTGTTGGAAACCAGATTCCATCAAAAAAAGTTTATGAGGACGAGCTTGTTATGGCTGTTCTGGATGTGAATGGCGCAAATCCCGGCCATTGCTTTATAATGCCAAAAAAACACTATCCCATAATTGAGCAAGTGCCTGACATTGAGATAGGAAGATTATTCCAAGTGTCAAATAAAATATCAAGCGCCATATTTGAGTCTCTTGGCGCGCAGGGAACAAACATATTTGTTGCAAATGGCATTCCAGCAGGGCAAACGGTTGCTCATTTCACAATTAATGTCATTCCCAGAAAAGAAAATGATGGCATAAACTTGCAGTGGCAGCCAAAGCAATTAAGCGAAGAAGAAATGTCAACAGTAGAGCTCAAGCTTAAAGAGCAAACAAAAAACATTGGACATTTTGAAAAAGGAGAGAAAAAGGCAAGAGTGCGCGCTCCCAAGCCAGTTATTCTATCAGAGGAGGAAGAGGAGTATTTCGCAAAGCAGATGAGAAGATTGCCGTAAAAATATTTTTAAATAAACGAGTTTGACTTCTAAAATATGAAAACTGGTCTAGGTATTCAAGTCATTTTGACTAAGGGCATTGATTTAAAAAGTCTGATTCTTGAAGCGGTTTCAAAACGCAGATCTAATATTACAGGACTTGCTGAAAGGCTTACAGCACAAGAGATCAGCCAGTTATCCTCACAGAGCGGAACATTAAAATTTACTCATATTTTTGGAAAAAACGACAAATATAATTTTGGATTGACGTCTGTATATGAAGGGGTTGTAATTGTTGAACAGCATCTTTTGTCTGTAGATAATAAGGAGGGATTGAGAACATACTATATAAAAATGGGAGAACAAGTTGATGACAATTTGTTTAGATATGAAAGTAGTTTAACGAGAAATGGTGTTACTTACCCTGGAGTTTCTCCGGGGGATGGGGTTGTCGAAGTGATTTTGGGAGAACGCAGAGTCTCACGCAATCCACATTAACGGATTCCCAAAAACCCAAGTAATTACAAAAGCAACAAAAAAGCTTGGCACAAATGGAATTCCCTCTTTTATGAGAATTTTCTTGACTTTTCCTTTTTTATAAAATTCAATCAATTTTTTAATCTGCTTTTTATCTATTCCCAAGTCTTTTGGGCCGCATATGTATTGCTTATTGACAAAAATGTCATTAACAATCCAGTCCCCCTCTGTTAATTTTGAAGGCTCTACAAGCTTGTGCATGGCAGATTTTTCAATTGCCTTGACAAAAATCCATAAGTAAAAGGTTGTTAGAATAATAAAAGCCAAAGATAATATTAGTACTTTAACATAATATAATTTACTTATAAATAAAAAAATTAATAATAAAACCAAAACTAATAACATTATCTTTTTTGCCTTGACAACATTTTTCTGCAGCAATATTTTATTGAATTCTTTCCAGAATTTTTGCTTGTTTTTAAAAACAAGGAGAATGCTCCAAAATAAGCCATAGATTGCTCCTATAAACAATGCGTTGATAAAAAACCCAAGCAAAAACTGCGAGGAGATATAGCTTACATCAATGCCAATCATCGCTCCCAACCCCATTAGTATTTTGCTGTCGCCGCCGCCCCATTGCCCTGCATAAAACATAATGTAAGCTATTCCGAAAAATATCAATAAGCCTATTATGCTGTTTATTATAAAAGAGGAATTTGAATATACAGCTGAAAACAACAAATTTAACCCAACTCCTGAAATTATCAGCCCATAATTAACCCAGTCCGGAACTTCCCTTGTTTTTAAGTCGGTGATTGAGCCAATCAAAAGCGCAATAAAAGAGAGTATATAAGTTATGACAGTGGGAATAAAGTCTATGCCAAGCCAAGCAAGCTTTTCGTATATCATTAATCAGATTAAAAAATTAAATCTTTATAAATTTATTTTATTTTTGGACAATTTAACCACAACTTATTTAAATTAAATACCTATTCTAAAAACCTTGCGCCTCCGTAGCATAGTAGCTATTGCGGCAGTGAAATCTACAGGGTTTTGTCCGAAACTTGTAAGCTACTCAAGCTATCTGCAGGTCAGGAGTGCAACTCTCCTCGGAGGCTCTTTTTAACAAAATGCCAACAATCGAAATCGAAAAACAATACAATGAGCTGAAGAAGCACAAGCTTCCTGAATTTAAGGAGTTGGACTCTGAATTTGAGATAAGCGACTTGGAGGAGACAAACTTCCTGCTTAAAGCCATAATAAGAAGAATGGCAGAAAAGCTGGATTTTTATTCAACAATGCTGGAAGAGGTCTTGCAGCCGGATACGTCAAATCTTTATGCAATGCATGAAACCAAATTTTTTGATGAGGATGAAAAAAAGCAGATGTACGAGCTGTATACCAAACTGATGAATTTTAACAGGCAGTCAATAGAAGTTTCTTTAGAGCATAATGAAAAGGACGAAGCAGATTTTATAAATAACCTGCTTAATGAATGGAAAGCCCTAAAGCAGGAATTGCTGATGTTTGTCAGGAAAATGAGAGCTTCATGGAAAACAGAAGAAGCAGATATAAAAGAGGATTTGGGTTACTTGGGTTAAAATGCAATTAATTATATTTGGGCCGCCAGGAGTTGGAAAAGGCACTTTGTCCGATATGCTTGCTGAAAAGCATAAAATTCCGCATATCTCTACAGGCGATATTTTCAGGAAAGAGATAAAGAGCGGCAACAGCGAGCTTATACAGTATGTAGAGAAAGGATTGCTGGTTCCTGATAGTGTGGTAAATAAGATAGTAGAAAAAGGATTAAAGCAGGAAAATTGCAGGAACGGATTTATTCTTGACGGCTATCCAAGGACAATTGACCAGTCAGAATTTCTTGAAAATGTGCTGTGGAAATTAAAGAAGAAAATAGACTTAGTTTTAAATTTGGTTGCTTCTGAGGAAGAAATCATAAAAAGATTGACTGCAAGAAGGAACTGCGGCAAATGCGGCGCTGTATATAATCTCATAACAATGAAGCCGAAGAAAAAAGATATTTGCGACAAATGCCAGGGCACTCTTGTAACAAGAAAAGACGACGAGCCGGAAACCATAAGGAAAAGAATACAAGTTTATGAGGAAGAGACATCCCCATTGGTTGAGCATTATAAAAACAAAAAATTGATTTTTGACATTGACGCTTCTCCAAGGCCAAGGACTGTTTTTAGCTCAGTTGTTGAGGCTGTTGAAAAAGAAATTCCAAAGCAATAGTAGCATAACAGCTTTTCGGCAAAGCAAAATTTATTTTTATCTTCTGATTGTTTTTGTTTAATTCGTCTTTCGCAATTTCTAAAATTTTAAAATTTAATGCAAAAAACAAATCTCTAAAATTGCCTTCAGAAGTAAGCTCTGGAATTTGGCTTATTATGAAATCTCTTGGGTTGATTTTTTCTTCATCTGTTGTTTTTTTAAAAATATTCTTTAATTGAATGTCTTTTATTTTGCTTAATTCAAAATCAAAGCCTATTATCGGAATTTTGAGATTTCTTGGGTTTTTGTTGTAGCTCAAATATTCATTGGCAATTTTATTGAATAAAAATGATTGATAAGAATGTATGAATAATTTTAAAGTTTTTAATGGAATTAATCTTAAAGCGCCAATGTAATTGTTTTTATTGCCTTTTATATAATCTCTTATTTTATTTTCAATAATGCCATTATTTTCCAATACACAATCAATCGCTTTTTTGAAATCCCTTTTTATTATTGCTTTTCCAGCCAAATGGTTGTTTTTGCTGAATCTCTGAGGGCCATAAAGGTTTGGAATTTTGATTTTTTTATTTTTTAATGTTTGAATTTTTTTAATATGTTTCTTGTCCAGATTTCTTACTGTTATCACAAATTCATTTCCTTCTAAATCTCCCAGTGAAATTGGCTCTTTTCCATTGCCTAAATATTTTAATTCAATATTGTCAAATTTGATATTCTCAAAATTCTTGCTTCCCCTAAAAATTGATATTTTCTGCTCTATAATGGCATTCTTGTCCTTGTTGCCGGCAAAGCCAAAATGCTTTAATGGAATTCTGAATTTATTTGACAAGATTTGCAATGCATCAATTGTTGTATAATTTGTTTTTTTAAGATTGTAATATGCGGATTGTCCATTATTTTGAGGTTTTATCTTACTAATTTCCTTAACGATAAAGTCTTCTGGGAGTTGCTTGATTTGGTGCATACGGAGTAAAAATTTGATAAGGTTTATTAATTTTAACTCTTCAAAACCGAAAGGTTTATATACATATTACCACATTTGTATACATATGGCAGAAACGGTATCAGTAAGGATAGATAAGTCGGAATTGAAGGAAATTAATGAGATATCAAAGCTGGAGAAAAAAACAAAGTCTAGTGTGCTGCGAGAAGTGCTGGAAAAAGGTATAAAAGAGAAAAAACTGGAGTTGGCGTTGGAAAAATTCCGGAAAAACGAAGCGACTGCCTGGAAAGCTGCAAGAATGGCAGACATTCCATTAACAGTGTTTATGGACATTTTAGTCCAGAGAGGCATTGATTTTCATTATGGAGTAAAGGAGCTTAAAGAGGACTTTGAGGGATTGATTTGATTATCAACGCTTCTCCATTGATTATTTTTGGCAAATTAAATAAAATAAGCATTCTAATAAAGATTTATAAGAACCTAGGAATTACTAATAAAGTTTATGAAGAAGTTGTATTAAAGGGAATTGAACAGAATGCAAGCGATGCGTTTATTGTAAAACAACATATTGACAATAAAGAAATCAAAGTTTTTAATTTAGATAAAAAATTTCTTGATATAGCCAATAAGATTCAACTTATATACAACCTAGATATAGGAGAAGCTGAAACTATTGCATTGGCTTTGCAATTGGCCCAAAAAGAAATAATCATAGATGAGACAGCTGCAAGAGAAGCTGCAAAGTCATTTGGCATAAAGCCAATAGGATCGTTGAGGGTTTTGCTGATTGCTTATCAAAAAAATCTAATAAGCAAAAAGGAAATAAATGATTTATTAGCTAAGATGCAGGATTCTAAATACAGATTCAGTCCAAAAGTCTTGATTGAATTTTGGGAATTGTTTGAAAAGCTGAAAAAATAAGTTTGTAAATTCAAGTTTGTTTTTAAATGGTGTTTGATTTTCTGGTTTCAAGTAATCTTTACTTTACTAAGTTTTAAAAACTGCCTAATTTTCTTGTGGTTATGACAACCACCCTCGACGATAGATTATACTAATTTAAGTTTTCGCGCCGCCATGAGTGAAAAGGAAGCGTGGAAAAAACGTTACGAAAATTGGCGGACTAGAAGTAAATTAGTTGATAGCGTTGTTAGAGAATATACTACTTTTACCAAGCAACTAGAGGCCTATATCAATGGAAAATATACTTACAGTGTTAAAGAACTCAAAGAAGTTGTTGGCGAACTGCCTCTTTCTATTGCCTTTAAGGTTATGTTTAATCCACTTAGCCTTGGAGTATTAATCCCCTCAATTTTTTATGGTTTAGACAGATTGTTAGCCAGAATGCTTAATGGGAATGATCCTGATAAAATTGAAGCCTATGACTCCCCTCAAGCAGATCCTGGTCTTAAATTGACACGAAGGTAATATATGAATGTCTCTTTTGCTTTTCTTGCCACGATATTTGCTTCCGTTGGTACTCTAGGACTACAGCTAGACCTAGACGTATCTGCTCGTGCAAAGGATAATGCTGAGTTTTATGACGCAAAAAGAGATTTAGCATACCCAAAAGTTAATTGAATACCAATATTGAATGAAACTTCATCTTCCAATCAGCTTAATAACATCAATCATCCTTTCGCTGAATCCCCATTCATTGTCGTACCATGCAATGACTTTTACAAAATTACCGCCAATGACATTAGTAAGCTCTGAGTCAAATATTGAGGAATTTGGGTCTGTTATTATGTCAGCTGAAACAAGCGGTTCGTTTGTATATTCTAAAATTCCTTTAAGCTTTTTTGATGCTTGCTCAAATGATTTATTTATTTCCTCTTTTGTTGCGCTTTTCTCGAGTTCGCAAACAAAATCAGTTACAGAGCCGGTTGCAACTGGAACTCTAAAAGCCAAACCATCAAGCTTTCCTTTTAGCTCTGGAATAACCTCTGCAACTGCCTTTGCAGCTCCGGTTGTTGTTGGTATTATTGAAAGTGCAGCGTGCCTTGCCCTCCTTAAATCTTTATGAGGGGCATCAACAAGCTTTTGATCAGCAGTGTAAGCATGTATTGTTGTCATGAAGCCTCTTTTAACTTTAAAATTGTCATGAAGTATTTTCACAACAGGCGCTAAGCAATTGGTTGTGCACGATGCGTTTGAAATAATATGGTGCTTATTCTTATCGTACATGTTTTCGTTAACGCCCATGACTATTGTTATGTCGTGGTTTTTTGCAGGAGCGCTTATCAAAACTTTTTTTGCGCCTGCTTTGATGTGGTGCTCTGCACCTTCTTTATCTGTGAATTTGCCTGTGCTTTCCACAACAACATCGATGTTTAAGTCTTTCCATGGAAGTTTTTCTGGATCCAAGACTGACAATACCATCACCTTTTTACCGTCTATAATCAAGGAGTCATCCGTGTGATCAACTGTGCCTTTGTATCTTCTGTGCACAGAATCGTACTTGAAAAGATGGGCGAGGGTTTTTGCATCCGTGATATCATTTACAGCAACCCAGTTTATGCTTTTGTCTTTTATGCCTGCTCTAAGAACTAACCTTCCAATTCTTCCAAAGCCGTTGATTGCGACGTTTATCATTAAATCAAAAACAGTTACAACTTATATAAAAAGATTGTGGGTTTTTGATTTATGTTGATTGTAATTTAGGAAATCTAAACCAAAGCTGAAATGGTCCACGTTTTTTTGAAGGATATCTTTTCCTCATAATAGGAATCTGAATTTGCATTAACCCAATTCCTAATGGAGAATTGCTTCGCTCTGGAGCAGGTTCCTTATGAATACCAACTCTCCTCTCGTGACTGTCATCTAGTCTTGCGACAGATTTTCGGTCACTTTGCTGGTAATGCCAATCATAAAATCTTCTGTATAATCTGTCACAATCATTAAAGCGTGATATAACTTCATCCAAGTTAGACCTGACATCCAACAGGGCCATAAGATAAGTATAGTAACGATGCGACTTTTGGAAAAATTTTTCTGGAAAAAGTGTATGGAAAAATGTACTAGCATCCTCTACATACACTTGACCTTCTTTTTTTATTTCTCGCAGAACCTTAAACTCCAATAACTTTTGATAAATTGGTTCGCTTAGGTAAAACCGTCCTAAAAAATCTTCCTTCTTGGCAACTCTTCTTGTACTACGCCTTTCAGAAATTCTCACAGCCTCGTAACCTAACATTTTTCTGTCGCCACGGGTTCCTTCCTCACACATTTGTTTTGCAGTACTTAACTTTAACTCAGTAAATGTTGCAACTTCTTGAGGTGTATATAAACGATCATAATAAATTTCAACGCCGTTTCTTATATCTGGCAGCGGTCTGCTGGTGTGATAATTTACTGCAATATAGTCTATCAGACCCTTTAAAGATACTTTTTCTAGTTCTTGTTGAGGCAAATTCAAAAAACCTCTATAGTCTTTATACCCACCAACCATAGCTACCAAATTCATTTGAATCATTAAAAAGTCAATTAATTCTATTTATAAAATTTTCTAGTTAACAGTAGTAATAAATTTTTAAAAATTAACATCAAAAATAAGATTATGATTCTTATCGGGTGTTTAGAATAAAATACCCACATTCTTTAATTTTTTATTATTCGTATTCATTTCTTCAAACATTTTAACATATCCTTCAAATTTCTCGTATTAATAATGTCACTCTTTTTTGCCCATCCTCTTCTTGCTGTGCCAATTCCAAGCCTTATGAAATACAACTGATCTGCATTATGGGCATCTGTGCTTATAACAAGCTTAACTCCAGCTTTTACAGCAGCCCTTACATGGGTATCCCTCAAATCCATTCTTTCGGGGTAAGAATTTATCTCCATGATTGTATTAGTTTTTTTTGCAGCATCAAAAATTGCATCTAAGTCAATCTCATAGCTTTCTCTTTTTGTTATCAGCCTTCCAGTCGGATGAGCTATGATGTCAACATTTTCGTTTTCCATTGCCTTGAGCATTCTTTTTGTTATCTTTTCCTTTGGGTTCTTAAAGCCAGAATGAATTGAAGCAACAACAATATCAAGCTCTTTCAAAACTTTGTCTGGCATGTCAAGTGAGCCATTATCTGTTATGTTGACTTCAACGCCTTGCAATATTCTTATGCCACTTAACTTTTTATTTACCTCATCAATTTCTTTTTTCTGATCCAACAATCTTTTTTCATCAAGGGCATTTGCAATCGCAAGCCTGCCCACATGATCTGTTATGCAAATGTACTCATGTCCTAGCTTTTTTGCAGCTAATGCCATCTCTTCTGTTGTGTTGCTGCCGTCGCTCCATTTTGTATGCATCTGCAAGTCTCCTTTGATGTCGTTGTAGCCAATCAGTTTTGGTAGCATATGGTGCTGCGCAAGCTCTATTTCGCCTTCATCCTCTCTCATTTCTGGCTCAATATAATCCAAGCCCAATTTCCTATAAACCTCTTCTTCAGTTCTGCCAGCAACAAGCTTGTTTGTTTTATTGTTAAACAAGCCATACTCGCTTAACTTAAGCCATTTCTCAATCGCAATTCTTCTTAACAAGATATTGTGCTCTTTATTTCCTGTAAAATATAATAACGCAGCTCCAAAAAGATTGTCGTCAAGCACCCTTAAGTCAACTTGAATGTTTTCTTTTAGCCTTACAGATGATTTTGTATGCCCTTTTGCAAGCACATCTGCAACATTAGGCATTTTTGTAAAGAAATCAGTAACTTTTTCAGGATTTTTTGATGTTGCTAAGATATCTATATCGCCAATTGTTTCCTTCATTCTTCTGGTTGAGCCTGCAATACTAACTCTAGTAACTTCCTTTAAGGTTTTCAAAATTCTTACGACTTCTTCTGCGCTGCTTAATGCAAAGCCAAGAGGCACTCTTTCACTTGTTTTTCTTGCAAACTCTATGCTCTTTAGAATATTTTGCTCAACTGTTGGGCCTAATCCTTTGATTTTCTGTATTTTGCCTTGCTTTGCCGCTTTTTCAAGATCCGCAACATTCTTGACTTTTAATTCCGTGTAAAGCTTTAATATAGTCTTTGGGCCAATGCCTTCTATCTTGCCAAGCCCTTCCATGTCAACAGGAGTTTTTTTCTTCAAGTCCTCTAAATGTTTGAGCTTGCCTGTTCTCAAGAATTCATCAATCTTTTTTGCAATGCCTTCTCCAACTCCCGGCAGTTCCTCTAGTTTATTATCTTTCCAAACTTGCTCTATGCTTTCAGAAAGCCCTTCAATAACCAAAGCAGCTTTTCTGTAGGCTCTTACCTTAAATGGCTCATTTGCAAATTCTAGATAGTCCGCAATTTCGCTAAGGAGTTCCGCTACTTCAATGTTTTTCATAGAAAGAGATTTTTGATTTGAGGTATTTAAATATTTAGGATTTAATATTCTGTCGAGTTACTGGCACCCACCCACACTTTCCTAAAGCGCCGATGCAGACACATCCGTATCCTTGATTGATTGGGTGGGAGGGCACAATTTCGCATGTTGTAACAGCACCCTCATACTTTTCAGGATTGTTCGTGCAAATGCCATGGCCGCCACCACACCCTTCTCCAGCATAAGAGCAACCAGATGTTGTGAGGCAGTTTCCTTCTGAATACGTTAGTAAGTAGTCGTCCGGCAACTCATTGCCTGTAGGTTCCTGCATTTCTTTTTTGGCACAACTGCTGACCAAAAAAATTCCCAAAATCAAAATAAAAAGCAGAATATTTGATTTCATTTTCTCAAGACTACCTGAGGAGTACCATCACTTATTTAAATATTTGAGGTTTTATACAAAAACTGATTAGCCTTCCTAAGCAATTCTTTTGAATTGTTAAAAGTCAGCTTCTTGAAGGCATGCTCGTAGCTTACCCATGCATAACCAATATGCTCTTTTGAGAGGGTTACTTTATCCGATGCTGATTGTGCAAGAAAGAAAACAACTTCCTTATAGATCGTTTCTTCGCCTTTTTTATAAAAATAATTTATTGTTTCTCTAAATTCGTCCACAAACTCAATATCTTCAATTCCGGTTTCTTCTTTGATTTCCCGTGCAGCAGTCTGCTCATCTTTTTCATTTTTTTCTTGATTTCCCTTAGGAAAATCCCAATGCCCTGCTTCATAATGAAGTAGAAGGTACTTAATGCCGTCTTTGAGCCTTTTGAAGACAATTGCTCCACAGCTTTTTTCCCTTCCCATTGCTAATGGAAATGTATTTTGATATAAAAATCTTTTATTAAAAATCCAAAGCTTTAAATATAAGCTATACTATTAAATATATATTTCAAAATATATATACTATATAATAATAAAGTTTATATATAACAAGTCCTCTTAACGTCTGCAATAGTCTTCTAAACCTATTGCATTTATACTAATTAATAATCATTATATTGGAAAAACGGGGTGGAAAGGCAGAGTGTAAAGAATAGGGATAATCATATTTTAATGTTATCGAAAACCTGAGGTTTTCGGGAATGCTCAAAAATCTCATAAATTTTTGACATTTTTAATTTATCCCAACCTTTTAAGGGGGTGTAGGAGTTTTTATATCACCTCTTTTCTTCTGCGCTCAACCTTAAAAGGCGGGATATTTCACATTAGGGTGAAAATGAAGCTAACAAACACAAAAATATACGACACTATCAAGGAAGTAATTGGAGAAGACTCAATCAAGATAATTGAGTATCTCAAAGACAAAAAAAATATTTCTGACTTTAAGATAGCTGAGAAAGTTGACAGGGACATACATGAGGTAAGGAACATTCTTTACAGGCTTTTTAACCATAACCTTGTGAGCTATTACAGGAAAAAGGACAGGCAGAAAGGATGGTACATAAGCTATTGGACATTCAACAAGAAAAAGGTCAAGGAATTGTTGGACAAGACAAATAAGGAAAAGCTTGCTAAGTATTCTGTCAGGCTTAAGGAAGAAGAAGCAAATGTTGGCAATTTTTACTTATGCCCAAATGCGTGCATCAGGGTTGGATTTGAAAAGGCTGTTGACCTTGATTACAGATGCCCGGAATGCGGAAACATATTAAACCATCAGGATAATACAAAGACCATTGATTTCTTGAGAACAAAGATTAAGGAACTGCAGCTTAATGGAAATGGCAGGGCTTTAAAGGGAAGGGCTTAAGTATGTTATCAAAAACTCGACCACAACAAATGTACCCATCAGATATTTCTGATCTTCTCAGGAGTGGTGTTTATTTAAAGGAATTATGGATCACAATCAGCTTTATGTTTACCCATTTGAAGAGAGCTTATGAAAAGGCAGAAGTTCCTTTTAACTTTGCTGGAGAATTTCAAGAATATATGGATAGGTTGACTGCACTTGTAACATTTGGAGTTCCTCCATCGTTACCTAATCCGCTTGATTTGTATGAAACAGTCCGTGCCCAATTTGTAGATTTATATGCTCAAGCAAATATATATCTTCGAGCTAGAGCTGGAAAAAGCATTGAAGAAACTTTGACTAAGTAATCCCATTGCCGCAATTTTGATTTAATTTGAACCTACTTTTATATGAAGCACTAATCTTTATTATGCTGATTACTCCTTTTTTAAGTTAGGCAATACTGTCAACTTAGCGTTAAACCCTATTTGTTTTTATTTTATTATTCCTATTATCAACAAACCCACAAGACATATTATTTAATAAAATAAATCAACAATAAAATCAATACAAAATCAAATAATGGAAAAATCCAATAAATAAAAATTCAACTCAACAAAGTTTAAATATCCAATGTTTTTACCTTGAATCGTAAAAATGGCAATATCCAACTTGAGGTCAATTTTAAGCGGATGGAGAAAACCAAGGAATGATTATTTAAGATTACAAATTGGCGATATTGTAAAATCTCACGGTCCAGTTTATGCGAGAGTTATTCCATGGCAAGATTTTATTGAAGGAAACAAATCCAAAAATGAAACTGGATACTATGACTCAATCAGAAAAGCTGTCGATAGAGGAGAATGGGTTTGTTTGGAGACTTCTAGTGGTGTATATCTAACTATACCTGCATCAGCTTTGGATAAAGTGAACCCAAGACAAGAACTACTCGAACAAAAAGCTGCCATTAGGTATATTGATACATTATTTCTAGAAGAAGCCATAGGTAATGATGAAAGTTAAGTTAGTTATTCTAAATTTTTCGGAGCTTCGCCACGAAAAACCTAATCTCAGTCTCTATGCTCGTTCGTTAGTTTCTTTATATCATTTTTATGATTTCTTGATTTTGGCTACAAAGAAACCTTCAGTATCATTATCCTGAGGCCATATCCTTAAGCATTTTTTGATTTCCTCATTGTATTTTTTGTTTTCAAATTCTAGAATTGCATAACTCTTTTTCAAGTTTAATTTTATCTCTTCTAATTTTGCATTTTCATATTTATTAATCAAAAAACTGACAACCTCTTCATTTTCTTCTGGCTCAAGAGAGCATGTTGAATAAACTAAAACACCACCTTCCTTTAATAAATTAAATCCAGTTTCTATAAGCTGCTTTTGAGTTATTGAAAGCCTTCTTACCATATCAGGGTTCCAGATGCCTATTGTTTTCAAGCTTTTCCTTATTGTTCCTGTGCCGGAGCAAGGCGCATCAACAAGCACTTTGTCAAATTCAATTCCTGATTTTTTGAACCATTGACCTTCCATTAAAGTTATTGCAGCATTTGTAACGCCGCATCTCTGCAGATTTATTGACAATGGCTTCATCCTTTCATATGTATAGTCATTTGCTATCAAAATGCCTTTGTTCTGCATGTACTGCGCTATCTGAGTTGTTTTGCTTCCAGGAGAAGCAGCAATATCCAAAATAATATCATCTGGTTTTGGCTCTAAAACAATTGGAGGAATCATTGATGCTGCTTCTTGGATGTAGAAATAACCCAAAGAATGCTCGATCAAATTGCCAATGTCCCTTCTTTCCTTTTTGGAATGCTCAATCCAGAATCCTTCCTTGCACCAATGTATTTGCTCTAAATCCCATTTGTTTTCCAATCTTTGTTTTAATTCTTTTATTGAGATTTTTAGGGTATTGACTCTTATCGAGCGTCTTAAGAAAGACAATGAGATTTTTTTGAATTCTTCCCAATCTGTTAGTTTAGAATAACGTTCGATGAATTTGGGTTTGAATTCTATGAATTTTGATGTTTGTTGTTCCATTAATAAACAAGAAATAGCAAATATATTAAAATTTTTGTAAAACTGGATTTTGTTTTCCAATTAATGCCCCGCCTTGGCGTATTAATTTGATGTAGCTAGGTCTTGCTTTTCTATACGCTTCAAATGCCTTTTTTGCTGCTTGATAGCCAGCATCAACCATTTCTGGACGAATTCCTTCGGTTAGGCTTAAATATTCGTGATTTGGTGTTATTAAAACTAAGCCTGGCTGTTTACCATCTCGAATTTCCCGCTCGCTTCTGCCAGTAGTTAAACGTGCATCTAATTTCAAGTCATGCACTTCTCTATCAGCACTTGCCATTTGTGCCCCCATTAAATCTTGAGCCAAAGCTCCTTTTAACCTTTTACCTACTCTAATCCTTTCCCAACCTGTTACTTTATGCGGGTAAAGAAGTTGCGGTGCTGTGTCGTAACCAAGAAAAACGCAAATTCTGACTGTTAATCTATGAGAATAAAGATCTAGGAAAGGTGATTTTCTTATTGTGCCGCCATCAACTAAAACAAAATTCTTCTCTTCATCAATAAAAGGTTGGAAGAAAAGTGGAATGGAATAACTCCCTTTTACTCCTTTTCTTATAGGATAATCCTTTTCAACTTCCCCAAATACTATATCTCTGCGGCTTATTAAGTCATGCGCTACCACATATAAACCAGTTGCATGGTGAAATATCCTGTCTCCAAGATTTTCCTCCAGAACTTTATCTATAAGAGATGGTTTGATAAAGCCTCCTTTATCAGGCAGTTTACTAAGTCCAAGAAATTCAAACAATTTTTTACCCTCTAACAGTTTCCTTAAATAACTCTCCATTTGATGAGCAGCAAGATTCCCATATTTTTCGCGAAAAACAAAATAAAGTGCACCGACAATAGCACCAGAAGATACACCTATAATTTCATCTATTTGAATTCCCTCCTCCTCAAGATACTTTAAAACACCTATATGGAGCGGGAACTTATTACTCCCACCACCTAATCCAATACCTACTTTGGCGTCTCCCTTTAACTCTTGAAGAACCTCAATTAATTTCCATTTAGACTTTTTGTAAGCAGCTACCAATTCATCAATAGTTGGGATGAAATAAGAATCTTGCACCATTTTGTTTACCTGAATTTTACAACTTCTTAACCATATAAACACCTTCAAGATTATACCCAAGCTTCCTGAAATATTCTCTTGCTCCAGTGCCTGATATAATCACTATCTTATCTTTGCCATGTTGCTTTGCAATTTCCTCTGCTTTCATCAAAAGTGATTTTCCAATGCCCCTATGCTGGAAGCTTTCCTCATCTTTTCTGCCTATCTGCACAGCAGAAGAGAAAACATGAAGCTCTCTTATCAATGCGGATGATGGGGTTATCTCTTCTTTTAAGAATTGTGAAGGAAATCTTAGCCTGCAGAACCCAAACAAAACGTCATTTTCCAAGTCTTCTGCTGCAATGAAAAATTCCTTTCCATTAGATGCTTCATATTCTGTAATTATTGTTTGTATATTGTTAAAGTTGATTTTTTTATTGTTTTTAATGTGAAAGCCAGCTTCCCTACACCGTATGCATCTGCACTTTGTGTTCTTTTCAATGCACAACTTTTCAACATATTGCCTTAAGTTAGTTCTATCTACTCCAGATGATGTAACATAAGTAGGTATGTCGCGCTGTATTCGAACGATTCTCACGTATTCAGGCATATACCTCTTTGCCTCTGTGATTATCTCTACTGCTTCTTTTGTTGTAAGAGGCGTAAATTTTCCAGCTTTCCAGTCATCATAAAGACTTGTGCCTTCCATAACCATGCACGGGTACACTTTTAGCATATCAGGCCTGTAATCAGGATTTTCAAAAAGCTGCCTTAAGCCATTCAAATCCATTTCTTTTGTTGTGTGGGGCAGTCCAGGCATATAATGGCAGTTTATTTTAAATCCCAAATCCTTCAGAATTCTTATTGATTCTATGTTGTCATCAACTGTATTGCCGCGATTTGTGACTTCAAGCACTTCATCATAAATGCTTTGAATTCCTATCTCAACTCTTGTGCAGCCTAATTCCAGCATTAAGTTGCCGTGATAAAGCTTGCCAAAATCGCTTTTTGTTTCTATTGTCAAGCCAACGCATCTTATAAAAGAAGTCTCATTTTCCTTTTGGATTTGCTTTAATGTCAAATTTTGATTATCTTCAGTTTTTAGTTTTAATTGTATTTTTTTAATTGCTAACATGTTTGCGTCTTGAATTTGATTTTCAATAATGTTTAGTGATAGATTTTGTGTCGACACAGTTATTCCATTTTGATTATTATCTCCTATCTTACCTAACGCATTATTTTTAATTTCAACATCAATAACGTTATCTTTAAAAAACAACCCTTCAACTTCTTCCTTGACATCTAAATCATTCAAATCCAAATTCTTGATATGCAATAATTTTTGCTGTATTCTTTTAATCCTTTTATCTTCTTCATTCATCACCCTTGGCAGTTCAAAGAATTGTTTAAATTTTAAAATATCTAAACTTCCATTATTGTCAAAAAATAGTTTTGAGAAATCATTCATTGCCTTTAAGGCATATTTAACAAAATATTCTTGATATGCCTTTGGAAAAAAAGTGAATGTTCCTCCTTGAATTATGATTTCAGCCTTGTCTGGCACTTTGCCCATCGCAACATAATGCTCAAGCCTGTTAAAAACTACAAGATAAGGATCGTAATTGTTCCTTATGCTTCTTCTTGTTGATGGCTCTTTTCCGGTATAGCTTTGCGGAACATCTCCAAATACAGAGCCAGGTCCTCCTGGGCAATAGGTGCAGGGCCCTATGCCTTTCATTGTGTGCGGGCAAGGATACGGCTCTGACATCAATGCAATCGGAGCAACTCCGCTAATTGTTCTTACTGGCTTTAAAGAAAGCAATTCTTTGAATTTTTCTCTTTCTTCTTCAGGAGCAGCAAAGTAAATGTCTGCATTTTTTGGCGTGTAGCTCATTTTTCCATTAGTTTTGTATTTACTTAAAATCCTTAATTTTATTTGGTTTAATTCGTGCTGTGTTTTTGGATTTTTTCTCTTTATCTCCTCAAATATTTCAGCACAAGCTTGTTTGAAGTGACCCATATTGATTAGAGTATAGTTTTCATTTTTAAATGTTAGTGCAAAACTTTACAGTTAAGACAGATTAATTGATTAAGGAGCTCAGTAGACTTCCTTCAGGAAGTCTATAAAATAACTAATCAATCTGTTTGCATTATACACAATTTCCTTAAAC
>Ga0209541_10007852_pt1 | contig 17803 bp, 18 predicted proteins | sample RifCSPlowO2_01_FD_184027 | JGI IMG/M metagenome (GOLD analysis project Ga0209541, IMG submission 184027) | Groundwater microbial communities from Rifle, Colorado - Rifle CSP2_plank lowO2_0.1 (SPAdes) (version 2) | ecosystem: Environmental > Aquatic > Deep subsurface > Groundwater | place... | reverse complement strand
GAGGGTTTATATACCTAGACATAATTTAGTTTAAATAGGAATAAAAAGGCCAGTATTACCTAGCCAAACCAAAACCAGTTGACGTAACGGTTGACGCCAGAGTTGACGCAAAAATGACCTACAAATTCAGCCCCTCCAGCTTATCATTACTGAAAGACTGCCCTAGGTGCTTCTGGCTTAATTTCAACAAGAATATTAAACGTCCAGATTCCATTTTTCCATCTCTTCCGATGGGCTGGTGTTTAGTTTTTAGTTGTTTTAGGTGAGAAACCGGTAGAATAGCAATATTTATAAATATTTATAGTTATTTATCAAGAAAAGAGGAATTTCATGGAAGAAAGCAAGAATATTACACTAAAAGTCAATTCTAAGTTGTATGATAAGTATAGATCTATGTGTAAAGAAGAGGGCTGGATAGTATCTCGGCAGTTTGAGAAATTTATAGAAGAAGATTTGAAGAAGAGGGGGCGGGAAACGAATGGTAAGTAATTCAGACCTCAGAAAGAAAATTAGGGAATATCTCGCTTCTATAAAGAGATCAGAAGATGTCTATGGCTTGTTTAAAGTTCTTAATTATCCAAAAGAAGCCATATTTGATCCCTCTTATGTTAAAAAGATAAAAGAATTTTCTTTTGCCAGTGAAGAACGAGAAAAAGTTAAATCCATTTATACTGTTATGAGTTATGATAAGCTTAATGTTTTCTTAATAGAAACTACTTCTCTGAATAAACCTCTTATGCGATATATAACGAATAAATTTGCTGAAATGTACACTCGCTGTTTGTTGATTCTTACTGTAGATTATAAAGAGATACACATTGTGTTTCCAGATTATGAAAAGAAAGAGGTTGGCAAGCACAAACTTAAGACGACCACATTAATATTGAAAAAAGATGAGCTTTATTATACTGATATTGAAATAATCTGTAATATCTTCTTAGAAGATCAGAAGAAAACCTGGCGAGAAATGTGGCGTTTATGGAAAGATGCGTTTAATGTTCAGAAAGTTACTGAGGATTTTTTTGAGGATTATAAACTGATATTTTTTGTCATAAGAAAAGAACTAAAAAAACAGAAAGTTGATACAAAAATAGCTCATGAGTTTACTTTACAATTCCTAAATAGAATCATGTTTATTTATTTTATAGCCAAGAAAGAATGGTTAAATAAAGATAGAAAATTCATGCAAGCATATTGGGATTTATATAAACGCATTAGCAAATATGGGAACAATGAGTTTTATGATAAATGGTTAAAACCTCTTTTCTTTGAGGCATTTAATAATAAATCCAATTATCATCCCGAACTTCCTGAAGAGGTAAATAGAATTTTGTCTAATAGCCCCTATCTTAATGGTGGCTTATTTACTAAAAAAATAGGGTTAGATGACTTAAAGATAAACATATCTGATAATCTCTTTAAAGAGATATTTGACTTCTTTGAAAGCTACAATTTTACTATCAAAGAAGATTCCGTATTAGATGTGGAAGTTTCCGTTGATCCTCAGATGATTGGTTATGTTTATGAGTCTCTGGCTAATATCACGGAGGATGTTTATGAGAATGAAGAGGATTTGCGTGGAGATTGGGGCATATTCTATACTGCTAAGGTAGAAGTAGATTTTATGTGCAGAAGGTCTTTAGTTGAGTATTTAGGAAAAAATCTGGAAATACCAAAAGAGGAACTATATGAGTTTGTATTTGATGAAGATAAAGAGAAAATTGAGAAGAAGTTCAATCAGCGTAAATGCTGGGGTAAAATTGAGGAAGCGTTAGATAATCTTTCTATTGTTGATCCTGCCTGCGGTTCAGGGGCATTTTTAGTGGGGATGCTTAATGTTTTAGTAGAATTGTATAAGATAGTGTTTAAATATGAGAAAAAGAGCTTTGACGACTTTCAAGTTAAATATAAAATCATTCAAAGATCGCTTTACGGAGTAGATGTGATGCCGTGGGCGATTCATGCAGCAGAGTTAAGGTTATGGCTTCAACTTATTGTTGAAACAGTAATTCCTGAAGATAAACTACGAAAAAATCCTCTTCTCCCAAATCTTGACTTAAATTTAAGGGTTGGTGATTCTCTAGTCCAGGAGATAGGGGGATTTAGTTTTAATGTAAGAAGTAACGATTTGAAGCCACACCTAAAGAAAAAGCTAAAAGAATTACAGTATGAGAAGAGGGAATATTTTGCAAATGCTCAGTTAGCGAAGACTCCCGAAGATATAAAAAAGAAAGAAATAAAATTGTTTGATGAGATACTTGATGAGAGAATTGATATGCTTACCAGCGATATTGGGGTATATAAAAAAGACACTAAAGAAAAACAAACGGGATTATTTGGAGCTACCGTTAATATAGAAGCTAAAAATATTTCTAAAGAAAAGGAAAAGTTAGAAGAACTTGAAAAGAAAATAGAAGAAAATCAAAAAGAAATTGAGAAACTGAAAAAAGTAAAAGAGTTGCTGAAAGATCCTGCACAGAAGCCGTTTGTCTGGGATATTGACTTTGCAGAAGTGTTTGCTGATGAAGGCGGCTTTGATATTGTGATTGGCAATCCGCCGTATGTACGGCAGGAGAAGATTGCACCGCCAAATAAGCTTAAAGAAGAGATTACTCTGGAGGACAGAAGAGAGTATAAAGAAAAGCTGATTAAATCTGTCCAAAATAGGTTTCCTGTAGTGTTTGATTGGGATAAGAAAAGCGATTTGTATGTGTATTTTTACTTTCATGGGTTGAGTTTACTTAATTCTGGGGGAGTGTTTTGTTTTATTACTTCTAATTCTTGGCTGGATGTTGGCTATGGAAAAGGATTGCAGGAGTTTTTGCTGCGATATAGCTCTGTTATTGGCATTTATGATAATCAAGCCAAACGAAGTTTTGAACACGCTGATGTGAATACAATTATTGCACTTTTGGGTGCGCCAGTGATTGGCAAGCAAAAATCATTATTTGAGTATGGTGCTGAGTATAATGGCAATGGAAAAGCTACTTATTCGGGGTTTAGTAAAATGGCTCGCTTTGTGATGTTCAAGAAGCCATTTGAAGAAGTGGTTAATGCTGCTAATTTGGTAAAGATTGAGAAAGCAGAAAAGATACTAAAGACGAATGAGTTTAGAGTGTATCCAATTAATCATGAGGACTTGCTGGAAGACGGCTGGGAGTATCCAGAAGGCTATGAGAATGGAAGGTTTGGAAAAGGGAGTTATGAAGGAAATAAGTGGGGCGGGAAGTATTTGAGAGCTTCTGATCTCTTAATCACTCTTTTAGCAAAAGAAACATTATGTTCAATTAGTCCAGACTACGGGGTTGTTTCAACAGTGGCTTGGAGTAGAGAAGGCAAGAATACGGAAGTTATAAAAAGTAAAGATGAAATAAGAAAAGAAGGAAAATGTTATCCCCTCTTAAAATCTCCAAAAGATACTTCAAAGATTCTTATAACTCCAGATGATTTAAAATTTTGTCTAGTGAATTTAGAAAAATTGCAGAATAAACCAAAAATAGCCTCTATTTTATTAGATGACCTCAGAAATGATAAACACTTATGCCGAAAGATAGTTGGGGATATTTTCTTTACTCACGCGTTCCACGCAATAAAAGAGAATAATAAAGAGGATATCGACCTGATTTGTGGTGTTTTGAATGGAACATTAGCTTGGTTTATAATTGAGAATATTGGTCGTCGTGGACTAGGTGGCGGAGCAATACGTTTAGTCACAAATGATTTAAAGCGAATAAAAATATTTCCCGAAAGAAAGAGTTTAGAAGAGAGTGCAATTAAAAAAATAAAAAAATTTTTTCTAAATTTAGCAAAAAGACATATTAAATCTTGCTTTGAAGAATGTGGTATCGACCCCACCAAACCAATCCGTGAGCAAGAGCCGAAGCCTCTTCCAGACCGGGCAGAGCTTGACAATATCATATTTGATGAATTGGGATTGACCAAAGAAGAAAGAAAAGAAGTGTATTTGGCTGTATGCGAGTTAGTACAGCAAAGGTTAAGTAAAGCGACGAGTTTGAAGGAAAAATGAACGCAAAAACAATGCTATTAGCTGAACCCCTTTTGAAATTATTGGCTTTTGAAAAGGTAAAATTAGAAGACATTCCAGAAAAAGTCCATATCTCTGAAGAAGAACTTGAAGAAGTTTTGGATTATTTAAAACAAAATGGTTCAATTAGTTATATCCGAACAATGGGAAGATCATTAAACACGTTTATCAATTTAAAAGTAACCTCTTTGGGGTTGGAAATTGCCTGCGGAAAGAGGTCTTTAGTAAATATCCCTCAAAACATCTCTCAACAGATAATAAACTCTTCAATTGGGAATGTGGTTCAATCCGCAGGTGATAGTAATACAATTGTAATTGATAACTCAAAACACTACATCTTAAAACAAATGATAGAGCAAGACTCTGAATTAGACTCCGATAAGAAAAATGGCTTATTTAATATACTAGAAAAATTTAACACTCTTAAAGAAAGCGGAGAAAATGCTCTTGAACTATTGAAAATAGTGGCAAGTATATCCCTGAAATACGTACCATTGTTTTTTGGGCTATTGAGTTAAAGATGGAAAATCAACAAATCAAACAAAAAGTAGAACAAAAAATAAGTATTTTAATAGATGAATTTAGAGCCACCCCCGATAAATTCTTAACTGAAGAAGATGTTAGAGCTTATCTTTATCATTTGCTTCTGGCTGATTTTAACGATTTAAAACAAACTGAAGATGGAAAGCAATCTATCCCTATCCATTGCGAAGTCAGATGGTATGGTCAATCCAGAAATTTAAAGTACAGATCAGATATTGTGATTATTGACATATCCACTTTAAGAGTTTCGGATGAAAACTTTAAGCTTCCATCCAAAGGCTACGGTTTCAATAAGCCATTAGTTATTATTGAAATTAAGCTTAGAAGAAAAATAGGAGATAGCGACAATGTTTTTTTAACTAAAATCCGATTAGACTGCGATAAATTAACAGAGTTAAGATCAGAAATTGATGGAGATTTTGAGTCTTACCTCATAATTTTTGATAAAAAGAATAATCTTAATTTGGAACTCAAAAATACAGAAAAACCTAAAGAATATTATGCTTATCCGTATATCCAAGAAAACAGTATTTGATTCAAAAAAACCCAACAAATATAAACAAAAACACATTAATTTAACACAAAATGGCTAAAACATTCACGGTTGATATAAACCCCAAAGTAATCCAGTGGGCTGTAAACACTGCGGGGTGGGAGAAAAAGGACTTAATCAAAGCATTAAGCATACGTGAGAATATTTATGATGGGTGGCTTGATGGTTCAATAAAGCCGACCATTAAGCAGTTAGAAAATTTAGCTGGTAAAACAAAAAGGCCAATTGCTTCTTTTTTCTTAGCCGAACAGCCCTACGAAGAGCCAAAGCCAAAAGATTATCGTATGTTGCCCGATAAAGAAGGCGAATTTGAAAAGAAAACTATCTTTGCGATAAGAAAAGCAAGATATTTACAAGAGATAAGTAATGAATTATCATTAAATATTAACTTGAATTTAGGTTTAAAGCTAAAAAAAGTTACACTAAATGAGCAATCACAGGAAATTGCTAATTTATATAGGGAAAAGCTTAATCTATCTATCGAAAAGCAGGAAAAATTTGGTTCTAAGCCCCATGATTTTTATAATTATCTGAGAGATGTTCTTGAGGATTTTAATATATTCTCATTTCAAATTTCAATGCCGTTAAATGATGCAAGAGGGTTTGCTCTTGCTGACAAAATCCCAAAAGTAATTGTGGTAAATTCAGCAGACGAAATTAAACCACGCATTTTTACTTTAATACATGAATTTGCTCATGTTCTCTTAGGCGAAACTTCAATAGATATACCTAATTTTGAAGCCCAGGATGATATTGAAAAATGGTGCAATTCTTTCACCGCTTCATTTCTCATGCCTCCGGAGGTATTAGCTAAAGTTTATGGAGAGAATAAAGATAATATAAGAAGTAGCCTAATTTTAAACAAAATTTCCAACAAATACAACGTTAGTAAATCTATGTTTGTATATAATCTATCAAAAAATGATTATATTTCAAAGCAAGACTATCAGAATTTTAGAGATGCAATATCAACAGCTGAAAAGAAAAGAGTATCCTCTGGTGGTGGCGGAGTATCACAGGATAAGAAGTGTCTTTCAACACTGGGGAAGAAGTTTGTTTCACTGGTTGCAGATAATATTGAAAAAGAGCAAATTACAACAAATGATGCTCTTTCTTATCTATCAATAAAATCTAGAAATTTAGACAAAGTAATCAGCAGGGCAGGAAAATGACTATTGAAGAGAAATATGTAATTGATGCAAGTTCATTAATAGATTTGAATAAATTTAACCCTATTGATTTATACCCAACACCCTGGGAAAGAATTGAGAAATTGATAGATACAGGGGTTCTCTTATCTCCAATAGAGGTTTTCAAAGAAGTGCATAGGGATGAAATGCTTGTTCAATGGCTTAAAAATCATAAGCAAATGTTTAAGCCAATAACAAAAAAGCAGACGGAAATAGTAGCACAAATACTTAAAAAGTATCCCTCAATCATAAACGTAAAAAAGGAGAATGCGGCAGATCCGTGGGTTATTGCATTAGCCGCAGAAATGTCTGAACCTCAAAAACAATCAACTCTTATTAAAATAAAATGGTTAGTCGTAACAGAGGAAAAAAAGAAAGGATTGCAAGTTAAGATTCCATTAATTTGTGAAGATTATAAAATAGAATACTTGAAAATATTTGATATGTTTAGAAGCAGGGGGTGGAAGTTTTAAAATGATGATTGAAGAAAACATTGTTGATAACAACAACATAAAACTGTCCGTTTTCCTAAACAAAGTGCTGCATTTAGATCCCAATACCAATTTAGATATCGCTACTGCTTTCTTTAATGTCGAAGGGTTCTCATTAGTAAAAGAAAAATTAGATGGAGTTACTAAATTCCGCCTGCTTCTGGGGAAAACGCCAGAACTTACCGATAATAATCAGACATTAGGGAAAGTATTACTTAAAAAAATTAATAAAGATATTGAGAAATTAAACCTAACTAAAGAGAAACACGACCAGGTTACAGAGTTAATCAAGTTTTTAGAAAAGCCAAACGTCGAAGTGAGAATTTTTGATAAGAACTTTCTTCATGGTAAAGGATATTTCTTTAATAGTGTTGTAGTTATTGGCTCGTCCAACTTTACTTATGCTGGATTAACCAGAGAAGGTGAATTAAATGCCGTTATTCATGGTAAAGATGTAGTTGGCATCCATAGGAAAAATTGGTTCAATAAATTCTGGAAAGAGTCTTTAGAATTTAAAGAGCAATTAATCACTTTACTCAAAAATTCCAGATTTGGAACTACAGAATACACTCCATTTCAAATTTATATAAAATCACTTTATGAACTGCAAAAAGACGAAATAGCCGCAGAATCAGAAGAAGAAAAAAAGAAAGACAAAAGTGGTATCTCAAATGTTGAATTAACCGAATTTCAAAGTGATGCTGTTCAAAGAGTCTTCTCACGCTTAAAAAAATATGGGGCAGTCATGGTTGCTGATTCGGTGGGTTTAGGTAAAACATATATTGCTCTTAAAGTATTAGAAGAATTTGGTTTTTTTAGAAGAAAGAGATGCCTAGTTATCTGTCCGGCACAATTAAAAGAAACAATGTGGCTTCCGGAACTAAAAGGGAAAATGCTCTCAGAAAACATTCTTTCACAAGAAAACTTAGCTTCTAAAGACTTCTTGGATAAATCAAAAGCAGCTACTGGCGGTCATTTAGAAGAAGTAGAATTAATAATTGTTGATGAGAGCCATAATCTTAGAAATCAACTCTCTAACAGATGGGAGAACATGAACACATTAATTGAGTTTATCACAAAAGAAAACGGTGAAAAACCTAAAATTCTCTTTATGACTGCCACACCCATCAATAATTCTATCTGGGATTTGTATTCACAGATTCTTCTTCTTGTTGGAAATGATAATACCACCTTCATAAAAGAAAACATTCCTGATTTATTTGTCCATTTTAAAGAAATTGATAAGAGAGGCAATCCTGCATTATTAAACGACTTACTAAATGAAATTTCTATTAGAAGAACCAGAGATTATATTAAAAAAGAATATCCTAATGCAACAGTTAAGGGGAAGAAAATAACCTTTCCAGATAGGAAGCTAGAAACAATTAATTATAAACTGAATCAAACTTATCAAGGGATGTATCGCGAAATTGCAGACATAATCTCTGAAAAATTGACTATGGCTTATTATAATATTCTTAGATATAAAAAAGAAAATTTGCAAACGCAAGAAGAAATCTTGGCTTTAAATCGTATGATCGCCATAGGCGGTATTTTCAAAACAATTCTTCTAAAAAGACTAGAAAGCAGTATTGAGGCATTTAGGATTAGCGTTAGTCGTCATATCAAATTCTTAAAGACAATGATGAATTGTTTAGAAGAAGGAAAATTCTTATCTAAACAAGCTTATACTAAACTAATAAAATATATACTTGCCGAGGATGAAGACTTGGGGGAAGATTCAGGAGAAATTGAACAGGAGATACTAGCACAATTAGACAAATTCAACATAAATAATTACAACAAAGAAGAGATGTTTAAAGACATTAAAATTGATATTCAACTATTAGGGGGCATATTAGAAAAAATAAAGAACTTAACTCCGGATAAAGATGCAAAATTACTTGAATTTAAAGATAAATTATTGAAATTACACGAAAAAAGCCAAATTGTCGTTTTTACTTATTACAAAGATACTTTAGATTATGTTTATGATTATCTTTCAAAACAAAAAGAATTCAAAAAAATCAAGCTCCAAAAAATCTCTGGTTCTGGCAGTTTCACACCAAAAGATAGACAAAAGATTATAGAACGGTTTAAAAACAAAGAAATAGATATTCTTCTAAGCACTGATGTATTATCAGAAGGACAAAATTTGCAGACCGCACAAATTTTAATAAACTATGATTTGCATTGGAATCCGACAAGAATGATTCAGCGGGCAGGTAGAATTGACCGGATTGGCTCATTATATGATAAAATATATATTTACAATTTCTTCCCAGAAGATGAATTAGATGAATTATTAAAGTTAGTTAAAATTCTTCAAAACAAAATAATCAATATAGACCAGTCAGTAGGATTAGACCAGACAGTTTTAGGTGAAAAGATTCACCCTAAAGTTTTTGGAGTAATTAGGAGGATAAAAGATAAAGAATCTTCAGTTTTAGATGAATTAGAAGCGGATGTATTTGGTGGTGGAGAAGTTTTCTATCAGCCATTGAAAACTTACCTAAAGAAAAGTTCAATGAAAGAATTAGAAAGCCTGCCCGATGGGATTCATAGTGGTTTAATTAAAAAAAGTATTAGAGGAATTTTCTTTTATTATGAATATGGAGAAGATTTCCATTTTTGGTATTTATATGATTTAGAATCCAGAAAATCAATTAAGAACAAAACCGAAATACTCCAATTTATCTCTTGTAAAGAGAGCGAAAAAAGAGTTATTCCTAACTTTTTCGAGGAAGTTTATGATATTAACACCAATATTCTTAAAGATATTAAAGAAACATATAATTCAATACGAGTAAAAGAAGAAGCAGATACAAAACAACAGGATTGGAGTAAGGAAAGAAGTAAAAAGTTTCTGAGCCAATTAATTATTGAAATAGAGAGGGATATAGAAGATTATATTTTAGATTTTCCGGAAGATAATGCATTAGAAAAAAAATGGGAAGAGACTAGAAAGAAATTAGTTAACATTAGTTTAACCAAAAAGGGGATTCAAATTATTAGAAAAGTTTGGAATAACTATAAAAATGGACATAAAAATTGGAAAAAACTAATTGTAGATGTTACTAACTTTGTTTCGGATAAACTGGTTTATGAAAAAGAAGGATTAGACGAGTTTGATGAGAAGAAATTAAGATTAATAACTTTAGATTTTATTTCGTAAAATGCCCTACAAATTCAGCCCCTCCAGCTTATCATTACTGAAAGACTGCCCGAGATGCTTCTGGCTTAATTTCAACAAGAACATTAAACGTCCAGATTCCATTTTCCCCTCTTTACCTAGTGGAATGGATAAAATTCTCAAAGAACATTTTGACCGATTTATGAAAAGAGGAGAATTACCGCCAGAACTGCAACAATTAAACGGCGAAGTAAAGCTCTTTGATGATGAAGAATTGCTGAAAGTCTGGAGAAGCAACTTTAAAGGCATTCCCTGGACAGACCAGAAAGGTAATCTCTTTCATGGGGCGATTGATAATCTACTCCAGAAAGGGAAGAAATTGATTGTTTTGGATTATAAAACCAGGGGCTTCCCATTAAAAGAAGATACTCACGAGCATTATCAGGATCAAATGGATATTTATAATTTCTTGTTAAGAAAGAATGGTTATGAAACGGAAGATTATACTTATCTCCTCTTCTATCACCCCCATCAAGTTGAAGAGAGTGGTCATGTTTGTTTTAATACGGATTTGGTCAAGATTAAGGTTAATATCAAGAACGCAGAGAATATTTTTAAGAAAGCACTTCAAGTGTTAGAAGCAGAGATCCCCGCTCCCTCTGAAGAGTGTGGTTTTTGTGGGTGGATTGAGGAGTGTAAATAAAAATGGCTAACACACAACAAGTAGGATTAGTAATTATTGGGATTCTGTTAGGTTATATTATTTTGGGAATGAAAGGGGCTTTAATTGGCGGTTTAATTGGATTTTTATTCAGTTATCTTAAGAGGTTTATCTTATGATAACTTTCTTTCAGATGTCATTTGTAACATTATGTGTTCTATTTTTAGCTTTCTTAGTTATTTATGGAAAGCAAAAGAAGTTTAAAGATATTAGAGATTTAGTTTGGAAGTCAATAATTGATGCGATAACTCTTAACTCAGGGATCATTGTTCTTTTGTATGTTGCTGGAAAGGTTTTTATTTGGGAATATCTTACTGAAATAGATAATTATGCATTATACATTGCATTAATTATTGCAGGTTTAGTTATTATTGCAGATGCAATAGACAAAATAAGGAGTAAAAAAGAGGTGTTAAAATGAGAGAAGTTGCTACAATTGGAGGTATTGGCTCTGCTATTGGGGCTCTGTTGTTTATTACTATAAATTTGTTTTTACCATCAGGCGTTTCTATTTTTTCCATCTCTTTTGCTAATCCAGAGCAACTAATTAACAATTTACCGACAATAATATTTGTGGCAGTTATTTCAGAATTAATAGGTGTAGTGATAGGTGCAGTAATTGCAAAGTTTACCAATTTAATTTAGTTTTCTCGCCCCCCTCGTTTCGTTTTCAGTAGTCGTTACGGAATCCCCCCCCTGACCGCTCAATAAGAAGAAGGGTAGCAGCATTATCGGTTTTGCCAGGAGCGTTGAACATACGTTCCCGCATAGAATCCCGCCCAGAACAAGAGGAATAAGAGAGTATTGAGGAATACTGAAGCGAATATTGTTCCGACGGTGTTTACGTGTAAGGCTTGATCCAGGAATCGTTTAAGCACGATATCCAGGAACCAAATCAATACCAAGAGAATAATACTGATCACGAAAATCATCTTTTTTCTGGAAGCAAAAACCGTTCCTAAAAATAACCCGGTAGTTAGGACTAAGAGATATAGAGAACTGCGCAGTTTAGACAACAATTGTGCACAGTTCTAATCTGTATAACTGCGTGTCAATGTGTGCTATAAGCTACGCAGTTATCCATATTCCCCGGGTTGTTTCCGGAAGTACAGAAAGAGCAAGGCCATGAGGAAAGCTAGAACGAAGGTGCTGGATGGAATTATTTTCTGATTCATGATGAGGAAAAATACTTATTCCGCTTCCGGCTTTCCTTTTTTCAGGTCGCTCACTGTTTTTTTGAACACTTCAATCTGCTTTTCGGTCAAGCTATGATACCGCAAATAAGAGCCTTTGATGTTGCGCAGGAACGAAGACTGCCGGTATAATTCCACTGGAATATCGAACAGTTTCTTATAGGTGGGGTCTTCCACCGGCTCATTGATCTGTTTCATATGACAGTCCACGCAGATGGGAAACTGCCGGGCAGAATACATCAGGACCATGTTCTTCTTGCAGAGAGCACAACGCTGTTTGTATTTGGGTGTAGGCATATCAGTAGGGGTTAGAAGGTGGTTTATTAAGGTTTGGGGTTTTTACCCAAAGATCCTTTCCAGGAAACCTTTGCTGGGTTTCTCTTCATGCAGCTGCTTCAGCAGCTCAATCTGTTTCTTGCTCAGCTTGGGAGGGACTTCAATCCGCACCTTGACCATCTCATCACCCTGATCCTGATGGCGTAAGGAAGGCAGCCCTTTGCCTTTCATCCTAAAAATCGTTTCTGAGGACGTTCCTGGCGGGATCTTCAACTTGGCTTTGCCATCGATGATCGGCACTTCAATCTCATCCCCCAGCACCGCTTGAGTGAAGGAAATAGGAACAGTAATATGCAAGTCCAGGCCTTTCCGTTCAAAATAACGATGATCTTTGATCCTGATGATGACATAAAGATCTCCGGCCGGGCCATTCTGCTCACCTATTTCCCCTTCTCCGGCAACGCGCAGCCGCATGCCTTCTTCGACACCGGCAGGGATATTCACTTCAATCGTTTTTTTCTTCCTTACCACACCCTCACCATGGCAGGCCGAACAGGAATCCTGGGGCAATTCTCCCCGGCCATGACAGTAGGGGCAAGGACCGGTCTGCTGAAAGACACCGAAAGGCGTACGCTGAGTTTTCCGCATATAGCCCGAGCCCTGGCAATGGGAACAGTTCTTAAAATCATGAGCGCCCTGGCCGTGGCAGGAAGCACATTGTTCTAATTTATTCAGAGAGATGCTTTTTTCCACTCCAGAAGCAGCTTCTTCCAGCGTGAGGTCAGTTTCATATCCTAGATCCGCTCCCCGCCGGCTGCGTTTCCCTCCCTGACCAAAGATATGCTCAAAAACATCATCAAAATCGCCAAACATGCCAGACTTGAACTGGGACATGACATCGGAAAAGTCATAGCCTTCATAGCCCGAGCCACCTTGGAAGGAGGCACTGCCGAATTGATCGTATTGCTGGCGCTTCTTGTCATCGCCTAAAACGGAAACAGCTTCGTTGATTTCTTTGAATTTATCTTCGTATTCTTGTTTTTTATCAGCAGGAGCACGGTCCGGATGGCACTGCATGGCTAATCTCTTGAAGGCTTTCTTGATGTCCTCTTTAGCGGCATTCTTAGGTACACCCAGTATTTTATAGTAATCTTTGTCGGCCATGGTCGTTCACATCATAATTGGATCTGCTGGGATAATGCTGCAGGTGAAAAGGACAGGTGCTTAAAAAGCTGCTGTTCGTAATCATACTGTTCCTGCCGGATAGCCGGCCAGTCTAAGTGCTTCTTCTGTATCCAGTGCCCATAACGCTGGTAAATGTATTCCATGCGTTCCGAGAGGGGCACCACTTTATTTCCCAGCACTCTCCAGTCCACATAATGGATGAATCTGGTTTCCGCTGAAACCACCGCCTGGGGATTGGTGGTCAATTCATCTAATTCCAGGAAGAGCTGGGCGAATTCCGGATAATCCTCTTTAAGGATGAGATAGGCTACTTTCGTTTCCGAACCGCCGTGGTACTGCCGGCGGAGCTGCTGATGCATTTCCACTTCCTCAGCAGTGGGAGTATAATTATACGGTGGATCAGTCAGGCGTTCCAGGACCACTGCTTTCATGAAATCGTGGAGGAGGGAGAAGGGCTTGACGATGTCGAGATTGAGCGGATAACCCTGTTTCTGTACGTGTTCGGCCAGGAAAACGGCTACAGTATGGACGCTTTCACAGTGAAGCCGAACCGTACCGGGAACTTTATATTTTTCAAAGAGTTGCTGGCACTGGGGAAGGGTGGGGAGGTTCATTTTTGTAATAGTCTTATTATTTTTTCTTTAGGGGGTAACTTGGTCTTGTACTCAGCAACAAATATCTCTTTTTTAAGATCACCTAAAGCATAATGAACCGTTTCTTCATCCTTGGTCTTGCATATGATTAAACCTATGGGGGTTCGTTGCCCTGGCTGCATCTTATGCTGTTTGTACCAGTTTAGGTAGGAATACATCTGGCTTACATGTTTATGCTGGAATTCCTCCATTTTGATTTCGACTAAAATATAACATAAGAGGCCGGCATGGAATAACTCCAGATCAATTTTATCATAATTTCCACTGATGAGAATAGGCACTTCCCTTCTTCCCACAAAAAATTCTGGCCCTAATTCCTGGAGTAACTTGCCAAATTTTTGGAGCAAAGCATCTTTAAATTCTTTCTCATTATGATTTTTCCTTAAATCTAAAAAGTTAAAGTGGTAGGTATCTTTAAATAATTTTTCTGGTTCAAAAGGCATCACCGAGAGTTTTTTTTTAATTCCACCTTTTCTGATTGCCCGGCTATATAAATTAGCTTTGATTTGGCTTTCTAATTCTCGACTACTCCACACATTTTCGATTATTTGCTGTTCATAAAATCCCCTTTCGGATTTATCATGAAGATAGAGAAGTGTAACCAAGTGAGTCCAGCTTAATTGTCTAGGCACTGCCTGGACGATTGGATAAACCCTATAAAAAAGAACCATGTTATGTAGATTAGCCTTAGAAAAGCCCAGATCTTCCCCTAATTTCTTTATCAGATATTGGCCATATTCAGCTTTATCTTGATGCTGCAATTCCTCCCGCACTATTCTTTCTCCCACTTGCCAATAGGTCTGCACTCTTATATTATCGACGGCTTTATAGGCATGATATTTTGCTCTGGTTAACAGTGATTGTAAATCCTGCAAAATTTCTTTATAATTGGAAAGTTCAGTTTTCATGTTATTTTCCTCACCACTCCTTTGTCGGCATCGACTAGATCCAGATTAATTCTCTTTTTCTTCTCTTTCTCCTCTTTAAGATTGAAATGTTTGGCTAAAGTGCTCATGACTTCTCCAAAGGTTATTTTCTTTGACAAAAGAGGCCCCATATCTTCGTCCCAGCGATGTTTTAACCTATTGGCTCTATTAAACATCTTGGTGATGTCAAATTCGCTGCCTGATTCAGCACATTTTCGCTGAACTAACTGTAAATCCAACGGCAATTGATGAGTTATAATTTGATAGAGGTCGAAATGATCCCGGGGCTTGTTTCGTTCAATTGTGGCCCTCATCTTCTCGGCAAACATTTCTGGTTGTGCCAATGTGGTAAAATTAAAAGCAGGAATATGTGGCTCATAATAATGGGGAATACTATGTTTTTCTGGATTAAGAAATAGTGCACTTTTTCTACTGAGGTCAATAAAAACACTTCCTGGATTACCATAAAAGCTGTTATAATTAGCGATAATTCTGGTAAATCTATTGACTCGGTGGTCAAAGGTAATGCTGGTAAATAACAAAGATTCTGACAACGCTTTTTCTATTTTCTCTTTGACAAAGTTAAGATCATCAGTAACGGTAAGATCTATATCTTCACTTAACCTAGCATAATTGAGAAATATTTTGTTAAGTGCAGTTCCTCCTTTGAAATAAATGTGAGGGACATCCTTAAGCAAAAATAACACCGCGGTCACAAAATAATCCTTTTCCAGAAGCAGAGTATTAAATGATGTTGTGGCAACAATTTCCTCAAAATAACCTTGAATTATCTTCTGCATAGTTTAATCCCTCCCTTTGACCCATTTCGCCGCATCCTTTTTGTTAAGGACTAGGAAAGAATGGTCTTTGGTGTGCTCAGTAACTGCTTTACGTAGTTTAGCTGGTGTCGTTCGATGGAATACAAAGCGGGAATTGAGGAGATTTATTTCTCCCTGTCTTTTAATAGTCCAAATGTCAATCTGCATTGGAACTTGGCCTGTCAAGCGCCAGTAATTGGCAGCCGCCCAGCCGCCGATAAAATAACCTTTGCCATCCATCATCTCATCAGCGATGATGAAAGGATAGTCAGTCCATTTTCCGTAGCGTGCTTTAATAGGAACAAGGAAATATTTTTTTTGGTTGAGCTTTATTATTCTTCCCTTCTGTTGCAGTATATGGATGGTATTGTAGCGTTGTTTAACATTGACGAAGTGGGAGCTAATATCATCTATCGTAAAATAGTACTTCTTCCTGAATTCCAAGTCGGCGATGACTTTTATTTCAATGTTTGATATTCCTTTCATTTTTAACATGATTTACTTAAAATATAAGTAATCTGTGTTATTTATAAATTTATGGATGGATTTTCCTCACCACTCCATTGTTTGGGATTATGTGCCTCGCTTTTGTACCACACTTCCAGCAGGGCCAGCGTAAAATCTCGGGTAAATACCTTTTTGTATAGTTGGTTGGCCATTGGTAAGAGTTAAAAATTTAAAAAATAAAAGAAAGATAAAAATCTTCCCCTATTTCTCCTTAAACTCTGCATCAACGACATTCTCATCACCATCACTGCCATGGCTATGCTTCTTTCCCTCGCCAGCGTCAGGATTCTTCGCCGCCGCATCCTGATACATCTTGGCGCCAATCTCCTGCACTACCTTGTTGAGCTCTTCGATCTTCTTATTGATGACTACCGGATCGTCACCTTTACGGGCTTCTTCCAGCTCTTTCATCTTTTTCTCCACTTTCTCCCGGACGACAGCATCCACTTTATCCTTGAACTCTTCCAGCACGTTCTTGGTCTGGTACAAGACCGCATCAGCATTGTTCTCCGCTTCTATCTTAGCCTTCAGTTTTACATCTTCTTCTTCATTGCGCTGGGCTTCTTCGCGCATTTTCTCGACTTCTTCCTTGCTCAGGGCGCTGGAACCGGTAATTTTGATGCGCTGCTCTTTGGACGTTCCCAGGTCCTTCGCTCCGACATGCAGGATACCGTTGGCATCAATATCGAAAGTCACTTCAATCTGGGGCACGCCCCGGGGTGCGGGGGGGATGCCGACTAGATCAAACTGGCCCAGGGATTTGTTGTTGGCAAACATGGGACGTTCTCCCTGCGCTACCCGAATGGTGACTGCGGGCTGATTATCTGCAGCAGTGGAAAATATCTGCGATTTTTTGGTCGGAATGGTGGTGTTGCGCTCGATGAGCTTGGTAAAGACGCCGCCCAGCGTTTCAATACCCAGGCTCAAGGGAGTCACATCCAGCAATAATACATCCCGGATGTCGCCGGCCATTACTCCCGCCTGAATGGCGGCGCCGACCGCTACAGCTTCATCAGGATTGACTGATTTGTCCCCTTCTTTACCGATTATTTTTCTGACCAGTTCTGCTACCGCCGGAATCCGGGTCGAACCACCGACAAAAATAACCTTGTTGATCTTTTCCGAGCTTAGTCCGGCATCTTTCAGGGCATTCTTCGTGGGAGTTTCCAGGCGTTTCAGGATGGGAGCAATCAGCTCTTCGAATTTCGCCCGGGTCAATTCTTCCTTGAGATGTTTGGGCCCGTTCTTATCTGCAGTCAGGAAGGGAATATTGATCTCCACTTTCATCTTAGACGATAATTCAATCTTGGCTTTTTCGGCCGCTTCTTTGAGGCGCTGTATGGCCGTAGCATCGGATTGAACATCGATTCCCGTCGCTTTCTTGAATTTGTCAATCAGGAAATTCATGATGAGCTCATCAATATCATCTCCACCTAGATAATTATCACCGGAAGTCGCTTTCACTTCAAATACGCCCTGGCCAAGTTCCAGGATGGAAACGTCAAAAGTTCCACCGCCAAAATCAAACACTAAAATAGTGTGGTCTTTCTCCTGTTTGTCCAGGCCATA
>Ga0209541_10007850_pt1 | contig 17804 bp, 24 predicted proteins | sample RifCSPlowO2_01_FD_184027 | JGI IMG/M metagenome (GOLD analysis project Ga0209541, IMG submission 184027) | Groundwater microbial communities from Rifle, Colorado - Rifle CSP2_plank lowO2_0.1 (SPAdes) (version 2) | ecosystem: Environmental > Aquatic > Deep subsurface > Groundwater | place... | reverse complement strand
ATTATTTGATTTAGGGCTTCTATATCCGGTTTTGATGTAACTCTATGGGATATTATAATGTCAGATTGAGTCATTACATCATTGTGTATTTGTCCTGGTTGTTGTGTCGCTAGAACTAATGAAATTCCTGGTTGGCGTCCTTCTCTTAAAATTTGAACTAATGCGTCAGTTGCTGGGGTTTTTTCGTTTTTTTTCAAGAACTCGTGCGCTTCGTCAATAAAGAGCCAGACTAAAGGAGTTTCTCTTGTTGGATTGTAAGACATGTAATCTATTCCGTGTTGAATTGATTGAATTTCTTCTTGTTTTCTTGCGTTTATTCTTTGAGTAAATATCTTTCTGCTAACTAGGCCGATTACTAGACCTCTAACGTTGAAAGAACCAATTGAACTGTAAACTGATAAATCTATTATTGTAGTTTTACCTGCGTTTATCAGATCTGTTATTTCAATACCTTCAGTTGTCGTTGCAAAGATTCCCCAGCTTTCTGCTGCTTGGAATAAAGAGTTGGCTATGTTCTTTGTTTCTTGGCTTATGTTGTGCGTTTTATTTATTTGGTGAATTATATCTTGTATTGCAAAGCTGTCTTTTTCTTTTTTTAGTTCACTTATTGTGTTCGTTATTAAGACTCCTTCTTGAGAAGTCATTGATACATTGAAAGTAATTATCCAGTCTTCTGATTCTAGTTCTGATGCTTTTAACGCAAAGGCTTCGTCTATCGGAATTCCCTTATCTTTATATTCTTCTAATTTTCCTATAGGTGCGAATACTTTAATTGGAGAACTTTTTGGTTCTAATTTCCATTCATCTAATATTGATTTCTCTTTTTCGTTTTTGAATTTCATTGTCCAGAATATTCCCATTGTATCGAAGATTATTGGAGCTATGTTTCTTGATGTTTCTGGTGGCAAGTTTGCGATTTCTTCTGTGATTACTCCTAATGTGTACGATTTTCCACTGTTTTTCGATATTATTCCATTAGCTATAAATGAATGGTTTTTAGGAACTGTTAAATCATATACTTCTTCTATATTCTCTATGTATTTAATTTCTTTAATTTTAATTGGATTAATATCTTTAAAAGAATTGATGGTTTCTAATAATAAGTCTCCAACTTTTAGATTCTCTCCAGTTCTCCACAACAAGGATAACTGTTTTTTACCTGTTGCGATTAATAATAGATGTTCTTTCGTGATGATTAATTCTTTATTATTTTCTGATATGATTTTAATTAATTTTTCATCTTTTATATAATATCTTATTAATTCTGCTTTCTCCCACTCAAATGTTTGGTTTTCTAAATTAAATGATAATATTTTGTCAAGTAATGGATTAAACTCTTTTATTCTCTTGTAACCTTTGTCTGTAAATACTTGCGTGTTTCCTTCCAGACAACCTCTTTTTCCTGCCACTAGAATTACATGTGAGCGCGCTACGTCAAGGAAGATATTATTAGACATGGAAGTGTAGTTTCCCATTGTGACATAGCCTTTGCCTATATGTATCAATCCTTCTTTTCCGAATTTCTTTTTATCTGAAGCATCTCTGCCAAGAATTATGTCATAAGCCATAGATTTATGTTATTTTTTTGATATATAGAGATTTCTATTAATACTAGTTGAAATCTCTATCTATTCATTCCCGTTGGAACGGGAATGTCTATAAATATGTTCCTTAATGAAGTTTATATATTTGTATTTATTTATTAGATTATGGTTTCGTCTGCTAATAAGAATCTTACAAGGAAGAATAATGTTTTTTTAATTGCGGTTTTTTTGGTTGCGTTCTTTTTGTTTGTTTTATTTGCTTATTCTTTGTATAGTTATGATTTAGTTTTGCTTTCTCCTGAAGGAGGTAATAAAGATATTGAGACTTCTTTTGTGATTGCTTTTTTTGTTGGACTAATTGTTACTCTTGCGATTATGGTTGTGGTTTTTTATTTTATTCTGCACAATATTGAAAATGAGTATTAAATAGATGTGGAGAAGATTTAAATAAAATGATTTCTGGGAGAGATTTATGAATAAACATATACTTCCTAGGTTGCCTTACTCTTTTGATGCTTTAGAGCCTTATATGGATGCTAAGACTGTTGAGATACATTATTCTAAACATCATCAGGGTTATTGCGATAAGTTAAATTTGGCTCTTGAGAAACATCCTGCTTTATTTGATAAACCGGTTATTGATTTACTTGCTGATTTGAATTCCGTGCCTTCAGATATTAGAACTGCTGTTCGTAATTTTGGAGGAGGGTTTGTTAATCACAACGTATTCTGGGAGTGTATGAGTTCTAAAAAGAGTGAGTGTAATGGAAAAATTCTTAATGCAATTGTCAAGGGTTTTGGAAGTTTTGATGAATTTCGCAAGCAATTTACGGCTTCTGCTGTTGGCCTTTTTGGTTCTGGATATACTTGGCTTGTTGTTTCTTCTGATGGCAAGTTAGAAATTATGAATACTAAAGATCAGGATTCTCCTCTTTCTTCAGGAAAGAAGCCTGTTCTTGTTATTGATGTTTGGGAACATTCGTATTATCTAAAATATATGAATAGACGTGCGGATTTTATTGAGGCTTGGTGGAATTTGGTTAATTGGAATTATGTTGAGAAGAATTATATTGGCTGATTTTTAAGTAATTTTTTGATGTTTAAGCTTTTCATCATCTAACTCTTTACTTAGCTTTTTTGCAATTTCAAGATCTTTTTCTATTGCTTCTGGTGTAAGACCTACCCAATCTATTTTTCTTTTTTTTGCTATCTCTATCATTTCCCAGATTGACAACCCTGCTATTTCTCCTGCCTTCCATAGGCTTACTCTTCCTTTTTTATATATCTTTAAAGCGAGATCTATTTTTTCTTTTTTCATGTAATTTAAAGGATCTTTTAGCTATTAAATTTTTTGATGCTGTTTGAATCCCAAATATTATCAAAATAGTGCTTAAATGATTCTTTTATGGATTTTCCTTTTAATAGATACATGATGGGCTCTTTTTTCCAATGGATTATTGCTACTGCATTTGGAAATATAACAATTGGAGCTGTTGTCTTTTGGTTAATGTACCTTACTTTTGTTAGATGCAATTTCTCATAGTAATTTCCTATTACATTTTTAAGATTTGAATTCATAATTATTCTTTGACTAATTTTCTTTTTTATTCTTCTGTTGTTATAGTTCTTGTAAAAATTTCTGTATGTTTCTATTGATATGTCTTCCCCTCCTCTTGCACCTAATATAAGGAATTCGTCTCCTTGCTTAGCTTCTTTTAACATTTCTTCGTAAACTGATTTTATTCCTTTGTAGCCTTTAAAGAATAATACTTCCTCTTCATCTTCTTTAGGGATATTTTCTGTTATTTCTGGAATTGCTTCTTTTATTCTTTTATATGTTTCTTTAGCTTGCTCTTCTAATATTACTGGATTATTCGCTACAAATAATTTTCTTTTATTTTTTAATGATTCAGCTACTAAGCCTTTTTTCTGTAAACTTGTAATTATATAATAGACTGTGCTTCTTTGAAGGTTAATTTTTTTAGCAATTTCCCATGCTGAAAGCCCATTATAATTGATTAAAATTAGATATGTTTTAGCTTCTAGTTCACTTAGACCTATTTGCTGTAATAGTTTTATGTTGTCCATTGTTGTCCAGTAATGTGCTACAGATACTTAAATCTTTTCCCAATTGATGGCAAAGATGGCACCCAGACCATGGTATCTTAAACAAGAAAGTGCATTAGAGTATTGCAAATCTCCTGTGCTCGCTACAGAGAGGATAGTATGGCCAACAATTAGAGACTTGTGTAGCCCTATTGAGGGAAAGAAAGTCATAGACATTGCGTCCGGAGAAGGTCATATTGCACGAAAACTAAAAGTGTTAGGAGCAACATGTACGGGGATTGACATCTCTCCTACAATGATAAAAATTGCTAGTGAAAGATCGGAGCAAGAAGGTATTCCCATAGAATATTTGGAACGAGATGCAGAAAATCTCGAAGGTATTGGAAATGGCACTTACGATATTGCCTTGATCAATTTTTTATTCTGTAACATAAGTTCGCGAGAGAAACTCTCGGCTATCTGTAGGGAAGCCTATCGTGTTACGAAACCAAACGGACATGTTATTGTTCCTGTCCAAAATAGTTTTCTTACAACATTATTTCAACAAACAGGGCGAGAAAATCCACTTGTTAGTTATGAATCCTGTCCTAGTAATTATTTTGCAAGTGGTGATAAGATGACATGTTCCTTGAAATTATCTAATGGAGATACTTTAAGAATTACTAACTATTACTGGTCTTTAGAAGATCATGTTCAATCACTTTTAGATGCGGGATTTGTTATTGACGCTTTGAGAGAACCAAGACCCTCAAAAGAAGTTTGTTCTGAGTCTGAAGATTTTAGAGTTGCTTTTGAGATACCATTGTACACGATTATTCGCGGATACAAACAATGAAAGTTCATCTGATACGTCCCAAAACAGATGAGCTTTATGCTCCGGTGAAACAAGTCTATAGTTCTTTTCCTCCACCTGTTGGATTATCTTGCATTGGATCAGAGATTAGAGATTGTGCTGAAGTATCTATTTATGATGGAAATATAATAGAACCAACTCTTGAAGCAGATATTATAGGGCTACAGGATTGGGTTACGACACATAAGGAGGCTCTTGCACTTGCCAAAAGAGCGAAGCAACAGAATCCAAATTGCATTACTGTATTAGGGGGTATCAATGCCTCTCATCTTGCTCCAAGAATATTGATGAATCATTCTTTTGTAGATTATGTGGTGAGTGGGCATGGAGAACCAGCAATGGCAGGACTTGTTGAAGGTAGATTACTTGACGAAATTCCTAATCTTAATTATAGAGAAGGTGGTTTAGTTAAAAGGACAAAACAAAAATTAGTAAAAAGTCCGTTCTTTGATTTGGAACAAGTGGTGGAATGGGAATGTGATGAAGAAACGCCTTTTCCCATATCAGCTATACGTGGGTGTATAAAGTCAGCAAGAGAAGGCATATGTAAATATTGCAGTTTATTTAATGAAAGAGTCAATATTATTTCTCCAGAAGATTTTTGGACACAAATCAGAATATTGAAAGATAGGTATAGTCTAACCTACTTCTTTGAAACTGGAGATGAGTTTAATGTTGGAACATATCCTCAGAGACTGCTTGATGCACGACCAGAAGATTTAAGAGATATTAGATTAAGAATTTACGCTTATCCAGAAATACTGGCTCAAAAAGGAGTTATAGACACACTGGCACGATTACAAGTTAGGGAATTGTATATGGGTGTAGAAACAGTTAATCAAGGTCTTCTTACCAATGCAGGAAGACAATATAATGCGAACGCAGTTGAAGGCATTCTTGAACAGATGAACGCTGTTGGTATACGAGCTATGATGCCTTTTATGTTTGGACTTCCTGGAGAAACAAATGACACAGCTCAGGAAAATTTTGATTTTTCACAACGGTTACTGGAAAGATATCCTGAAACCATAAAGATGATGCAGTATAGCCTTGTTGTTCCTATCATCGGTTCGGAATACTTTGTTATGGCAAGTACTGCAAAGAAAGTACGAGAAGCCTATGAACAAGATGGTAAGAGTTTATCTAGAGACGATGATTTTGATTATCAAAAACTTACAGAACTTTTCATAGAGACATTTACTGAAGCTGATATAGAATTCTTGAAAGGATTAGTTATTAGAGGTAAAAAGATAACAAAAGAGAAAGGTTATTTGACTTCGACTTTTATTGGCGTTGGTGAATAATTTCTTGACGCTCAAAATTTTGATTTTAACGTTTAATAAAATCTATTTCTTCCGGGCCGAGTTTTAATTGTTCTTGAATTACTTGGTCATTTTGGATTATTTTTTTTATTAGGCTGAAATCCCGCATTGCTCTCTTTGTAGAGCAGTGGACGTATTTTGCGTATTTTTGACTGATGGTTTTTTTCTTTGACATTATTGTGTTATTTAGCCATATTTTTAAAATTCTCTGTGGTCTCTCGTATTTTGTGAAAGATACTTTTGGTTTATCTTTGGCGTAACTTATGCCTGCGCTTTGGAATATATTTTGATAAACTAAGAAACGCCAGAACTGTTGCCTGTAAATACGGCCTCTGAATATGTCTGCTTTTGCTAATGCTAAATATGCTCGTGCTAATGCTTTGCCTTTATACTCGCGTGGAATGTTTTCTTCTATCCATAATAAGATTTCGTCTAATGACATTTTTGTGTTATCGAATAAATCTAAGTTGTCTGAGCGTTCTTGAAATAGTTTTTTTAATATGTTGAAAATGCTGTCTTTTTTACTTCTTTCTTCGAGAAAGTCTACGTTTGTCTGGTCGGTTAAAACATATGTTTGCAGATCATTTAAAGCTGCTCGGATATCTCCTTGAGATTTTATTGCTATTTGTTTAAGATAGTGTATGTTTTCTTTATGTCCTTCTTTTTTTACTATGCCTTCTAAGACTTTGACTATATCGTCTATGAAGAGCGGTTTCATTTCTACCAATTTACATTTTGGTCTTAAGTCTGAAAATTTAGAATCCCATATATCATTTCCAGTCATTATTATTGGATGCGCTGATTTTTCTAGTATTCTAATTAATTCAGCCACTCCTCCTATATCTGTGCCTGTAACTCCGTCAACTTCATCCATTAATAATATTTTTCCTATTTTGAAAAGGCTTTGTTGTAATGATGCTGGTTTGAGAATTTCTTCTAGTTTTAATCTGTTTCTCAAGTCTGAAGAATTTAGTTCAAAAATATCTAGGTTGTGCTCTTTTGCTATTGCATGAACTAATGTTGTTTTACCAGTTCCTGAAGGGCCATGTAAAATTATTCCTTTCTTTTTAGGAAATTCTTTTAGGAATTTTTGAACTTCTTGGACTGCTTGGTCTTGACCAATTAATTCTTTCAAGACTGCAGGTCTGTATTTCTCGGCGAAGCTTGAACTTATCATTATTTCTTTTTGATGCTTTATTATTTAAGGATATGTTTACTTCTTCTATATATTTATTAATTGCATCTTATTTCATTTTAGATGTCTCCTATGCAGAAAATGTTGTTTGGAGGTGAAGAGCCTATAGAGCGTTTAATGTCTTATGATAAATTATCCGTGCTTACTGTTGCCAAGGAGTTATCTCCTAACCAAGTGATACGCAGACCAAATAGTAAACAACAGGCACATATAGGATTATGTCCATTTCATAAAGAAAACACTCCTTCTTTTTGGGTTAGACCTTTTCCAAACACTTACACTTGTTATGGTTGTGGTCGCCGGGGAGGACCTTTATCTTTAGTAGCTGAACTTTCTGAAAATCCTTTAGATTATTTGATACATAGATTTGGGTTTAATGAAAGAAACTCTGATCAGTTAAATGAGTTAAACTTGGCTTTGGAAGCTGAAATGGGACTCAGAGATTTCTATTCAGGATTATCACTTCATAAAATTTATTTTAATTTTTAAATTTCTTCTTTTAAGCCTGCTAGGACAAAAGAAGCTAGAAGAGCTTGAAGCTGAACAAATTCATCACTACCTTCCACTATTCTAAATTCAGCTTCTCCTGTTTTTTCTGTTAGTTTTACTTTTGTTTGAGGTTCAATTTGAAGTTCCCATATTTCTTTTTGAATTGCCTTTATTATATCTGTTCCACCTACACTTTCTTTTAACATTATATCTAATAGTTTTTCTCTTGCATTAAGAAAGTCTCCGGCTAAGGCGTAGTCAAGAACTATTTTTACATTAGTGGGTTTTGCAGAGGAAGCAATCATTTTAACAATTTCTGCATTGATGTCTAAAGCTATTGATGCAGTTGCTTGGAGAAGATTTATTGCACGTCTACAATCTCCTTCACTCATTTCATATAACGTTTCTAAGGCTTCTTCTGTAATTTTTAGCTTTTCTTTTTCGGCTATTTTTTTTATGACTGAAACGATGTCTTTTTTTTCTAATAATTTGAAACGGAATACCACACAACGTGATTGAATTGGATCGATAATTTTTGATGAATAGTTGACAGACATAATAAACCTGCACGTGTTTGTGTAGTTTTCCATTGTTCTTCTTAATGCCTGTTGGGCTTCTTGTGTTAAGGCATCTGCTTCATCTAGAAATATTACTTTGAACGGAACGACTCCAATTGACTTTGTTCTTGCGAAATCTTTTACTTTTTGTCTTACTACGTCGATTCCGCGTTCATCTGAGGCGTTTAATTCTAGATAGTTTTCTTTCCATTTGTCCTTGAATAGTTCTTTTACAATTATTAATGCCAATGTTGATTTTCCCGTTCCCGAAGGGCCTGCAAACATTATGTGGGGAATGTTCATTGCCTGCACTAGGGCGCTTGCTCTTTTTACTATTTCTTGTTGTCCGACTACGTCGTCGAATATTGCAGGTCTATATTTTTCAGTCCATATTTCACTTTGACTCATATTTTAATCACCCTTCGTTTTATTATAAAGATTTATGTGATAATTGTTTTTCGTTGTTATAGATATATAACTATTGTGGTACAGACAATTCTGGTAATTGCAACATGTCAAAGTGTGTCTGAGGAACACTTTGAGCATCCAAAAAACAAAGAATATTGTTTTTTTGATATTTTGTCCAGAATTCTCTGTCTACACAATTCTGTTTTTATGTGTCAAAGTGTTTGAAAACCACATCATTTATAGTGTGGAACACTTTGAGCATCCAAAAAACTACTATTTAAACTAAAAGTTTTTTTGATGTTCTAATCAATAGAATTGTGTATAACATAAAGTTTATTACTTTGTTTTATTGATTGTTTTTATGAGCAAGGTGTATACTTCTGCTGGTGATGAGGGACTTACTAAAGATTTTTCTGGAAAGCCTTATTTGAAAGATGATTTGATGATTGTTGTTAATGGCAAAGTGGATAGTTTGCAGAGCGCTTTGGACATGGCTTTATTTTTGGATACTCATCATTCTGAATTTTTGAGGACTGTTCAGAAAAAATTATGGCAGGCTTCTGGGGAAATTGCTAATTGTCCAGGTGATTGTTTGAATGCTCCAGTTACTGCGGATGATTTGAAAGAACTTGAGGAATATATTGATTCTTTAGGCGAACCTCCTAATAAGTTTGTTAGATTTACTAATGAAACGAGTATATGGTTTAATGAATGTCGTGTTCGTTGTCGTGAATTGGAGACTTTTTTAGTTAAGATGTTTCGTGAAGGTAAACTTCGAAGCGAAATTTATAGGTATATTAATCGTTTGAGTAGTTTGTTTTTTATGCTCGGGTATAAAGCTGGTTAGAATAGGTATTTTCTAATGCAATAATGTTTATAATTAGATTAAGATGCAGTATTTCATGAGTAATCCTCAAATAACTCAGGTTCCTTATTCTTGTTCAGGCACTTCTTCACAAACGTATGGTGCTAAAGTTTTGTCTGTTGAATGTAAAAAAAGACTTTCATCTGGAGATAAATTTGAATTAAGAATTTACAAGACCGTTACTCCAGAAGTAGATACTGGAGCATTTGGTCCACCTTTTTCAAAAATGCCTTTGATCGTTATTACTGATATGCATTATGCTGAACCCGATGTGCATCCAGCAAATAAAGTACAACCGAGCAGACATGATACTTATCTTTTTGGTAGGGATGTTTGTCATGAAATAGAAAGATGTATAGAACATAGTTTTACTGATGTGAGAGATAGTGTTTCTAGCAGGCCACAAAGAGATAGGAATTTAGATTGGCTTATAGAAAATGCAGATATTATAAGAGAACTATTATACGGCTATACAGGAATTCCAGAGGCTATAACAAAACACGAAATTGTTAAACATTTGAGAGATGGAACTTTAAAAAGAAATCGCTTTTATTTTTCTTAATAATTTTAATTTTTATGTTCGAATATAAATCTGGTTAGAATTAGTATTTTCTAATGCAATAATGTTTATAATCTGTTTAAATGGATTATTTGTATGGGTCTTCAAAGGTATGCAAGGTGGGTTGATGCTCCCGGTTCTACAACAATTTTTAAAGAAGGCAGGGCAGGAATCTTACAATTGGAGGCAAAAAGGATTTTTTCCCCAGATCACATTTTTAATTTACTTATTGCTAAGACAATGCTTTATGAAGGGTGCGACCTTTCTTCTAAACTACTGCCTCTTTTTGTTGGGATGTGGGATGATAAAAAAAATGAGAGGCGCAATGATTTTTATTCATTTGATAATAATGGTATTTGTTTATCTCATGGTTATTCAATAACTAGAAATGGTGAACGAATAGTAGATGAGGCTCATGATACTAAAGTGGATAGACTTGTTGAATATGGAAGAGTTATTAAAGAATTAATTGGAGAATATCCCCTACCTGCCCAATTATCCACACATACCACCGTTAATGATTTGATGAATAATTCTTTGAGAAAGTAAAAACTCTTTATTTTTAACTAAATTTTATTTCATCTTACTCTAAATCTATTTGAAATTATAGCTTTTTAACCTGCGTTTGCTCTACGCATCTTACGCTTTCGTTTTTCTTTCTTTAATCTCTTGCGTTGCCATTTCCATCGCATTTGACCTTTCTTTTTCCAGCGTCTTGATGAGCGTTTCATGTTATGGTGTTAATTTTATGGTTTTTAAAGCTTACGAGAAATAGGTCCTCTTGATATTATCTATTTCTGCTTTGAAGACTTGCGCTTTTTCTTCTCCTATAATGTCTTTGTAAGCGCTCATGTTTGAGTGAATTGTTTTTCCCAGACTGGTAAGCGCTTTTGTTAATATTGCAATGTCTGATTCTTCTAAAGACGTTTTTGACAGAATTCTCCATCCCCTTATGCTGTCTACTTTTTTGTTGTTTTCGTATGCTAGGGAGTGTATAATATTTTCAGAATCTATTAGTTCCTCATATGAAAGACCGTTAACTAGGATTCTAGATTTTTTAAAATCAAGTTTGGTGTAGTCTTTTATTACTAAATTTATTTCTTTTTCAATGTTTGCCGTTAGCTCTTTAAGTCTGGTTTTTATTATTGTTCCTTCATTGCCTAGTTCTAGAACTTTGACATCATTTGCCATTTTTTCTATTAGTCTGCCTTTTTGTAAGACTATCGAGGCTTGCTCTATGTTAGGATAATTTCTGAGTTCCATTTGAGTTAATTTTTCAACGTGATGGTCAAATAATTCTCTTTGTTTTTCTATGACTTGTGTTTGTTCATTAACTTTTCTTAATACCTCATTTACATTTTTTACTATATGTCTGAAGTTTTTGTAATATGCTGTTATTTCGTTTCTTCTTTCAGAAACAGTTATGACTAATGTATTCATCATTTTTGCTGTTCTTTCTGCTGTCTTGTGTCTTGTTCCTGTTTCTTTTGTGGATATTTTTTTGTCTGGATAAATCATTACATTTGCTTGAGTGATTCTTTTCATATCTTTTGATAATATAATTGCTCCATCCATTTTAGATAACTCGACTATTTTTTGAGGCACGAATTTGCTATTTATTTTAAAACCGCCATCGAGGATTGAGTGTATTCCTTCTATCTCTACAACAATAATTGCTCCCTTTTTCGCGCTTACCACTCCTTCTAGCGCAGTTCTAAAGTTTGTTCCTGGTGATAGGACTCTTAGAATGTGGTCTATTTCTTCTTTTGTTGCTTTGTTTTTTCCATTCTTTTCAGATTCTTCTTGCATAATTTGCGCCTGAACTTCTATTTTTTCTTCCATTTTTTATTTATGACTTGCTTATATTTAACTTTAATTGTTTTTTTGCTGGTTTTTTTGCAAAAAGCAAGAGTTTTAAACCTATTTTGTTGAATAATTTTAATAGCCCTGTAGAATAGCTGGTCAAGTTCGCAGCCCTCTGGCGGCTGAGACCTCGGTTCAAATCCGAGCAGGGCTATTCGGATTCAAACGATATTTCTCGTTCCTCTCTTGCTCGAATCTCCTCAACAGGCTCGGAGACTCGCTACGGAGTAACGAGATCCGAGTGGGGCTATTTATGCTATTTGTGTTGATGCTGGCTTTAAACCATTGTTAGTAATCTTTTGAAAGCTATATATTATTGGTTTATTAGTTTCTTTTTGGAAACATTAGTCTTGAGATGGCTTCTTGTAATACCCTGCCTTCGGGCAAATGGAAACTATATGATTTTATCTTTGCTACATATGTTCCTGATTCTTGTCTGCAATATCCTTCGATGTCATAATTTTTAAGATGATTTTGCGGGTCTCTTGTCAATTCACAGAACTCATATAACTTCTTTATTCCTTCATAATCCTCAACTTCAACAGTTAATATTTCACTCATATTGAAATCACATTATATATCATTATTTAAGCTTTTTTCCACTAAATTTTCTTATGGGCAATTTTATACCTTGTTTAAGCTATTTATGTGGGTAATGGTTTTTGATTCTGTCACATGACTTTAACATTATGGTCACAGGAGTTACTGTATCTTGAATATTGTGGTGGGTTAGTTTTAGAAAAAAATGTTTCTTGTGAAGTATGGGGTAATTATAAAGAAAGAATTAGAATTTTAGCAAATGATAATATTAATCTTAAATAGGCTGTTGCGAACCTATGCAGGGAGATTCAATTTTTAAAATATTTTGAATGTTAATTTTGTTATCCGTTAACTTTATAATTAATTGATTGCTTGGATTAATATGGTTGAATATAATCCTAAATTAATTCTTAGTCCTAGTAATTTACAATTATCTGATGATGCTGTTTATGTAGGTGGAGATGATGAAATGTCTAGGAAAGTCTTTGCCGAAGTTGATTGCAGAAATGAAGAAAGGGCTAGAACAAGATGGTTCGAAGATATGGAAGGATTAAGAGAATATTGGAATATGCCTCTTGATTAAATTTATAACTTGTTTTTACATTGTTATTTCATGAAGAGGCTGTTTATTTTTACGTATCCCAAACTGACTTTGTATTTTATTGCAATAGTTGTTGCTTATTTTGTTTTTCGGATTGATTCTGTTTACGATGCTGTTGTTTCTTTTGATAGTTTAATTTATTTGGCAATATTCTTTGGGGGATTGCTTTTTTCTGCAGGGTTCTCGACGCCTGTTGCGACTGGTTTCTTTCTAGCTTTGCAACCTCCTGATATTTACATGGCTGCTCTTGTTGGAGGGGCTGGAGCTTTAATTGCTGACATGGGGCTGTTTTCATTTATTAGGCTGTCTTTCATGGATGAGTTTAAAATTTTGAAGCATAACTCTTTCATAAGGCATATTTCTTCTGGCGTTAGAACGATAGTTCCTAAAAAACTACGCAGTTTTTTAGTTTATGTTTTAGTTGTGTTTATTATTGCTTCTCCTTTGCCTGATGAGCTTGGTGTTGCTTTGCTTGCAGGTTTTACCAAGGTTCATCCTTATGGTTTTGCGATGATGAGTTATATTGGAAATACTTTGGGAATATTTTTACTTTTGATTATTTAAAGAGGACATAGTTTTTTAAAGCGTTTTGTTTAGTTTTCTTTAGGCCCTTGTAGAATAGTGGTCAAGTTCACTGCCCTCTCGAACGAGTTTTACTCGCATGTGAGGTGATGTCGTTGAGACTATATCTGTGCTCTCTACGAGCAACATGATCTCAGCTGTCGCTTAGGCGATAGTGGAGAACGGCAGAAACCCGGGTTCAAATCCCGGCAGGGGCATGGCGGGGAGCAGAGAGATCCCTAAACCCCTCTGCCCTCGCCTCTTTTTAGAAAAGAATAAATATAGCAAAGGACGCTCTAATTTCTCCACTTTCGCGCCTTTGCTATCTAGCGAAAGACGATTAATCTGGGGAAAAAAAGTCTTTCGCTATACTCTAAATTTTAGTAGTTTACACAATGAATGGGGATAAGAGTGGAGATGAAGATAAAAGAGAAATTATTAATTATTATTTAGATTTAACTCATAGACTTGGTGATAGAGATTCTAAATTTAGTCCTGAGATACCTCCTGTTTTTTATTTAAATAGGGGATTGGGGCTAGGATTTTGTTCTAACTTAGGTACTGAAATTGTTAGAAGATATGAAAGTGTTAGAAAACAAGGTAAAATTATAGACGGGAGATTTGGCAGTCCTGAGCCTGCTTAGTAAGATATTTATACAACTGCGTGCTTGCTCTTTTGAGGAAAAATGGTGAATTGGGTGTTTATTGGAATTATATTGCTTGCTGTAATTTTATTTTTTAAGATTACTTCTTTCAGGTATGAGAAGTGGTGGACTTATTCAATAGGGATTTTATTTATTTTTATATTATTTTCATTTTTTAACGTCGTACGCAGTAATGATATTGATCTTTATACATTCGAAGGTTTTGTTTCTGGGTTGAGGTCTTATGCTTATTGGATTGTTAATTTCGGGAAGACTACGGCGACTATTACAGGGAATGCGGCTCTTTTTGACTGGAATATGACTAATAAAACAGGTTGAACTATGAAAATATTATTGATTTTAATTAAGGTTTTTGCAATAGGGGCTTTATTAATAATAAGTAATCAAGGTTTGGCTATTAGTGATGCTGTTAATCGCGAGCATTTTATTGATGAGTATTCTTCTTGGATTTCTCATTTGTTTGATAAAGGAATTGCTATTGTAGGTTATGTTATTAAGAGTGAGTGGTTGCCTGAAAATCCTTGAAATTGTTTCTGTATATTGTCGTTCCAATGTATGGTCTTTCTATAAACTCTAGTTTAGATTTTAATTGGTTTTCTATGAATGAATAGACTCCTTTAAATTCTCTTTTATGTGTATCGTCTATTGTATGATTTGTGTTGTTATCTGCTTTTATCCAAGCATCAACATGACGTTTATTCCATCCAATTATCCATAATTCATTTAATGAGATATTATTATCGTTTCTTTGAGCAATAATTTCAGCTACTGGTCTGTTTCTGTAATTTAATGTGATTATTCCTTCATCTTCATTTACATCAAATTCAAATGAAGTTTCTCTATGGGAATATCCTGCTTGTCTGAGAGCTGTGACTATGTCTTTTCCAAGATTTCTGAGATTTCTAAATTCTTCAGGTAAATCTTTCTTGCCTGTGTTAATTGAGTATAAATTGCCCATGAAGTAATAGGTTTAATTAGAGGGTTTTTAATGGTTTGTTTTTAGACAAGAGAAGATGTGACTTAAATTATTTTCATGTCGAAGTGTTTGGAAACCGCACACTTTAGTGTGCGGAACACTTCGAGCATCCAAAAAACAAGTGCCAGTCAAACCTCGCACTTTAGTGCGAGGTGGTACATTGTTTTTTTGATACTCTCTTGCTTGACCTTCCTCGCTTACTATTGCTTCGGAAACTCGCTGTGGAGTATGAAAAGCCTCCGCCGGGAATCGAACCCGGGACCTCGTCCTTTTTGTCTTATTTTCTCTTTCTACTCTCTTGCTGCGAGGTTCCTCGTCTTATGACTGTGGACCTTCTCGCTGCGGAGTAGCAAGATACCAAGGACGCATTCCACCGCTGAACTACGGAGGCATCTTTTTAATTATAGATAGTTGTGTTTTAAAGGTTTGTTTGGACTGAGAAAACCTTCGGTTTTCGAGGTGCTCAAGAACTTTTGTTCTTGACATAGACTTTTATACTGTTGATTATGTTCATTGTTTATGAAATTTATTGAGCTTAAAAATAATTATAATTTATTGCAGAAAAAACATAGTCTTCCTGAGTTTGATGAAATGAATTCTGCTTTTGAAATTGGAAAGATTAAGAAAGACTCTGGAGTTTTGCTTAAAGATATTCGTCGTATTATAGTTGATAAGTTTGCATATTATCTTAAATTAATTGAGACTATGGTTAATCCTTCACAGGCTCCTCCGATGTTTATGATGTTGCTTAAAGATATTACGCCTGAAGATAAAAAAATTATTGATTCTGTTTTTTCTTCATTTATGGAAGTTGAGTTAATATCTTATAAACTAGATGTGGTTTCTAATGACAATAACGAAGTTGAATTTATCTTGAAGGCTTTTGGTGTCTGGAATGAGAAGCGTTCTGAATTGTTGAAGATATTGGATGTGCTTGAGAGAAACTGGAAGAATGCAGCTAATTCTAAGAAAAGTAGCAGGGATTATTTTAATTGATTATCTTTGTGATTAGTTAAATTTATAAATTGTAATTTGTTAGTAATAACATGAATAAACATGTATTAATTGGATTAACGGCTTTAGTGTTAGCTGGGTGTGTTTCAGATTTAGACAAATTAAAAAATGAAGTAAATTATAAACCTGGCAATAATCAAGAAAAATCTGTTGATACTAATGTGCCTATATTTGGTTTTCCTCATAGAAAAGATATTTCTTATGTAGAAAATAGAGAAGGATATTTTACTGATGACAATCGAGAATACTTTGGAATGGGTGGGAAAAGATATGCTGTTGAGATAGATAAAAATGGTATTAAAAAGCATGCTGATAGTCCGATGAAATTTGATGGTAAAAATTATTATATCAATTTAAAGTAACACTAATATTTATATAAGTTATATCTCTTAATTAGAGATGAGAAGTGGAATAAAAATTTTGCTGATTGTTGCTTCCATTACTGTTTTTTTTGTCTTATTATATAAAATTCCTTTATTTTCTCCGAGTGATGATGAAATTATTATTGGTTGTAATAATTATCAACAAGATCCGCAAGGAAATCCTCCACCGCCACAAGAACCACCATATGGAAATTGTGTTGCTGATGGTTTAGCATTATTAAATAAAAAGGAATATTCTAAGATTAATGAAGCTCAAGTAAGAACTGATATTATTGATTGTTTACGCGCTAAAGGTTATAATGTTCCAGCAGAAGGAATACCTATAACTGATATTGATGAGGCAGTAGATTGTAAAATAAAGGCAATGGGTGGATTGGGTTTTACTGAAAGCATTGGAACTGGGAAAGGTAAAGGTCCTCCTAAAATTACTACGACAACTAGTCCATTCAAAAAGAATTGTCCATTTAGTGGAACGTGGATTTTAATGTATGGGTCTAGTGGTCATAGCAGTGTTGGACATGCAGCTGCCTGTTTTGTATTATACTGTGATCCTGTAACAGGAGAATTAAAAGCAGAGTGTCACTCTAGTTCATCTGCACCTGTTTCAAATCCACCTTTACCAAATCCTCTTCCAGTTACTGTTGGACCAACGGGAACTATTTCGGCAGAACCAAGTACGTGGAGTGGCGGACAAGCTATGGGGTGGGTACAGGTAAATTATCCTGGATGAAATTAAAGGATAGGTTTTATTATTAGGGGAAGCCTAAAAATAAGTTCTTAAATTTTAGATAAAGTATAATTCCATTGTGGGTTTATTTCGTGTCTTAAAAAATTGACATTTTCAAATTCTTTATCTGAAACTTTTTGTTTTAATTCATAAATCTTCTTATCCATTTTTGCTTTTATTTTCAATCCATTTTTAGTTTTTGTTCCTTCAATTAAGTTGATTATCACCTCATAATTTATCAATGGTCTTCCTCTCCAATTCATGCTGATAAATGAAAACATTTTGTGTTCTATCTTATTCCATTTGCTTGTTCCTGGTGGAAAATGGCAAACAGTAATTTTTAATCCAGTTTTATTTGCAAATTTCTGCAAATAAAATTTCCATAATCTGCTGCGACTTGCATTGCTTCCACCACCATCTGCACAAATTAATAACTCTTTTGCATAAGGATAATTTTTATTTCCGATATTATCCCACCATTGTCTAATACTTTCTACAGCAAATTCAGAGGTGTTATGGTCAATCCCAACATTAACAAATCCCTTGTTCATGTTAATATTATAAATTCCATAAGGAATTGCTTTGCCATCAGCTAAAAACCAAAAATCATAAATA
>Ga0209541_10007849_pt1 | contig 17813 bp, 15 predicted proteins | sample RifCSPlowO2_01_FD_184027 | JGI IMG/M metagenome (GOLD analysis project Ga0209541, IMG submission 184027) | Groundwater microbial communities from Rifle, Colorado - Rifle CSP2_plank lowO2_0.1 (SPAdes) (version 2) | ecosystem: Environmental > Aquatic > Deep subsurface > Groundwater | place... | reverse complement strand
TAGACTCTTCTTTCTCTCCATATTGTGCAAAAGCAATAGCTGTTTCTATCTCTTTCTTTTTATCATTTATATCTCTTCTTATTGCCTGCATTACATCATCAAATGCAGCATAGACATCTCCATCTTTAGGAGGCCGATAATATATATTCTTTCCTCTTTTAATTGGTAATCCTTGTTCATTACATCTTTTTAAATTAACATAACAGATTTCCATTAAAGAATTCTCTAACACAGGTTGTGAATATTGTGGTACTAATAAGTCATTAATGATTCTATGATCCTGATTTAAATATAAAATACCACTATTAAATTTAAACTGAGCATCTAAAAATTCTCCTCTAAAAGGTTCTCTAGTTTTGAATATTTCATTATACACAGCTTGTAATGTTTTCCTATCATCTATCTCTTTTCCATTCGCATAAAGAACTTTCTCTTCTTGATTTATTCCTTTCTCTAATAGCTCTTTAAGATCTAAAAACTGTCTTAAACTTGGAGTACCATCATTTCCTAAAACCAAATTTAATTTTAAAGCTTCTTCCCAGACAATATCCCTTATATATGAATGACCATTTTCTTCCTTGGCGATATTAATTCTTTTATCTAATGTTACAATGCCAGTATTGTAGCCAGTTCTATACATAGAAACATCTAAATCAGGATATTCGTAATTTCCATGTTTTTTTCCAGGCAAAATCAAGAATGATGTTTTATCTTCCATTTTTTTGCATTAATCAAAACCCAAGAACTTATCCTTCCGTGAGGAAAGACAAGCTCATGGGAAAAAAGAGGTGATATTATACCAAATAACAATAAGTATTTAAAGCTTTCGGTTATCTAAACTTTAGAGTAGTTACACAATTTAAAGATAAAATTGTTATAACACTTTTCTAACCGTATTCAGAGCTTTTTCAATATCTTCTTTATCTAAATTTAAATAAACATTATGTTCTTTAAGCAAATCAATGAATTCGCTTAATGTAACATCTGCTAATTTAGATCCTAAACCCAAACTAACCTTTTTCATTTTATAAAGTTCTACAGCTTTATGAATTTTTCCAGATTCAACTAAAGTTCTAACTACCTCAGATTTTCTTTCTTTTAAAACTTCTGCAAATAAGTTAATTGTTTTCAGATTTAAACGTGATGATACAGTTTCCATTTTATTTTACCTCTGCTTTAAAATATTCATATAATTTTTCTGAATATCTCCCTATCTTATATAACTCCTCCAATTTGTTTAAGGTTTCTTGTTTTGATAATTTTTTTCTTTCACAGAGTCTTATTATAATAGCCATAGCGCATATAAATTGAATTTCTTGTAATTTACATAATTTAATAAGTTCTCCGTCATCAGTTAATATTGCTTTATGTTTTTTGTTGTCAAACATTAGATATGCAGCTGCTTCTCCATCATCTAGTCTGAATTCGGATGTTATTTTAATTAGTTTATCTTTATCGGCCGGGACAATTCTTATCTTTTTTTCTTGAATCAGTTTCTCTATTAATTTTGCATAATATGAATCCCTTTCAAATAAGGCCTCTTTCTTCACTTGCACAGGTATCTCAATAATGGGGGATATTTCAATAAATTTTTCCAGACATCCAACTTTAGCCAATAACACTAATGTTGATGTATTCGACACTAGCATATACATTTGTATACAAACGTATATATAAACCTTTCTATTTTTTACCATTTTTACTCACTTTTATAAATCTGTTATCTTTCTATTAGAATATGCAAGACCAGCTATTTCAGATGCTTATCCAGAAAGATGAGATTACCTGGCAGAGCATGATTTATGACCTGATAAAGAGCGAACAGATGAATCCCTGGGATATTGACATTTCTCTCCTTACAAAAAAATATTTAGAAACTATACAAAAACTAAAGGAATCTAATTTTTTCATTTCAGGGAAGGTTTTGCTTGCTGCTTCCATTTTATTAAGAGTAAAATCTGACAAGCTGGTAAATGAGGAAATATTTAATTTTGACAATAAACTTTATCAGAGAGAAGATGAATTTTCTGAAATAGAAAGCACTGTGTTCAGTGATGCTCCAGGACCAATAAGAGACATTGAACTACCTAGACTGACAATCAGGACACCTATGCCAAGAAAGAGAAGAATCACAATTAATGACCTGATGGATGCCCTGCAGAAGGCACTTGAGGTTAACCAAAGAAGAGTTGTCAGACAAATGCAGATAGATAATGCTGATGTACAGATACCTGAGAGAAAAATAGACATAAGCAAGCTGATAAAAGAGTTATATGACCGGATAATTAATTTTTTCAGATCAAATGAAAAAGAAGACCTGACTTTCAATAAGCTGGTATTAAGTGATAAAAAAGAAGACAAGATACTTACTTTTATACCCCTGTTGCATTTAGACAATCAGGAAAAGATTATAATGGAACAGGATAAGCCTTTTGCGGATATTAGAATATTAATTAAGGACTGATACTTAAAATGCAAGCTCTTTACATGGATGATTCTTATCTGAGAGAAGTTAAGTCTATTGTGGATGAAGTTAGTGGCAGGTGTATTTTTCTGAATAAAACCATTTTCTTCCCTAAAGGCGGCGGCGTCCTGAATGATACGGGAAAATTAATCAGAGCAAACGACAAAAAAGAATTTAATGTCCTATCTGTTGGAAAATCTGACAACAAGATAAGCCATGAAGTTGATGAAGATGGCCTGAATATTGGAGACGAGATTATTGAAAAAATAGACTGGGATAGAAGATATTTGCTGATGAGGTATCATACTGCTGCCCATGTCTTGAGCGGTTTATTCAGTAAAGAATTGAAATGCTTAATAACAGGAAATCAACTGGAGCTGAACAAGGGAAGAATAGATCTTGATTTAGAGGATTTCAACAAAGATTTGATCCAGAGATATATTAATGAAGCAAACAAGGTTATTGAAAAGAATTTGAATGTCGAGATTTATTATATTAAAAAAGAAGAGGCTATGAAAGATTCTAATCTTTTTAAACTAGCTATGAATTTTAAACATGAAGTAGATGAACTAAGAATTGTTGACATTAAGGATTTTGACAGACAGGCTGATGGTGGATGCCATGTTAAATCTTTAAAGGAAATTGGAAGAATTGAATTATTGAATATTGAGAATAAGGGAAAAAATAACAGAAGGGTTTATTTTAAAATTATCTAAAGATCAACATCAAATAAAATTTTCTTTTTGTTCTGTTGAACCAATATTGGAATCAAAAAAGAGTTATGCTGCGCTTATATTGTATTCTGGACGTGCAATACCAATAGTTTTATAATAATTAACTTCTTAAGATTGATATGCCATAGAACAAGAATTATTAGATCAGGGATATAAAGAATATGGGCCTATTGCTTTTTCTGAAATTAAAACTTAACCTAACAGAAGAAGAGAAGCAAAGTCTTTACCAAAGAAGACAAGAAATAGATGAAAGCATAAAACAAAACAAAACAGATTTAGAAGAATTTAGATCTAATCATGATTTTTGGCTTAGAATTAATGGAAATTTAAAAATAAACTAAGTAAAATTGTTATTTGATAATGATAACAATAGAAATGTTTAAAAAGCCGAATTTACCTCAGTCTATAGGAGTAAAATGGACCTTACTGTAGATATTAATGCTTATTGTAATTTAAGATGTGAATTCTGTTATCAAGATTTAGATGGTTCTATCTTGCCGGAAGATGAAATTTTAGGAATAATTGATGAAAATCCGGATTCAGAATATATTGAGATTGGTGGTGGAGAACCATTTTTAGATAAGAGGTTAGTACAATTAATTAAAGAAATAAGAAAAAGAAAGAAAAAAATACATATAGCAACAAATGGAACAAGATTTCCAGATGAATTGCTTAATTTAGAAGATATGATAAGAAATGATGTTGAAATCCAGATTAGTTTGCATGCATCTAACCAAGAGTTATATAAAAGAATAACTAAAAAGAATTTATTTGATAGAGTAATTGATAACATAAAAAAAATAAAACCAATGTATTCGACATTAATATCCTCAGCAATATACCAAGTTAATTATCATGATATTCCTAATTTAATTAATTTAGCATCTGAATTAGAATTACCAATAAGAATTAATCTTGTTTTCCCAGTTGGCAATGGAAGAAATGTTGAGTTGCTTACGCCAAAACAAATTAATCAATTAACAAGTTATTTGCTTTTAGAGAGAATTAAAAAAGGAAACATGGTTGAATCTCCGTTAATGCATACAAATAATTGTACAGCTTTACAAAATGTTTATGGTATAGAGAAAAAAGGTTTATGTCCAGTAGATTGTGGAGTTAAAGGATATATTTCTCCTAAAGGTAAATCCTATAATTGTGAATTTTTACAAAATGAATTATTGACAATAGAAGGTGCAAAATGAACATACCACAAAGCATGAAAAATAATGCAGGGATGATAGCACCAAAACAAGTTGCTATTACTGATAAAGATGTATATATTCATCCTAAACTAAAAGAAGACCTAGAAGGGCTTATAGCTAATATCCAAAGATCTGAATTATTTGGCAAAGAGATGGGTTATTCAGGAATATTATTTACAGGTCCTCCCGGTACTGGTAAAACATTATATGCACAATGGATTGTCAATCTTACAGGTGCAGTTTTTTATGATATTGGTCTAGTTACAAGTCCTGATCATATAAGACAGGTTTATCAAACAGCAAGAGAATCTAGGAAAAATAATAAATCAGTAATTTTATTTATGGATGAAGTTGATAGATTTTCAAATAGGGAAGATATCGCTGACCCTGCTCAGGCAGTTACTTTGAATCAGTTATTAATGGAATTAGATGGCACTACCCCGAATCAAGGCATTTATACAATTGCAGCCTCTAATAAACCTGAAAAAATAGATAATGCTTTGAGAAGACCTGGAAGATTTGGAAAAGAGATTTATTTCTTGCCACCTGATGAAAAAGGTAGACTTGAGATATTAAGGATACATGCATATAACAAAGATCATAAATTTGAGGTAAATGAAGATGATTTAAAGGATTTTGCTAAAATAACTTATGGTTATACAGGAGCTGATTTAAAGGGCGTTTTAATAGAAGCATTTGTTCATGCTAATTTAGGAAATAGGATAAAAATAGAATATAAAGATTTAGAATATGCATTTAAAAAAATAAAACCTTCTGCAATTAGGGATATGCCTTTTAAAGAGCCTCAATTAAAGCTAGATGATCTATGCGGATATGATATTCATAAAGAAGTATTAAGAAAGATAGTAGAAAGTCCCGGATATGACTTGATACTTTTTTACGGTCCTGACGGAAATGGAAAAACAGCATTTGCAGAATCTTTAGCAGGCGAATATGGATATAATTTCATTGTTGTTAATGCTTCTCAGCCATTAGATAAATTTGTAGGTGAAACAGAGAAAATGTTATCTAAATATTTTGAAAGGGCAAAACAACTTTCACCCAGTATTTTGTTATTTGATAAAGTCGATGCCTTAGTTGAACCGAAAGGAACTACATCCTGGAGATCATCCTGGACAGGTTTACTTGAATCTAAACTTGCCCAGCCATTAGATGGTGTTACAGTTATTGCAACATTATGTGATCCAACATTACTAAATGATACATTTATAGGAATGTTTACCCATAAAGTATGCTTTGATTATCCTAATCAAGATGATCAGATAAAATTATGGCAAAAATATATAGGGAAAGATACCGAAATAAATGTAAATGTTTTAACTTATAAAAATGACCAACTCTCATGCAGGGACATAACACAAATCTGTAAGAGGATAAAAGATTTTAATTTGCCACAAACCCAGGAAGTTTACTTAGATGTTCTTGAAGCTCATAAAACATTAAGAAATGATGAAGATTATGAAGAAATGAGAATGAGATATGGTGATAGTGTTCTTGAATATCAGCAGATTAAACATATTTTAGAGAAAAATAATAAGACTGTAGATAAACTTAATGGAGTAGAAGAAAGATGAGCTTATCCGGTATTGTCTTGGATAATGGAATAGATTTTGATAGCAGGGATATTTCATATAAAGTTAATGATGTATTAAATGAGAATAAGATAAATATACAATATAATCCTGAAAGACAAACCTGTAGAACCTGGTATGGAAGAGAATTAAAAATTGAGTATGTGGCAAAAGGAAAACTTAGTGGAGGTAAGTTGCATAGTAAAAAGTTAACCATAGATATTTTAAAATATAGACAAAAAATCAGAAAAACACCAGAAAGAATTGCAGCAACTTTGTTACATGAAAAAATACACCATGATATAGGTATTATTGAGACACCAGCTTCAGTATATGGTTTGATCAAGCTTTCTCAAACAATAGAGAATCCATTAAATGCCATATTAGTTACAGGACTGGCTGCTCTCATTTATATTCTTATTAGAGAATTCATAGTTGATGGAATAAGCTATGCTAGATATGGATTATACGACTCTAATTCGGAGGATAAGAAAAATTAGAAAATGAACCAAGAATTCCTGCAAAGAAGAAGGATATTAACAAGAATTCCACCTGAAAGAGTATATGAAGAAGTCAGAAGAGGAAATAAATTTATTGTTTTAGAGGAAGATATCGATATTGTTCCTGAAAGTTATGTTTTAGTTGATATGAAATATAAGGGAGATTCTTTTAAAACACTTGTTCCCCAACAGCTTTTGTTTTATCTAGCTAACCCTGGTGAGGGAAGCATTGATGATGCTTTGGAAAATGTTGCAGATTTTTATAATGAAGTAGAAGATTTTGAAGATGGGGCAATTAATGAAGGAAGCATAAATGTACAGGATATTAACTGGGCTACAACTTCCAGAAGCACATATCAGGTATATTTAATTAATAAACTAACAAAGAATGGAAAAGATTATGACAAAAGTGTTTTAGAGGATTTATGTTTAAACCATGAATATGTACAACAAAGAACAAGGGGAATTGCAGCATTAATCCTTGGAAAAACTGCCGAAGAAATAAAAGAGGCTAAACTAACTGCTTTATTAAAACATGTAACAATCAGCAGAACTGAAAAAAAAGTAACAGAAAATCTCAGCAAGACAGAGGCTGAAAAAGTAAGATGTTATGCTGGAAGCCATTGGGAATTAAAACCCGAGTATCAAACTAAAGGTCCTGAAGGTGAAAGCTATAGTATTGGTCCATGGGGCAGTGTAAAAAAAACATACGTAAAGTCAGAAGAGATAATTGAGCCTGTCATTAATAAGCAAATTACACAACTGGAAGATGAAATTCAAAGATATAGGGAAGGTAAAAGTAAAAAAATAAATAGACATGATAGAAATCTTATCAGGCAGTATATTAATCTATGTTACATTACAAAAGAAAACCAACATTTTCAATTAGATATAAATCCTTCTAAAATATTAGAAAATGACAATCCCAGGTAGATTAACAGTAGAATTGGATGAACAAGATGTACAACAAGATCTTCATAAAATAATTTCTGCTATGGGCTTAATTAGAAATGAGCAATTAACCAAAAATGGTATTTGTGATGAAAACAAAAATGAATATTTGCATCTTACTTATAGACTAGCTTCAGCAATAGGTGGTTTAGCAGATATACCTTTATTGGAAAAAACAGAAGGAATTTTTACTGCTATAGACAATAATCCTGCACTTTTATCTTATGATTATCTGCAAGATGCATTTTGGAGAAATACAGAAAGAGAATTTACTGAAAGCTTAGATAGAATTGTTATTGCATTACAAAAAGATTATTTTACTGGTTTAGAAGACAAGCATCATGTGTTTAATGCATTAAAGTTTTTAGGAAGTACTGAAGAACCTTTTGAGACAAGAATGCAGATTTATGACACTATACTTCCATTTAATAATCCTGCAAGTGAGCATAACAGGGTACTTTTCACAAATGAGCTGAAAAAAAATAAAATAAGTGCTGATGTTGTTGATGGGCTTACATTAGTTGTAAAAGAAGACAAAGATCTTGGTAAGCTGATAAAGACAGCAGCACATCTGGGATTTAAAGATCTTAAAACTATTACTGATGATTATGAAATTGTTAAAAAACAATATCCAGAAACTGAAGTTTTAGAAAGATTTGTTCCTGAAACGAAATTAAAAAGAACATCCCAAAAATTATCAAGATTAGATGCGCTAAAGAGCATTGCACTGCATTATATAATGGGAAATGCCTCATATTTTGTACAAAAAAATTTAGAAGAAAGATTTGGAGAAGAATATTTTAAACCTAAGAGTGCTACAAAACTTGCCTTTTCTGTAAATTTATTTTCTGCAACAGCTAATTTATTATACACTGGCCTTTCTTATCTGGGTGATCTAAACTTGCCCTGTACATATCCTAAATTAGCAGCCGTTTTATTTTTAAGTGAAGTTATGCGTAGTCCTATATTACTTGAAAATAACGAAATGTATAATCAAGGATGTTTTCACATGTATAATCAAGGATTTATTGCTGGTAACATGCCGGGCACTATTCTGTTTTCACCATTATCAATGTATTATCATCTCTCTAAGAACAAACACCAACACTGGATTAAAGTTCCATTATCTTCAGAGCAAGACGGAGATAAAGAAAAATATCTTAGTAGAAGGGCACATACAAATTTTATACCATTTCTTGAAGACTTAGCGCAAAAACAATTGCCAAAAGTAGAAGATAATCTGCGATGGGCATTGGAAAATCACTATACACAAGGAAACTATTTTACAATAGAATTGTTTAAAAAGGCCGAATCTAACAGTTTTAAAAGAAATGAATATCGTCAAAGAGAATCAAGCTCTATGACTTTTTATGATATATCAGATACAGGCTTATATAAAAAAATAGCATCTTTAACTTGTTTTCCAGATCAAAGATATGTATTAAGTGTAATAAATAAAGATTCTAAGATAGATTTTGATGCACTTACTAGAGTTCTCTCTACCCAGAAATCTGTAAGAGAAAAATCAGATGAGATTTCTAGTCTTGTAAATGCAGAATACTTGCACTTAATTAAATTTGAACATGGAGAGAAGACTGATGAACATATGTTGCTAAGATAAAAATGACAATCCCAGGTAGATTAACAGTAGAATTGGATGAACAAGATGTAAAGAGCGATATTGTTAAGATAATTGATTCTATGTCAAAAATTAGATTAGAGTCTTTAAAAAATTCTCAATTATCTGATGAACAAAAAGATGAGTATCTTCATCTTACTTACAGGTTAACATCCGGTATTGCTGGATTAAGTGATCAAAAATTAATAGAAAGAATGGAATATATAATCAAGTCTATGGAAAAAGATCCCAGATTATTGCACTATGATTATATGCAGGATAATTACTGGAAAAGAGATAATCAGAAATTTAACAGAACGTTAGATAAAGTTGTAATCTCAGTTTTAGGCGATAATTTGCATACATTAGAAGACAAGCATCATGTTTTGCAGGCAATTAAGTTTTTAGGTGTTACAGAATCTCCATTTGAGGAAAAAGAAAGGATTTATGGAACAATTCTTCCATTTAATGGTAGAGTTAAGAATCCTAGAAAAAGAAATAAATTATCAGATTTGATTGGAAAAATATTTGGTTATTCATATAGAATTGAAGAAGATACAGAATTTAATATCAAAGTTAATGATATTGATCCAGAGTTTCTTGAAGATATTATAAGAGAAGTACAAGATTATGGTTATAAAGCATTAGAAACAGTAATGACAAAGGCTGATTTTGATAGATTAAAAATTCCAAATGCACAAATAACTGATGCACCAAATGGCAATATCAATAACGGTTCATTACAGGAAATAGTTAGGAAGAGTATTAGATATACATTACCTTTAAGTTACCCTTTGCTAGGATCTTTGTCGGGATCATTACAGAATAAAATTGAAGAATACACAAATTTTGATGATAAGAAAGGATTCAATGCAAATCATGCTTGTAGTACTTCTTGTACAGTTGAATTAGTATCTGGAGCAATTGCATTTTTTTCAGGTCTTAGTTATAATAATTACCTATTAAGTTGTGGTGGTGCTTATCTAGTTATTGAAAGTCTTCAACGTCTATTGAGATCCTATTCTCCAGACAGAAGATGTATAGGTTTCTTACCTCTAATAATAGCAACATCACCATTTTTATTGCATTATGGTACAAAAGACGGTATAGGTAATGATAAGAAAAATATTAATGTTAAGGTTAAGATACAATTAAATGAAAGAGAGAAAATATATGATAAAACACAAGATGATAATGCAAATATGTTTAATTATTTTGCAAATATTGCCAGAAATATTGCAGCACCTGAAAATATTGAAAATAACCTGGTCTGGACCACACAAAATCATAATAATTATGGAAAAAATTTCTCTTCATATTTATATAAAACAGTGCAGGATTTAAGTCAAAGGCAGGATTGCCAGCAGGTTATAGATAAGAAAAACCAGTTTTATAATTTATTCACTACAAAACAAATTGGAGATTATACAAAATTAACAATATTAGCATTTTCAAAAGAAGAGAGGTATGTATTATCCTTAATTTCTGCAAAACAAATACAGAATCCAGTGATTACTGCAAATGAAATCTTGGCCAGTAACAAACAAACATTAGAAAAAGCTCAGGAATTAACAGAAAGATTAGGTAGTGAATATACACACTTGTCTAGATTTGTAAAAGGAGATATTGCAAATAATTTTGAAATTATAAGCTAAAATGGAAAAGATTAGTATACTTAATAAAAGAACATTTTTAAGAAGGAGTTGTAATTATACAGGAATTGGCCTGTTAGCTTTAGGAATTTATGCAGGATCTTTGGGTATATCAGAATTATTTCATAATTATAGAGAAAGTAAAAGAGCTGAAACTGTAAGAAAAGCAATAGCTTCTAAAGACATTCTTTTTGCTTCTAGATTATTGGAACAATATAATGCTAAAGATCTTATAAAACCAGAGGATGATGTAAGATTACAGTTAGAATTAAAAAAACAAGAAGAAATTTCCAGATTTGAAGGTATTTTACAAACATATAACTTGAATAATGCGCATGTTGTTTTAGATAGCCTAACTCATTTGAAGCTTTTTACAAAGGGAGAGATTGATAGTCTAGAAACAAGAATTTACGATTTAAGTGATGAAGGTTTATTTACTAGTGTAAGAACAACACAAGTTCAGGATAGAATAACATTTGCTAAGAATTATTTAGATATACATCAAAATGGAACTTATAAAAAAGAAGTAATTACCTACTTATTATCAGACAATTTTTCTATTTTTCTTAATCAATTGAATATTAATGAACCCTCACTAAGTTTCGCGGATGCATATTCACAATTAACAAATTTAAACTCTCTTTTAGAAAAATATCCTGATGATGGTATAGTATTATCTGAGATAGTTCCAATTCAGGAACTAAATACCAAAGCCCCAATTTTTTTAGATAAACTATTAAAAATATCATCTAATGTAAACATTAAAGAAGGTAGTTTAGTAAAGACAAAACATATTGATTATAAAGAAACGGCAGACTTTTATGGTGCTTATCTTAAGGAAAGAGATGCTAATGTACCAATCGGTTCATTAGGAACTGTAGTGAAAATTTATGATGATGTTATTTTAGTTAGATTTGATAATGGTGGAAAATATCAGTGGATGTGGGTTAGAACGCCAGCCATAGTATATGATTATCCTTCGAGAGATGTCGCTGCTTATAAACTTAGAGAACTAATTGGAGTTACTTATCTGCCAGTTGTTGAAAAAAATCTTTTTTTAAGAGAAATTAAGAAATTAAATGAAAATTTTGAGTATTATAAATAAAAATGCCTGAAAATATTACAGTATTAAATAGGAGAACTGCTTTAAGAAGATTAAAAAATATAGGAATAGCTGCTTTAAGTTCAGGTTTAGTTTTAGGCAGTTTGTATTTTGAGGTACCTTTAATTAAATTTTCTATAAATAAATATGAAAATTGGAATGCTTATTTTTATGTAGAACATGCAATTGAAAGTGGAAGTTATTCACAATCTAATAAATTCTTATTTGAATCTAAAAACAAACTAACAACTGAACAAATTAGTGAATTGGAAAATATGATTAATGCGATTCATCCAGATTCTTTATTTTATAAAGCACAAAGAGTAAGTGATGAAGAAGAAATTGAATTGTTAAGAATAGCACACCAAGAATACTCGCTGATTGGAAAACAAAATCAAGAATTAAAAGAGCAATATTTCATTGCTTATATGAATGTTTTGATATCAGAAATAACAGTGCCTTCTTCAATTATACGTAGAAGAGTTGATGAATATGAATTGAAAACAAAATTTGATAAACTCCTAGATGATAAAATAATTTTTGAAGATAATACATTTACGCCAAAAATGAGAATAGCTTCAGATCAATTACTAATACACGTCGCAAAAAATATAGAAATATCTAGTGCGGATTTTGATAAAACATACCCATTAATAATAAGTATATTATCTCTTACTGAAAAACTTGACTTAGAACAAACTTATAGGGAAAAAATATTAGAATCATACGCAAAATTAATTAAAAACTTTCTAGAGAGGGAAAATCTATATGACTCTACTAAAGTAAAATATTTAGCTTCATTAAAAAAATTAGAGATTAGATATAATTACAAAGTATCAAGTTTAGATGTTCAGAGCGAATTTATAGACTACAGCTTAAAATTATAGATCGCAACCGGTAATTTATCTTTTTATCTCAAGCATATCGATTTAGGTTTTAAATAGAATATTATTAAAAAATTTTATAGCATCTTTTCTGCCTTTTTCTAAGAATTTCATTTATATTAGTAATTAAATTATTATAATTAAATGATTACTCTTCTGTTAGTGATTTATTTTTTAATGTGGCAGCCGAGATTTGAACTCGGACCAAAGGCTTTCTATTTTTTGTTTTTATCTTATAAGCAAAAACCACAGGCCTCTACGCTACCAGATTACGCCACTGCCACCATAGTTATGGAATTGACTATTTTATTTATAAACTTTTTTAAAATAATCCTTAATTTTTTTCTGCTTTAGCGTTGTGTTAATTCGCTTTAGTTGCCTTTTCTGAAAGAAAAGTTCGAATAAAGTTTTTGAGTCGATCGTTAATCAAAAAGATGTTCAATAATGTAAAAGAATAAGGGACAAGACTTACTTTATAGATGGAATATTCTTTTCAGCATATTGAATTGCTTCCGGTATTAAAGCTCTGTTAGTAATATCTGCGTCGTAAGGTACATGTGGAGGGGAATAGTGATCCTCTAACCAGGTATTTCTTGCAGAATGTAACACATTTTCATTCATGATGCCTATTAGCACAGTTATTGCAGTTTCAGCACATTGTCTATTAGTAAAATTTGCTCCCTTAATTTTTTTGATTAATTTTAATGCAATTGTTCTTATGGTGTCACTGGAAATATTTGGGTCTGTATTATATAGAAAATCCCATCCAGACTTTGTAAAATCAGTAAATGCATTAAGCGCTTGATTTATTATTAGTTCTTGTGGAGCGTCTGCCTTAATCTTTCGTTCAAGTTGAGATGATAAATCAATATATGACCCTTCGAGTAATTTTGAAAAATAATTAGTTGCAATCCTTACTTGTGTATTACTCCATTTTCCAGCATTTCCAGGCCTACCACTTTCTCCAAAATACACTTCATTCATTATGGTAATAACTTCTAAATTTTCTTTTTTTAATCCAGATGGTATCCTGTTCATAATAACTATAAGGCTATACTCATTTATAAATCTATCGATTTTGTTGTCCTTTTGTAATAGTTACAATGTTGAACCATAAAATAGACCGAGCCAAAAATTGCAACTCAACTTATGCAATTTAGAGAATTTTTTCTGACCTTGAGATTAAGAATTGAAAAAATATATGGAAGATAAAAACCGTGATAGATGAATAAAGTAAAAGAGCTATTAGTAATTGCTGGCTGAACATCTCGTTGCCTTGATGCTTACACCACAATCCTATCAATCTCATCTTTTGTGAGTGCTCTTAAGCAATGTCTCTTTTCTAGGAGGGTTTCATCCTTAGATGCTTTCAGGATTTATCCCATAGGGCGTAGCTGCTGGGCCTGCCTTATCAGACAACCCATGCACCAGAGGCCCCGAACCATTGTTCCTCTCGTACTAAATGGTCCTTCCCATCAGACATTATACACTTCCAGTAGATATTGAACAAACTGTTTCACAACGTTCTGAACCCAGCTCACGAGCCGCTTTAATGGGTGAACACCCCCACCCTTGGCTGCTTCTGCACAACCAGGTTGCGGTGAGCCGACATCGATGTAGCAAACCGCGCCGTCGATTTGAGCTCTCAGGCGCGACGACTCTGTTATCCCCGGAGTAGCTTTTCTGTCATACCTAGCCCCCATTAAGGAGGACATAGGGGTTCGCTAGACCCTAGTTTCCTACTTGCGTTCTGTAATGTTTAGAATACAATTAAACCAACTTTTGCTCTTGCGCTCTACAGAAGATTTCTGACCTTCTTGAGTTGATCTTTGGGCCCTACTGATATTTTTTCAGCAGGGTGCCGCCCCAGCCGAACTGTCTGCCTGTAGGTGTCCTAGTTAAACTAGTAAGTGGAGTAAATCCTAAAGGGTAGTGTAACATTGACGTCGTAACTCCTACCTACGCTTGACAATAGAATTCACTTCACAACAACAGGCTACAGTAAAGTTTCACGGGGTCTTTACTTCCCGCTGGAAGTCTCTGGCCTCTGCACCAGAATAGTGTATTCGGGGGACCCTAACTGGGGACAATGGGAACCTCGTTACGTCATTCATGCACGTCGTCAATCAAACGACAAGGCATTTCGCTCACATCTGTTACTTCCCTCTTTTAGGAGGTAATGACCTTTTTCAAGGCGAGTATGCATTTCTACATACTTCCAATATTCGCATATTGGGTCGGACTATATCTTACTTCTTTTCTTGAAGTTTTGGCGTATAGTCTCTGAGGATTCTAAATGTCTTTTAACTTTTCTAGCTGACATTTAGTCTTTCCTGCTGATTATCCGCACTTATCACATTTTCACCATAATTAAGGTATAAATTTCCTTAACAAATTTATGGTAGTGTAAGATTCTCGGACTTTCCAGCATATAGCCAAATTTTACTAAGGCAACTGTTTACCTTAAGAGAATTATAGTTATTCCCGCCGTTTACCAGCCCTTAGCTCCATTGAAGTGAAGTTTGAGGTACTGGCACTGGGCAGACGTCACCTTCCGTACTTATCTTTTCAGACTTGCGAAAGGCTAAGTTTTTGTTAAACAGTCGGGCTCCCTTTGTTACTGTGCCCTGAATTTGCATTTTTACAACACAAATCCAGGGATCCCTTATACCGAGGATACGAGACTAATGTGTCGAATTCCCTCAGTTAGATTTCTCCCTCATACCTTAGGCTTCTCACCTAGGGGCACCAGTGTTGGTTCTTGGTACGAACTTTTAAGTTTCATCCTGATTTTCTTTTCACTGGATCCGGGTGTCAGTTGAACTGTCCAAAGAACAGCTATTCTCTGCTTTAATCAAGTTCTCATCATTAAGATACTCCCTTGATTTTTTCAGATTAACATCCATGATAGCGGATGTCAGCCTAACCAAAACCGTCAAAAATCAGACTTTTGTTGCCATTTGTACTTAAAAGGTAAAGGAATATTAACCTTTTTCCCTTTCCCTAGCTCCTATTAGGAGTTAAGTTAGGATCGACTTACTCTTAGCTAAATAATATTGCTAAGAAACCCTTGCCCTTTCGGTATCAGAGTTTCTCACTCTGTATAGATCTTACTACCGCCAGGATTCTCATTGATTATGGATTCACCAATTCTTATGAAATGGCTTTTGCTCTATAATCACGCCCATCTACTACTAATTGACTTAGTCTGTGATATCGGTAGCTAATTTAGCCCCGTCCATTTTCAGGGCATATAATCTTGACAGGTGAGCTATTACGCTTTCTTTAAAGGATTGCTGCCTCTAAGCAAACCTCCCTGCTGTCTATGATTATACACACCTTTCACCCTTTAACACTTAATCAGCATTTAAGGACCTTAATCACAGTTTGGGATGTTTCCCTCTTGCAATACGAGTTTACCCCGCACTGCCGTCTCCCAGCTTCTTTGATTTTATAATATTCTGAGTTGGACTAGAAATCGAGGATTTTATTCCCCTAAACCCCTAATCCGTAGCTTTACAATTATAAACATCTCTGCTGAGGCTTGACTGCGGCCAATTTCGATGGGAACCAGCTATCACCAGGCTCGATTGGCTTTTTACCCCTAACCACAAATCAGAAGAACGCTTGCACACAGAACCTCTGCGGACCTCCACAAGGTTTTACCCTTGCTTCATCCTGTTCACGGTTAGATCGCCTGGTTTCGGGTTGTACCCAAGTGACTTATGGCACATTAATACCATGCTCCTTGTAAACTGCGAGCTCTTGATTTCTCTTTGGATGCTTTCTTTTACGAAATTATCCTTGCCACTTAGATAGACTCCCTGGCCCGTTATTCGAAACGTATGGTGCAACTTCAACAGCCGCACCTTTCTATCCCTATTAGGTTTGGAGTTCTTTTCATTCCCTGTTATGGGTTCTTTTCAGCTTTCCATCACTGTACTCTTACGCTATCGGTCTTGAATAATATTTAAGGTTGGAAGTTAATGCCTCCCAAATTCAGGCCCAATATTAAATGAACCCTACTCTAGAAACTAAAATTTCCCCTCAAAAAACTTTTACGAGGCTATCACTCTCTATGGCTTTTCTTTCCAGAAAAATTTAAAGAATTTATCAAGGAAATAACTTAGCTCTAAAACACCACATCTTCTTTATATTGCTATAAAGAATTCAGTTTGCCTTATGCTGTTTTCTCTCGCTGATAGCTAACAGCATCTCTATTGATTTCTTTTCCTGCAGGTACTAAGACGTTTCAATTCCCTGCGTTCGCGTTCATTACTGAACATCAAAGATAGGAAGTCCCATTCGGAGATCTTTAGATCAAAGGCTACATGCGCCTACCTAAAGCATATCGTAGCTTGTCACGTCCTTCTTCGCTATTCAAGCCAAGCTGTCCGCCTAATAGGTTATCTATACTTTATTCACCTATGCACGGTCATCAAATGAAAAATATGAAAGTTGATAACCCTTCACCCAAAAAATATTTTTTTTGAGTTGCATTAAAAAGAAAATATGAGTAGAATTTTTAAAAACAATGAATTAAATTTTAGTTTACCATTTTAACTTGATTTAGTGTTACATATGTTAAAACATCTTGTTTATAAATCTTTTGATAGTTTTGTTCATATATTCTTGGATGGTTTTATGAATACAAAACACATTTCTGAAGAACATGAAGAGATTTACATTGATAAGAATGGATATGAAAGATATAAAAATTCCGACATGCTTGTCCATAGAAAGATAGCTTATGATTTTATATTCGTTAAAAATAGAGATAAATATTTTCTTGGATATGCAGAATACGTTGTTCATCATAAGAATGAAAATAAAAGAAACAATAATATTGATAATCTTGAGATACTTACGCAAGAAGAACATAAAAAATTGCATGAAATAAATAAAAACAAGATCTAGAGTATTTGTTCTATAAAAAATAAAAAATTTTATTTTAATGAAAGATATATTTTTAGTTTTTTTCTTTAAATTTCTGAGAGAACAACATAGATTTCTTAACAGAAATAATTATTTTTTCTGTAAAAATTATGTGGTTACTTTGCTGATGAAAAGGAATTCAATAAACTTTCTTGTTCTAATTTTTTAAGCTACAGAAC
>Ga0209541_10007848_pt1 | contig 17814 bp, 15 predicted proteins | sample RifCSPlowO2_01_FD_184027 | JGI IMG/M metagenome (GOLD analysis project Ga0209541, IMG submission 184027) | Groundwater microbial communities from Rifle, Colorado - Rifle CSP2_plank lowO2_0.1 (SPAdes) (version 2) | ecosystem: Environmental > Aquatic > Deep subsurface > Groundwater | place... | reverse complement strand
TCACGGAACTGTTTGGATAATGGAAGAATAGTTAGGAAACCCCGCTTTTTGCGAAGCAAAAAGTTGCGAATGAAATGAGCAACCCTTTAGGGCGTGGGAGGATGTCATAATATAGTTAAAGATAATTCTATAATCTAATTGGGTGATGTTAAGTCAGCAGGTGATGAAATGAACCTTTACTGATTAAGAAATTGTGCTCATTTCCTTCGCAGATTGATGTATGTTATTAATGGTAAAACATAATGGGGTAAAGGTATAAGTGTCAATAATCTAATACCAAGTTTAGGTTATTCATTAACAAATCTTCTTTAAAAGAAAATACAAGCGAAGCAGAATCAGAGTATTTGTTTATGTATTAATTTGTAAGATTACGAACAAATAATTTTATAAACCTATAATGTGTATGTAAAACATGGGAAAGAGGTTTATATTTATTTTAGTTCTAGCATTCTTAATTAGCCTGAACTTTGTTATTGCTGAGGATAACAATTCTAATAATCAAACAAGCAATGCATGCACAGAATCGTGGTCATGCACTGAATGGAGTGATTGTGTTAACAATACAAAAACAAAAACATGCACTGATTTAAATAATTGTAATACAACAAACAATAAACCTATACAATTTCAAGAGTGTACTGACAACATAAACGACATTGAAAAAATAAAATGCGAGAGTTTTGGTGGAACATGGCAAACATTTAGTAATGGATGTGCAGATACTTGTGCTTTTGCAAAAAATCCAAACTTATTATGTACACAGGTTTTTACAGAGAGTTGTAATTGTGGTCCTGATAAATGCTGGGATGGTAAAAAATGCAGAGTCAATGTAAAAATAGAAAACGATGATGACGATGATGAAAACGAAACAGAAATTGATAGGGAAGACTGCTGGAGATGCTCTAAATGGAGTATATGTATAAATCATACTCAGACACGAACATGCACAAAAATAGCAAATTGTACAGATGATGATAATGAAACAGATGAAGAAAAAGAGGAAAAACCACAAATTATTAAAAAATGTGAATTAAGAAAAAAAATAAAAGATTATTATATCAATAAAGAATGTCCTGAAGAATGCACTTGCACTGGCTCTGTAATAAAATGTGAGTTAGCAAGCGGAAGAATAATGAGTGTTTATGCTGGAAAATCAGGAAATGTGATAATTCAGATTAAGGGTGTAAACATGTCAACAAATGTAACTTTGTATAAAAATGAAAATGGAACACTAGAAGGTATCTTTAGAGGCAACAAAACAAGAATAATTAAAGTTTTGCCAGATGAAGTTAAAGAGAAAATAAAAGAGAGAATAAAGGCAAAATTAGAAAATGAAGAAATTAGTTTAGATGATGATGGTTTTTATAAAATAAAAGCCCATAAAAAAGCAAGATTCTTGCTTATAATACCTGTAAGAGAGAATATAGAGGGGCAGGCTGATTCAGAAACAGGCAATATAATAATAATCAAAAAAGGTTCTTGGTGGGGCTTTTTAGCAAGAGATGTTAAAGAGTAAAGATTTCAGTGATAAATCTTTCTTATAATATTGTTTTATAGATAACAGCAAAAATGGGAGAATATTTCATATAGGGGAGGTTAACAGGATATGCAAGATGGCTGCTGGATATCAAGCATAGTGATGTCAATGACTCCTCACTTCCTAAACACCCCATTATCAAAAATGAAGAAATGGAGCAGATTATAAAAAGAATAGAAGATAATGGGATAATTACACATACATAAAATAAATTATTTTTTGTTGATTAAACCCTAAATCTTAACCAGAAATTTTATATTATTATCGTAAAATTATTTATTGCTAACTATTAACTATGAAAAGTTTGTTGTATGTTATTAATTTAGATTAATAATCTCCCATTACATTTCTCTTCAGGAATTTCCATTATTTTTAAAATCGTCGGAAAAAAATCAACCATTTTAGCTTTTTTATTTCCTTTTTTTTTATAATTTTTTAAAATATAATATGTCTTTTGAATTTTGGGGTTCCAGCCATGCGTTGCTTTAAAATGTTTTTTTGAAAAAAAATTAGGATAAAAAGCAGTTTTGAAATCTACCAAAAAAATTACCGAGTTTGTATTAATCTTGAACTTTTTATTTTGGATTATTTCTCCATAAGAAAGGTTTTTTAACATATTGATAACTTTTTTTTCAGCAAATTCATTTCTAAACCAGAATTCTACAGTTGTAGAGCCAATTATATAAACAAAATCCTCTCCAAATTTTAAACCCAATTTTTTTATTTCCTTTAATATATTAACCTCTTTTTCTACATCATCCATTCCATGATCAGAAAAAATCAAAATATTATCTTTTTTATTCCAAAGTTGTTTTATAGCATCATCAATTTTTTTTGCTAATTTTATTATCTTTTCAGATTTAGTTCCTAATTCATGGGCTTTTTCTAAATCCAAAAAATGAATAAAAATAAAGTCTGCTTTTGATTTTTTCCCTAATCTTAAAATATTATTATATCTTTTTGAAAAAAAAATTCTTCCTCTACGATTTTTAAAATGATTTGGCCAATCAATTGATTCAAAATTCTTTTTGTTCTTTTCTAAAATATCAAATATTGTAGGGCATCTTAAGGAATTTTCTTGTGCCCAATTTTTGTCTATACTTGTTTTAAACCACTCCATCTCTTTAGCTTTTGGAGGAGTATAAAACAATTTTTTATTCTGTAAAAATCTAATAAAACCGAGGATATATTTATTAGATATTTTTTTAGAGGGTTTCTTGTCAGGAATAAAAAGGTCAAAAATTTTGTGCTTTTCAGGCCAAACACCAGTCATAAAAGAAGCAATGTTTCCTGTATAACCTAATGGAACTTCTAAACTGCCATGTAGACATTTCTCTTTTATTGAATTCAAAAAAGGCATGTATTCAAGATATCTTGGATTTAATGCATCGATGAAAATACATAACATTTTAAATTATCTTTTGAGAATAATATTTATTAAAACCATAAAGCAACCCCATTCTTAAATCTTTCCAGGTTTTTTTCTTTATTGGAGAAAAAGTTTTTACATACTTATAAGCCTCCTCAAGAATTTTTTGATCGTTAACAGCATGTAAAAGTAAGAATCCAGCAATAGCAATTCTTAATCCAACGTCTTTCCAACCCCATAAAACACCAAACTGCCGAGTTTTCTTAAAATAGGAAATATTCAATAAGTATTGTGAAGGAAAAGCAATCTTTGCGATTTTTTTTGGTAAAGGGATATAAGGAACAAAATAAATATAGGGAAGTTTTTTATACAACTCCTTTGTTAGTTCAATAATACTTTTGGATTTAATTTTTAAATGTTTTTTTGAAATATAAAAGAGAACAAATGTCAGGTCATCTACTGCTTCAAACCATTTTTTCCTAATATTCTTTATATTTCTTTTTGGATAAATCTTCATTTCTAAGGCTTTCTCAATTTTTTTAACCAATTTAGGAAACTTTTTTCCATAAATTTTTTTACACTCTTTTACAGTATCTTTGTAATTAGGTTTGAATTTCCCTTCTGAAATAATTAAAGATGAAGCGCAGGCAAGATAAGATTTTATGATATGATGCATCAAATAAAATTTTTCATCCTTTTTAAATTTTCCCGATAGTTTTCTTTCATCCATACATAATAACAAGTGACAGGCAGGATTGATTAAATATCTAAAAGATTCAGATAATGGAACTTTTATATCTTTAATTTTTTTTCTCACATCTTCCCCATAAATTACCATACTCCCGTATTTTAATTCATAAGTCCTATTTATTCTTTTAAGTTTGTCTAAATTATTATAATCAATCCATCTTAAATCAACATGGAAATATCTATTTTTATCATAAATCTCATTGTATTCTTCTACAAATTCTCCTCCTCCTTTTCCAAGTAATACAGAGCATTTTCTTCCAATCTCATCTAATCTTTTATCAGAAATCTTTTTTTTAGTAACAATATATAAATCATAATCATTTAACAGCTTATATTTTCCCTTTACAATTTCATAACTTCCCTCACCTCTTCCAAACCCCCCAAAAAGAATTATTGAAATAGGGTTTAATTCCTTTATAATGATTTCTTTGATTTTTTGTATATCTTTTTCAACCTTTTTATCTGCTTCTTTGGAAGTCGTATATTTCATATTATTTCTTGAATATTGATGATTAAAAATATTTCTGTAATTATAATTATCTTTATATATTCAATATTGTCTGAAACTTTATGAAAAGTCTGTCTTTAATTGTTCCAGCACATAATTCAGCAAAGTTCATAAAATCTTCTTTAAGAAATTATTACAAAGTTTTTTCAGAAAAATACTCTCTTTTTGAATTAATTGTAGTTTGTAATGCATGTACAGATAATACATTTAAAGTCTGTAATTCATTAAAAGCAGAATTTCCAATAACAGTGATTAATGTTCCTAATAGAGGAAAGGGCAATGCATTAAGAAAGGGGTTCTATTACGCAAGATACGAGATAGTTGGTTTTTTGGATGCAGATAATCCTTATGACTTAAATGAGATAGTAAAAATGTTTGATTATTTTTCAATGTATGATATGGTAATTGTGACTAAATTTAAAACAATTTTGAAATATCAGACATCAATTACAAGAAGGTTTTTTTCTATAGCAGGAGCAGTTATTTTTAAAATTTTATTTGGTTATAGTTTTAAAGACACACAAGCAGGAGCTAAATTCATGAAAAAAGAACTATTGGATAAAATTAAAAATGATTTTATATGTGAAGGGTTTGAATTTGACATGGAACTTCTTTATAGAGTGAGTCAAACAAATGCACGAATTAAAGAACATTATATTCCTCCAAATGAATCAAATTTTAGCACTATAAAAGCGAGGATTTTGCCTGGATTGGTTTATCGTTTGCTCAAATTACGTTTATTAAAATGAATAACACTCGCCCTAAAGCATTTCAAGTACAAAAATTGGTAAATAAAAAATGTTAAAACAAAAAAGATGTTAAATTCAATAATCTTAAAGTTGAAAAAGAACAATGCAGTGAGTAACAAGATTAACAATTTTAGATATATTAGCAGTTATATCATTAATGACAAATTACAGAATATTAAACTAATTACCTCAAATCAGGAATTAAATATTAATAATGGCAATTCCTTTGTCTGTTTGAGAGCAGAGATATCCTTGCCATTAATGTAATGAAAAAAATTTTACTGACTTTTGATGTTGAGGAATTTGATTTGCCAAAAAGCTTGGGAAATTCTCTTAAAAAAGAAGAAGAATTTGAAATATCCAAAAATGGGCTTTTTATTATAACTGACTTACTTGATAAGCATAATATCAAAGCAACCTTTTTCATAACAGCAAGCTTTGCTAAGCAGTATCCTTTGTTAATAAAAAATATTAGCAAAAATCATGAAATTGCATGCCATGGTTATGTTCATTCTGATTCTTATCTTAAAGACTTATCAAAAATTCCTTTAGCAAAACAGGATATAGAAAAAATTATTAAAAAAACAATAAAAGGATTTAGGGCTCCAAGATTCCAAATTAAAAACATTTCTGAATTATCAAAGTTCGGATTTGAATATGACTCCTCAATTCACCCAACTTATATTCCTGGTAGATACATAAATATTTTTAAGAAAAGAAAACCACACAAAATAGGAAATATCACGGAAATTCCATTATCAACTCTTCCATTTTTCAGATTGCCTATTTTTTGGTTGGTTTTCAAAAACCTACCTTTATTATATTCAAAATTATTTTCTAGAATAAATTTTTTGTCTTCAGATTACACAATGTTAATATTTCATCCCTGGGAATTTACTGACCTGTCAGGTATGAAACTTCCTAAATACATTAAGAAGAAAAATGATAAAGAATTATTGAATATACTTGAATCTTACATTATTTTTTGTAAAAATAAAGGTTATGTTTTTGATACAATTGAGGATTATTTTAAATAATCATTTTATTTCCTTATCAAAAAATCCTTTAAATGCCCAAAAACCGCCTTTACTCCTCGTAAATTCAAGATAAAATCATTCCATTCTTTAATGTTCTTAATTCTTGCCAGGACATATTTTGGTGTTAAGAATACAGTATAGATTTTTCCACAAATCTTTGCAATCTCTTTTGCATCAGAATTTTTAGTTTTTAAAACAGGTCCTCTCATATCGTATTTCTCATATTCTTCAGGATCAAACAGAAACCAATTATTTTCTTTTGCCTTTTTCCATAAAGGAGTTCCCGGATAAGGAATTAAAACTGTTGCTTGCAATAAATCTGCTTTTCCGCTTTGCATTAATCCTTTAGCAAGTTCAAATGTTTTTAAAGCATCTTCTTTTGTTTCCCAAGGATATCCAACAATCATAGTCAAATGAACAGTTAGCCCTGTCTTTTTAGCCATTTCACATCCTTTTGTAATATCCTCAACTTTTATTCCTTTGTTTAACTTGTCAAGAGTTTTTTGGTTTGCACTTTCTAAACCAAATTTTAATAACCTAAAACCAGCTTTCTTCATTAATTCATAATCTTCTTGTTTTAATGCATTAAATCTCATATTGCAAGAATATTTTATTTTTTTATTATATCCTCTTTCTATTAAACCATTGCATAAATCTTTAAGCCATTCCCCTGTGTTTAATGTTCCAGAATCATCAAATATTTCTTTAGCATTGTATTTTTCAATTAAAATCCCTATCTCATTTAAAATGTTTTCAACACTTCTAACTCTGAATCTTGTAAAGAGGGTTGTCCATGCGCAAAATTTACATTTGCCCCACCAACAATCCCTTCCACTCATAATGTAAAAATAAGGTTTTCTGCTGATATTATATTCTGTTTGATAGAGCCACCATTTTGTTAGATCTCTGTTAATTATGGGGGCTTTATCAAGATTGTGTTTTAATTCAAATATTCCCGAACTAATAATTTTTTTCCCTTTTTTGTAGTAAATTCCTCTTGGAATTTTTTTCGTTTTTTTATTAAAATAGTTTACTAAATCTCCTAAGGAAAAATCAAAATCTCCACCACACAAGACAAAATCTACCTTTGACTTTTTAAGAGTTTCTTCGGGAAGAGCTGTTACATGATCTCCCATAATCACTACTTTCATTTTGGGAAACTTTTTTTTTAAATCATTAATCAATTTCCAGTGAATTTTTATCACAGGTGTTTTAGTTTCAAAAGCAAATAAATTAGGATTCTCTTTTTTGATTAAATCATAAAATTCTTTAATTTTTATATGTTCTGTAACACAATCTTTCCAAATGATATTATGACCTGCTTTTTTAAGCATTGTTGCAGCACTAGCCATGACAACTGGGAAAAAATAAGATGGGTTGCTAAACCATTGAAACTGCCTATTTTGTCCTAGAGTTGCTATTCCTTTCTCAGATTCTGTAGGGGGATAACCTATTAAGATTTTCATATTATAGGCAACGACACTAATTATTCCTCATTTTGTCGTTGGCTTATTATAGAAAGACTTATGTCTTTCACTATAGTTTTTAATTAGAGATAATTATAAATGTTTTTGTGGATTACATTTCTTAACAACACCATATAACCATCCAATTCCATATGAAAAATGAGTTATAATACTTGTTATAAAGACATTGAAACTCACTTTTAGGTTCTCATGTATACTTGTAAATAATATTAAAAATAGATAAATTCCTGTTGCTAAAATAAATATCATTCCAATCACTTTACTAAATAAAGAACTTATTAATCCAACAAAGAATAAAACCACAAATAAACTTAATATTGAATAATAAATTTTATTTAATGAAAAATCTTTTTTTGTAAGCCAAGCTATATCTCTTCCATAAATAAATATCTGTTTAATATGTTCTTTGAGATTTTTCCTTCTGTGATGATAAACTATAACATCTTTTGCATATAATATGTTATAACCCCTTTTTTTGCAATTGAAGCAAAACTCAGAATCTTCTGCAGTCAAGAAATTTGAATCGTATTTAGAAGAAGCTTCTTTTTTAGCTATATAATTACATGATGGCAGTTCGTGAGTGTATTGATTTTCAACAATTTTATATCTTATATTTGCTTTACCTGTAACAAAAAAATTTGCAAGAGTATATCCAAAAACCTTTTCCCAAAAACCAGATTCAGGGGGAGTTAAATTCGGCCCCCCAACAATACCTATTCTTTCATCCTTAAAATATTTAATTACATTTTTTAACCAATCTTTTTTTGGATAAGCATCAGAATCAATAAATCCGAAGAATTTTCCCTTTGCTTCTTTCATTCCTTTATTTCTTTTAAAAGCGGGTTTAACCTTTCCTGTAGATATTACTTTTACTATTTTTGGATATTTTTTCTTTTTATTATAATTATCAGGTAATACTAAAATCTCAAAATCTTTATAATTGAGATTAAGGCACTCTTCTATACACTTTTTTGTCTTTGAATCAATTCTCTTGCATGGAATTATAATTGAAATTTTTGGAAGCTTTTTCATCTATTTTGTTTGTGTTTGAGGATTAAAAAACTTCCTATAATGCCTGGGATAATTCCTGAAATAAACAAATTTATCAGTGACATTGAAAACACCTTTGTGGCGCTAACACTGAATAGTGAAAAAAGGCTTATTAAAGTCGCTTCTCTTGTTCCAAGCCCACTTATTGTGATTGGTATTTGCCCAACAAATGTTGCTATTGGTAGGATTGCTAAGAAATAAAATAACGGGATATTAATTCCTATAGACAGTCCAACAAAAAATGTGCTTATATACAAAACAATCCAATTTAATAGATTTAATAAGAAAAACAAAATAAAATATCTTTTTTTAGGCATGTCTTTGTAGAACGAATAAAAATTTCTTTTTGCTTTCTTCTTCATTTTTTCAGGAAGTAATTTTTTATAGAATACTCTTAATAATAATCTGCTTCTTTCTTTACCTCTGAAAATCACTAAAGAAACCACTAATAATATCAATATTAAAAGGGCATAATATATGTAACTTGTTGAAATTAAACCTTTAAAAATAAATGAAAAAATAATAGTAATAAAAATTAAAGAACACAAATCTAAAACTTTATCTAAAACAAAGTTACTTACACCCTTTCCAAGATTATTGTTATTATATTTTCTTAAATACTCTGCTCTAATCACACCACCTATTCTTGAGGGAGTTATAAATCCATAAAAATTAGATATCAAATCTATCTTAAATGCTTCAATAAAAGGAATATTTATCATTTGCACTTTTGCAATAGCAAACCATTTTAGTGTTTGAATAATAAAAGAAATAAACACAAAAAATATTGCTATCAATAAAAAATTAATATTGGCATTACTAATCTCTTTTAAGACATCTGAAATATTAAGTTTAAGGAGTATATACAGAAATATAGCAATTCCTATAATTGGTAAATATTTTTTAATTTTCATAATATATATTCAATTTTGTATTTGGGCTAATTAATTTAGTTAATAATAATTCAGTATTGATAAGATAATTGTTAGTATGTCTAACATAGTTAAACTTGTTGCTTACAGCATTAGTTCTTTTTAACTTTAACCTTGAATTTGTTGATTTTAACATTTTTTGTTTATTAAATACATCTGGCTTTAGTCAGAGCGTTATTCTTTTTAAAATCCCTCTTCCTAATTCACTTGAAAATATTTTTTTGAACATTTTAAATATAATCAGAAATTTTGTGTTTAATTTCAAGATAAATCATCCATAAAATTAAAAGTCCAGCGTCTATCACTGGCAGAATAGTATCGTGAAACTGGCTTGGTAATAACTTTAAAATATTAAATCCTATACCTAAATTGTAAACAGGATAAAATGGTTTAATTTCCCCTAAAAAAATAGCGTCAAGAATTAAATGTGTTAAAACTCCTAATGTAATTACAAAAAAGATTGTGGAAAGTTTTAATCCATGTTTTCCTAATTCTCTGTTTCTCGTTCCGATAAACATAAATCCTAAAATCCAAAAAATTAAAGGGATAAATAAATTGTGTGAAAAAGTTCTATGAATTTCTTCAATCGTGAAATTGGAAAAACTTAAAAAATAATAAAGAGCGATATCAATATCGGGAAGCAATCCTGCTAAACCAGATATCAAGACATAATGCAAGGGAAATTTTTTTTTGTCTTTGTTTCTTAAATAAAAATCCCTAAATAGCGCGACAATTAGTGCTGGTATCAAAAAATGTGTAACTGCATGTGGCATTTTGTTCTATGGTTTTAAAAGAAAAATTAGTTTATAAATCAATCTTTCTTAAATATTTGAGAGCCTTCACTCTCTCATTTTTTTCAATTTCTTTTCTGCACCACGTATCAAGTTCTATAGAAAGAAATCCTTTGTAATCATCTTCTTTTAATTTTTTAAACAATTCTTTGAAAGGAATATTACCTTTTCTTATTTCAAGATGATCGTCTTTGTCCCCTAAATTATCATGAAGATGTAAATTCCAAATTTTTTGAGTTTTACTTAAGTTATTATAAAAAGTCAAGACATTTCCAGAAACATTTGCATGCCCAACATCAAGGCAAATTCCAACATTTTCTAATCCATTAATAAGGTATAACATGTCTTCAATTGTTTTAGGAAACTCTTTTATTTTATCATTAGCATGTCCTATTGTTGGAATATTTTCAACACATAATTTAATATCTTTAAAATAAGGATTAACTTCTTCTAATGTTTTCCTTGACATTTTTAAATTTTTTTTGTATTCTTTTTCTTTTTCAAAACTTCCACCATGAATAGTAATTAATTTAGCTCCTACATCCCCTGCCATTTTTAACGTTCTTATTATTTCATTTTTGCTTTCTTCTCTTACATCTTTATTTAAAGAACCAATATTAAAAGTGGAAAAATAAAGTTCTGCTTGATACTTTACAAATTCTTCGGTTATTTCTTTGGAATCAAACATCTTTTGTGATATTGTTTTTGATAAACCTTTTTGATTTGGGAGCAAATGCAATATTAAATCCAATTTATTTTCTTTAGCATATTTTCTCAATAATTTAATATCTTCTTTAGTATAATATAGGGGTCCGAGATAAGGATAATTAACAATCAGTTCAAGATGATTTACATACATTCCATTTTTTCCAAATATTTCAAATTCTTCTACCCATTTTTTAGGAGGAAATTCCCCAATTCTAGAAACAACTCCGATTTTCATATTTTTCGTAAGAATTTATCTTTTTAATAATTTTTTTGTTATTTGATCTTTAAACATAAATATTGCATGTACTAAAGTATCTGTTATGTTTGATTCTCTGTGTAAATATTTAAAGTCTTTAACACTCTTTATATTACTTCTCAACGAATTAATAAGTGATTGGGCATTTTCTCTGTCTAATTGTCGAATTATTGTATAACTTCTTCCTATAACTTTTGGAGAATGACCATCAGTAAAGGAACATGCTCCAATATTATAATCATTCTTTATTTCTTTTTCATAAAACTCTACTGATTTTTGATTGGCATTTTTTGGAAGAATATTTGGGAACCAGAATTCTGCTGAAGCATTATAAACTTCCCAGCTATCTATATTATCTAAAATAAAATCCCTACTTTTTGGGTGGTTAATCATATAATTACCAATCCCAGATTTATAAAAAGGATGGTTTGCTATTATTATTGAGTTATATTTTTCTTTTGCTTCTTTGATAGTATCTTCAACTATTTTATTTTTAATATTTTTTCTATTAGGCAATCCTATTATCAAAAGATGTCCTTTTGTAAATACTTCTTGGCTTTTAATAACACTAATTCTTTTTTTAGGGACATAAATAAAATTACCAAAATCCTCTCTTTCATAACCTTTTCCAGATATAAAATTTTCGTATCTATAATCATCACAATTGGTAATACTAAAAATTCCTTCTTCTCCAAGTCTGTTAGAGGCGATATCAATAACTTTATTAAAGTTTGGGAATTTTCCTTTTCTTCCTAAATGATTGTGCAAATCTGCTTTAACTTTCATAGAAAACATCTTATTTGATTATTTTTAAATCCTTTCTTTATAACTATTTTATAGTTAATACATTAAATCAAACTATCCGAAAATACCCTCCCTAAACATGATTAAACCCAAAATTATTATGCTTATTTGAAATAAATTTATTAAAAAAACAACATCTTTTTCATAAACTTTTTTGTCTCTTTTTATTTTTTTCAGTAAATGGATAGTAATATGTTCTACTCCATAAAATTTTTCATAAGGAATATCTAAACTTCCATCTTTATTCACTTTGGAAAAGCTTTGCCTTTTTAATCTTCCTCTAACCTTTAAACATGTTTCAATTATATATGGAATAAAAAAGAAAACTGCGATTTTTTCAATATTTCCCAAAATAGCAACTATTGCAATTAATGCTCCAGTAGAATATGTTAAAATATTTCCTGGAAAAATTTTTGCAGGGTATTTATTAAAAACATAAAATGCTATAAGACAAGAAACCATCACTAAGCAAATAAGAGAAAGCCAGCTACTTCCTATGAGCCATGCAACTAATGCCAAAGCAGATAAAATTAGAATTCCTTGACTTGTTTCTAAACCATTATAACCTGCAATAAAATTGAAGGTTGTAGATGCTCCTATAATTCCAAGAGGTATAAAAAAAATTGGATATAACAATCCAAAATTTATCCCAATCATCTCAGAAGTTCCGGCATTTATAACCATTAAAGGAATAGACGCGAACAACAACAGAACAATTCTGAATTTTACAGACAAACCTCCTCTAATCCACCCAAAAATATCATCAATAAAACCAACAAAGCCTGCTATTAGAGTTGTTGTTAGAAGAGCAAATATCTCAACAGTTGTTATATTTGTTCTTAATATAAAAGTCTTTATTGCTATATATGAAAGAACCCCTATAACAAATCCTAAAATAACAATTAGCCCTCCAGAACCAGCAACATTTTTTGGATTTTTTAATTTATGCATATCCTCCCACATAAGTCCAATTTGTTTGGTTTTCTTAATCCAAAAAGGTATAAAAAATAAAGTAGTAAAAAAGCCGATTAATAAAGGAATTATTAGTATTAATTCCATTTTAATTATATTCTCCTGGTTTTGCCATTCTTATATTTTTAGGATATTCTGTTTGTAAGTATTCTGGATTTGCTTTTATATTCTCAGGATAATTAATTTCCCATATTTTAATCGGGCCTTGCAATCCTTGATAATAAACAAATTCTCCAATATCTAATTTTTGTTGCCTTAAATTCTCAATAAAAAGATTGCTTTCAGTGTGTGCAAGTTTGAAATAATCTGATTTTTTGTCAAACAAATATAAATTAGCTAATTGAGAATGAACTGTTCTTTTACTTAAATACATTAAAGCTCCTATATTATTAATATTTAATTTTCCATCCTGCGAAGTATCTATTTTTGGGAATATAAAAACTCCTGCATCTAATCCTGATTTAAAGTCATACAATTTATTATCAAAATATACATATCTTAAAGGTATTCTAGGTTGTTTTCCATTATAAACAAAAATTGCTTCTGGCTGTGATATGCTTCCATTTTTGTCCTTTTTAATTACAATTGCTCCAATTCCTGCTGCTTTTTTAGGAAGAAATATTTCTGTATTATTTTCTTTCCATAAAACATCCTCATCTAATAAAAAACCCCCCATATAAAAATAAATTATTTCATTATTTATTTCTTGTGTCTTTTTTTCATCCATTAAAAAAGTTGAAATCCAAGAAAATCTGTCATAATTTTCATCAGAGCCAATACTTGAATATGCTGTATATTTCCCAATTTCAGTAGAATCAATTAAAAGATGTGTTCCATCATGAGTATATAAAAATTCTAATGCTTTTTTCTCGTCATCTCCTGTTAGAACATATCTTCCCATTAAGTGATTCCAATAAGCTATTGTATTTCCACCATCAAGAATTGTTGCTCTTTTTCCTATACTTTGTAGCCAATAACCATAATCCCACCAGTGTGCAAAAACTGCATTTTCAGATGTATTTTCTCTTACCCAAGCCATTGCCTTTTGCCACTGCCATTGATAAGAACCAGGAGCAAAATTTTCTCCAGTAATTTTATCCTGCTGATAATAACCACCCCAACTCCAGAAACTAGTTCCTTTAAGAATTAATAAAGGATTTCCAATTAACATTAAGATAAGAGCAATAATTACTAAAAATGTAATTATTCCATTAAAAAATTTATTTGAATCTTCTTTTTCTTTTATGTATTTTTGCGAAGTCTTGATAATAATAAAAGAAATCGCAACAGGGCTCACCGCTCCTAATACCATTATTAGTCTTATTCCTCCTCTTGCCCCTATTATACCTAATGTTAATATTATAAAATATAATATATAAGAAAAATTAAATTCTTTAAATAAATGAAATTCTCCTTTATTATATATATTATAATAAAAATATCCAAAACATCCTATAAAAAATAACCAACCTCCAAAATAAATAATCAAACTTTGCAAATTTGTTCCATTTAATATACTACTTGAAGAGTATCTGCTGAATATTAGACAAAATAGAAAAATAAAATAACTAAAAGTTAATATCATTCTTTCTTTTTTATTTAAATTTTTAATTAAATGGCTAAACAAAACTATAGAGCCGATAAAGAAAAGCCAAAAAAACAAAGGAATGTTGAAATAAATCGGTCCAAATTCTCTTTTCCACTCACTAGCAAAATAAGGCTGTCTGTTTTCTGCAACTGTCATGCTAAATCTGTCTGTTATAGGGACAATTAAAGAACTTTTTATTTCTAATATTTGTTCAACTAAAAAACTAGGACCAATAAAAGTTAAAATAATAACAAACAAAATAATTAAAGAGATTATCAGATAAAATATCTCTTTTGGTAATTTTGTCTTTATTCTTAAATTTTTCAATTTGTCAGTTTTTATGATTAGCAAACTTATTCCAATAAGGGCTAAAACTCCTACTGCTAAGCCAGTAGAAGTAGACATAACTAAATTTTTTAATGTGTATCTTGTTGAAAAAGGCATCATTAATGCAAAAGAAGAAATTAGCCAAGAAGAATAAATAAAGAAATTATTTTTGTCAATTTTTCCAAAAACAAAAACAAGTAAGACAGCTACTGGAATTGTAAAAAATATGAAAATGACACCACCCCATATTAGAGCCATTCCTGCTGTTGCAATACCAGACAAAATCCCAAATATCAAGCCTTTTTTGAGTTTTTCAGAGGTGAATGCTTCTAAGAACAAGTAAAAAGCCATGAACATAAAAAAGAAAGCAGCAGATTCTTTTTCAGGAATTCCTGCAATTGTTCTTGGAAGCATTGAAGGAACAAGAATAAAAATCAGTGTGGCAAGTAGAGCAATTATGTTTTTTGTTTTTTCGCTTTCTTTATAAAATATTTTTCTTGCAAAAAGAAAAAAAGCTATTGCTGTTAGGGCTGCCATAAATACAGGGAATAAAATAGCGGCATATGTTATTGTTGTTTCTTTATAAAAAAATGACAAAAAATGATAAAACCAGTCAATCATGTAAGCCAAAAGTTTCATTTCTCCTGAAGTATCATATCCTAATGGAACATATCTCATAGTATCATGAGCCATTAATTTTCCATGCTCTACTATGTATTCTGCCCATCTCAAGAATAAAAAAGGATCAAGGTCTGGGCCAAGAGTCCATACCCCCGTTGTTATATCCTTTAATCTAGGAATGTTTCTTGTTCTTATATACACACTAATGTAAACAATAAAACCAAGAATTACATAATATATCCAATTTTCTTTTTTCTTTAAAAATTTTTTTATTTTTTCTTTTCTCTCTTTTAATTCATCTATCTCAGTTTCTTTAGTCTCCTGAATAGAATTTTGAATAACATTTTCTTTTTTTTCATCCATTTTTACATCAAGCTTCGTTTATCAATTCATCAATGCTTGGTTCTTCAATAATTTCTTTACTTTCACAATAAGGGCATCTTTTATCTGAAGGTTTTGACTTACTTTCAAATCTATAATTACATTTTCTACATACAAATCTTGTCATAGATTATGGAAAAAAGAGCTCTATATAAACTTTATCTCGATGTTAAATACCACAAAAATTTCTTGAAATTTGTTAATTATATTGCTTCATAAATAATTCATGTTAACACAAAAGAAGTTAGAGACTTTAGTAATTAATTAATGTAAAATCAAGGCTTTAATAATCTTTATTAATATTAAAGAAAATTAGTAACTATGTTTTCAGTTAATTATTCTAAAGATTATAGTTTATTTTGTATATAACTTATCTTAAATCTTACTTAATTTATGTTGGCTATTATCTATAAAAAGAAACTGAATGAGCTCAAATTTTTTCTTGTTGGAATTTATGGTTTAACTTATATATTTTTAAACCGCTAATTAACACTTCTTTTGTTTTCACTTAAACAAAAGAGGAGTAACATAAACTTCGAGAGCTGCAGCCATTACCAATACAAGTATAGCAATAAACAGCAAAATTATTGTATTTTCAACAACCCTAAGGAATTTTTTGTTTCTTATCCCATTCCTTATTGCTCCAACTCCAAATATTCCTCCTGCCAAGGCAGTTATAAAGTATGCTGCAATTTCAGGAAAACCATGAACCATATATCTCAATAGTCCAAGTGGGATATCGCTTATCTGATACCTCGAGAATATCCCTATTGCTGCAGATATAACACTCGCATTCCATGCCAGAACAAATATTGCTCCTGCCCCAAAAATTAAGGAAAACAGGAGGGTAAATATCATTACGTAAACATTATTCTCTATAATTGACAAAAATCTAAGCTCTTTTGTTGCTGCTCCTGTTGAAGTTATTTGCCTCTCAAATGAGTATTTTGCAACACAATTATCAAGATTTCCAGGCTCATTTATCATGCAGTATGTTTTTATCTGTGCATTGAATAGGTTTGGGTCTTTTAAGATGATATTAAAAAAAGAAAATGCAATAATAAGGCCTAAAAATAACCACATAAATGCATATATAGCATCACTGTGAATTTTCCAAACACTGAAAAAACCCTCTACTTCTTCATCTTCCTCTTCTTCCTGCCTTATCATAAAATACAAAAAAGGCAGAGAGAACATAACACAAAATGTAACAATAATCATCCCTGAATATTTAGAAAGAACCACATCACTGCCAAAAAGCCATTTTACTAATAATAGAGAAAGCGAACCATAAATTAATCCTATGATGAGCATTTTCCATGATTTTCTTTCATGAATCTTTGGATTAACAATTAATTCAAGCATATTATTAGCAATAAAGGAGAATTTTTAAATCTTCGTGAGTTTAAAAACAAGACTTAATCACAATAATATTTAATGATATATCTTAACTTTATATTTTATGGTAAAAACAGTTGAAGCACCATTAAGTTCAATCTATCTTTCAAAAAGAAATGATGAATTAAGAAAAATTATAGAGAAAATTTTATGTGGAGAAACCATTAATTACGAGAAAGAGTTTTCTATTTCTTTTATTGTTGTTGGAGACCTTAAAAGAAAATGACCAAAAGCATTAATAGATAATACTTATTTTAGATGTATTACTTTGTTTGATAAAAGTTTTTATTCGACTGCTGAAAAATTAGCATTATCTTACGAGGAAATTACAAAAAAAATACGTTCAAATTTTGGTTTATTAGAAAGATTATTTATTCCTAAAGAAAATTGGATTATTAAAAAATCCTACAAAGAAAATTCTTGAATTGAAAAGAAATCTACACCTTTTAAGGTGTAGTTTCCATTTGATGCTAAGTATTTATTTCTAATTTGATTATAAAAATGGGCTGGTTTCTAGCCCATTGAAAGCTACACATAGTTGTAACTTTC
>Ga0209541_10007846_pt1 | contig 17815 bp, 21 predicted proteins | sample RifCSPlowO2_01_FD_184027 | JGI IMG/M metagenome (GOLD analysis project Ga0209541, IMG submission 184027) | Groundwater microbial communities from Rifle, Colorado - Rifle CSP2_plank lowO2_0.1 (SPAdes) (version 2) | ecosystem: Environmental > Aquatic > Deep subsurface > Groundwater | place... | reverse complement strand
GATCCGCTTGAACAGTGCGATGATCGGGGTGCCCGATCTCAAGAACGAATTTGCGCTTCTGGGAGAACACAAGCCAACCGTACCGCTTTACTTCGACATCAAGGGGAGACAGCTGCGCATTCAAGATGTCCACCTGCTCCGAACAAAGAGCGGGCCTCCGGACCTTGAACTCGTCTTGAACCATCCAATCGCGGTGGAAACCCCTTCGTTGGCATTATTCAAGGCGGGCTCCGACAGCGCAATTCTTCGTGAATTGCGCGACGACGGAAAACGCCTCGTCTTCGACGGCGGTCCGCGATACATGGTCGCGCCGGGCGAATCGCTCTGTGTCCGCCACCCGAGCCTCCAAGTGCTCGGCTCAACGTTCACCGACGTGGAACTCGAAAAGATCCGCCTCGTGAAAGAGTTCGGCTTCGTACGCTGGTTCCTCTCCTACGTGGAGAGCCAGCGTGACGTCGATGAATTCCTCGAACTGGTCGGCAAAGACGCGGATGTGTGGCTCAAGATCGAAAACCTCCCCGGGCTTCGCTACGTGTCCCAAGAGTTCGTGAAGCGTCCGAATCTCACGCTCGTCATGGCGCGGGGCGATCTCTACGTCGAGGTCGACCGACCGCACGAGATCTTGTGTGCGCATCGCCTACTCATCGAAAAAGACCCGGAAGCGTGTGCCGCGTCGCGGATACTGCTCTCGGCGATGGGGAATGCGAATCTGACGGTGAACAACATCCGCGGCCTCGCCAAAGGAGCGCGGAAGGGCCATGTCGATGCCGCGAAAATCCTCGCACTCATCGAAGAGGGCGAGCGGGATCCGACACCCTCGTGCGCGGATTTCTCGGAGCTTGCATGGCTTTCCGACATCGGGTACCGCCGGGTAATGCTCTGCGACGAACTTTGTCTCAAGGGCAAACTCCTCGGGCGGGCGGTGAACGCCTTCTGCCAGTTCCGCGATTCATACAGTGCGGTGAAATCTTCCTAGCACGTGCACTGCGGCAACAGCGACCCTGTTGCCGTTTTTTTATTTCACTTTTAGGTTGCTATCTCCGCCCACACAGGACAGTGGTCAGAACCATAGACGTTCGAGGAAATTCCGGCGGACTTGAGTTTACCCAACAATTCAGAAGCAAAAAAGAAGTAGTCGAGGCGCCAGCCGACATTGCGCTCTCTTGCGGCAGTCTTCATGTCCCAGTACGAATACGCATGTTCTTTGTGCGGATGAAAGTGGCGGAACGTGTCGACGTAACCGTGGTACACAAGATCATCGATCCACGCGCGCTCTTCGGGGAGAAAGCCGGTGTTCTTTGCATTCTCCTTCGGACGTGCGAGGTCGATCTCCTCGTGTGCGGTATTCACATCACCGCAAAAAATGACTTGCTTTCCTTTTTTGCGCAACCCTTCAATATATTTGAAAAACGCATCATAAAAATCGAGCTTGTATTTCAGTCGCTCCGGCCCGCCTCCGCCGTTCGGAAAATAGATGTTCAAAAGGACAAAATTTTCGTAGTGTCCGATAATGATCCGCCCCTCGTCATCAAATTTTTTTATCCCGATGCCGTACTCGACCTTTGTCGGTTCCTTTTTCGAATAGAGCGCGACGCCGCTATAGCCCTTGCGGCCTTTTGAGTGCGAGAAGTAAGCAAAATAACCCTTCGGCTTGCGTACTTCTTCGGGAAGTTGCTGTGCCTCCGCCTTCGTTTCCTGTAGACCGACAATATCCGGCGACGTTTCATATAACCAACCGAGAAACCCCTTCTTCGCCGCCGCACGCAGGCCGTTCACGTTCCACGAAACGAGTTTCATGCTGAAATAATAGCACACCTATTTGCATCCTAAGGCCAAATCTGTAAATGTGGAAAACAGAAGCAAAGAGGGGGACCGCCATGCAAAAATGTACCGGTGTAGTAAAGAATGTTGTTTCATTCCATTCGAGAGACTCAAGGCATCCGAGGCAGACAACACCCGGGGCGTGTGAGGGCGGAGGAAATGATCTGCTCCCGCGCAAACATGCTCAAAGGTTATTCACCTTGCCGCGCCACATGACGGCGGAGAGATTAAAAAGGTCGGCGCAGACGATCTCCATGTCGGACTTCAGCGTCGTGATCCCGAGAGAATGTCCTTATCCGGAGAGATTCGAAGCGGGATTCCGTCACGGCCTTGAATCGAACGCGCTCAATCGGCCCGGATATCTCAAACGCTCGTTTCGCTGGGGTTTCTGTTGGGCCAAAGTGTATTACCAAACATTCTTTCCGAATCACCCACTCACTGCAAATTTCCCCGGCGGCCGTGCGAGATTCAAGAACGCCGCAATCGAGTGAACATCCCACGTTGGCGGCACTTAGCCAACGTGGTTTTTCTTTGCACCGAAAAAGGACGAGGTGGTACGGGTTTTACGCGAGCTTGACAAAACCTGATCTATTCTCTAGTCTTCGAGCAGAAGTTGGCTCAAAGGAGACCGTTGTGGCAACACGTAAAAAGGCAGTTGGAGCAAAACCCAAGAAGACTGTTGCGAAGAAGAGCAAGAAGAAGGTCGCGGCAATACCTACAGAAACGGTGTTGGATTTTACATTCAAGCGGGCGGGTAATCCGAGGACCGTCAAGATGAAAGTGGAGTGTGAGCTCACCGCGCCAAAGCCGAATAATGAGCACGAGGAACTCGAGGGGGTCGCCCCGCTCAAGATCCTTTGCGGTGAAGTCTATTACTACCCGATCTTTCAGAGATTCAAAGGCAAAAACACGCTCTATCGAAACATCGCGACCTGTATCATGTGTTTTCGAAAGGGTGATCCGCGGGTAAGCGACTTCGATATCGTAATGTGGTTTTTCACGCCGAACGAGCTCCTCGGATGGAAAACACCAGTAGAAGTCGGTCGAGACACCGACAAAAACGTCCGCACGCGAATCATCGAGGCCGCCGAAGAAGAATCTCCGCTCGGCATCGTCCGCTAACGCCAAACATCCGCCCAAGGCGGATGTTTTTGTTTACACCGCACCATGAAAAGTGCGCGCGGCAATATCGTTTTTCTTATTCAGCTCTTTCGCCTTTCCCCACGCCAGTTCATAGATCTTTTTCATCGCATCGGCAATCTCTTCGCTCTCAATGATAATCCCGAGTTTTTCTCGCCACGAAGCAATCATCACCTTATTATCGTAGATGTTTATCTCGGGCGAAAAATAATATTTGTCGGCCGGAACAAACGCAATTTCTCTTTTTTCCTCCGGATCAAGCGTTTTGCGTTCCCTCCCAGTTGGAGTTTCTGGAACGATTGCGCGAATCAAAATATTTTTCTCCGCTCGCCTCTTGTAATAGGCAGGGAAATAATTCGGAAGTGCCTTATGCATATCGTCTACAGTTGCGTATGCACGAATTGGTTCGGAACTCGTAAGTGTGTCCTCGTACACATGTTCAAGGCCGTCAGTCCCTTCGTAAAAACGGACCTTGGGGCGATTATCAATCGTGTGGAGCAGAGTGAGATCCGGTAGAATTTTTTCCGCTTCCTTTATGAAGCTTTCGGTCTGTGATATCTGCCTTTTCAGATACTCGATAATTGCCGTTGGTGACTCAGCCACATACTCCTGCTTCGGTTCTTTACCGGAGACACGCACCAACTTTTTACCCAAGAGCGTGCCGAGAATGTCGTACCCTGTTGTGCGGTTTATTCCTGCTTTCAGGGAGATCTTGGAAACAGTCTCTTTTCCCAGTTCAAGCAGTGCCACATACACATCCGTTTCTTTTTCGCTAAAACCAAACGACTGAAGAATAATTTTTAATTGTGCATGTTTGCTTTGCATAAGAAAAGTATATACTCCAAACCCGATTTGTGTCAATAATTTTCCACACAAATATGTTGATATGCCTAAACATATTGACAAATATGCCTATTTTTATATTTTAACCGACGCTTTATGTTGACAAAGTGAGCAATCTTTGCTATACTTTTGTCAGAAGAGTTGAGGTTCGTTGAATCACTGCGGAATGTTCCGCCACCACTCCTCGGGGTGACAGAGGAAGGGAGATAGAAATGACTGCCCAAGTTATCATCCGTTGCAAGTATAGCGGAAACAAATTCATTGTTCTCGAAAACGAAAAGGGTGAGATCGTTGTGTTTGCAGATGACGACAGACGCTTCCGTCTACACAAGGAACTGCTTCAGCAATATTGCGAAGAAACGGGCCTGTCTGCAAAGTGTCTGGGTGGTGGATACATTCACATGAAAGAGAAGTCCGTCTCTCTGACTGGAACCAGTACGGATTTTGGAACTGAGCCGAATCGCGACGAAACTGTGACTGCGATAAAAGAAGTCTATCCGGAATACGTGGTGAAAGGCAATACGTTGGTGATTGGCTCAGGCTTCTTGTAATGTTCGGGGCGAGTCAAATCTCGCCCCTCTTATCGGGGACTCAAACTTGTTGAGTCTCCGTAGGGCAAAGTTCTTTGAACCCAACAAGGGGAGAGTCATGAACAACCAGATGCGTCTTGCTGCATTATGCCTACTTTGCCAAGGTTTCTTGTACATGTACAAACGAGGAGACACCGAGGCCTTCAGTAAAGAGTGGTGGGGGAAACCGTTCGAAGACGTAAATGCCGACTTTGAACTCGGCTCTATGCCAGACGAAGTGCGCATCCTTTTTAGGTGGATTAAAGGAACACATGAAATACCCAAAGCCGAATTCACGGATTTGGTCATACATGCCAATGCAATTCTAAAAAAGATCAAAGCTTAGGTTTCACTAGAGTGAAACAGGATGATTGAAGATAGTTTCTTCATTAACAAACCGAATGGAGCTCGTATGGAAAGGCTGATAGAGCAGTTGCACAACGATGAACTGGCGATGAGGCAAGCTGGGCTAGAGATACAAATCAGAGAGACACGCATGGCCATGAAAGAGTTGTTTGGGCGGGATCAGTCCGATACTGCCACGCACCAAGAAAGAGACTCGACGCTCAGTATGACCCATAAAGAGCTCGAGGCGCGACTGAGGCGCCAGCAGGAGGACCTTGTGAAGGTTGTGGCACGCCAAGTAGGGCCAGTGCCAGGATACTCGGGGTATTAGTGATGTGGTTGGATTACAGGGCGCATCCGTAAGATGTGCCTTTTCTTTTTCTAATGAATCTCCCCGGAGCAAGCCCTCCACTCGCTTCACTCCGCATCAGCGGGATATCGCAGGAACTTCGCTCTAGATATCTTGGAAAACCAGCGGTTTCCCAAATCCTTCCTTAGCGGAGACCCCGTGGCAAGTCGACGAGGAATTGCGGACTTTAAACCCAAATGATTCGCGTGGCATTGCCACTTGGTTTCACAAGAAACCAGCTATTTTCTTCTTTTGTCGTGAAATTGTTTGTAGACCTCTTTCAGCCGCGTGTCTGTTACGTGAGTGTAGATCTGCGTTGTGGCGATGTTCGCATGTCCCAGAAGTGCCTGTACTGAGCGGAGGTCGGCGCCGTTTTCCAAGAGATCAGTCGCGAACGAGTTATGGGAAATAAATCCGTCAGTAATCAGATTGTTGTAATTTTTAACCGCAAAGTCATAAATCTCTCCCTCGTAAGGCACGCTAATGATTTTTTTAACTCGTAACCATTTAATATTTTCAGTGGCGACCAAACGGTCAAGCAAAGAGATGCCCGGATGTTTTGCGTATGCAGCTTTAAGCAAAATCATTATTTTACTCAGCGTTTTTTTGGTGGGAATAATCTTTGTTGTGTTCCCGATGTAGCGATAGACATCAATGTTTTCATCTTTTTTAAGCCATCGCGCAAAGTTGTGCCATTTTTTCTCGGTTGAATCATAGATGACGCGTAAAATTTTGCGTACGGGGATTTTTTCTCCTTCGTAGTTATCATTTACCACCACCTTTTTTAGCGTAGAAATCTCTCTCTTAAAAACAAGTTGATCTGGTTTGTGCAATAATTGCAAGCTATACATCGTGTGGTCAATGATGCGACCTCTTGGAAGTTTCACTTTGCGTTTGCGCTCATAAAGATGTGCATCGATGCCAAGCACAAGCAGGAGCATCTGTATGTCTTTGAGCAAAAGCTTGCTTGCGGAAAACATTTTTATAGAACCCCCCTCGTTCCCTTCTGCGTCGTAAAACCCGGCAATAAATTCTTTTATTTCCTGCTTACTGCCCTTAAATATAAGGGGTGGTACCCGCCGAAATTTCGATTTTTCCGTTATCCCAATTTTTCTCAAAAAAGCGACGAAGTCTTTGGAGTAATACGCGAGCGTATACGAATCAGTCCCTTTTGTTTTTTTAACTTTTCCATCGTACCCAGTCGTAAATTTTATAAGATTTTTATAGTACTGAATAAAATTTAGATTTTTATCAGAAAGAATAACCCCCCTTCTCCTCTCGCTAATTGCCGCATCCCCAAGCAAATAGCCGATGTAACGCCATAGTTTCGGGTTCATGCGCCGTGGTTTTATGGATCCGTCGATGCGCACTTTTTTGATACCAGCAACAAAATCTCCTCTTTTTAAATCACGTGCCAAGATTTCAACGATCCCATTCTCAGAAAGACCGAAAAAGCGGTGTTCTGGGGAAACAGAGATTTCATAGCCATCAGCCCATATATTCAAGAGATTTCTCGTGTGGTGTTTTGTTTTCTGTACTATGTTGTCAAAACCGGGCTTCATGGAGTCAAAGTTAAAAGAAACTATTTTCTTGCCCTTATTTTCAAAAAGATTTTTTGCAGAAATAATCGTGTGCGGAAGAAATATCATAGAATCAGGATGGAGACAATGACGAAGCACATGCGGGGTGACCTTTTTTGATATCCCTGCCTTAACTGCATAATGTTTCACAAGACGTTCCACGGAACGCGGGGTGATCCGAAGCGAGTCTTTTTGCATATTTTTCTGATGACTTGAGACTCTCGACTGATGACTGCTATCTGTTGCTCCGTCACGTCCGATATGAATAAACAGCGCATCATCAACATCTGTCCTTTTGTTGAGATAGTCTTTGAGTGTTTTTTTTGCCGCATCAGACAAAAAGACAATACGAACCTTTTCACCCTTGCCTCGCACAGAAAACTCGTCACGACCAAGGTCAAGGTCCCGCGAAAGCCCACAGAGTTCCGAGACACGGAGCCCCGTGGAGAAGAAGAGTTCAAGGATCGCCCGATCGCGAAGCGCCGCAAGACCTCCTCCGGTCGGAGCAGAAAGCAGGCGTTTCAAGTCCTGCGGGGAAATAAGGTCGAGTTCGTGCTCGGGGGTCTTGGCGAGCTCAATCTTTTCGGGAGACATGGTGGAAACTCCTTCCCGCGCAAGGTACTTCAGAAAAGCACGCAGCGCAATAAGATAGTAGTTTTGGGTGCGTTTTTTGAGGGTCGTGGTGGGTACGCCGCGTTTGCCTTCGCTTGCCACCTGACGGTTAAGCCATAATCGGTACTCGCGCACTAGATCGTGCGTAACCTCTTCGGGCTTTTTCACTTTCGCAAAGGCAAGAAAGCGGGAAAGATAGTGGTCGTAGTTTTCCACGGTCTTCAGGCTCCGGCCTTTCTCTATCTCGGTATATTCGAGAAATCTCCGCTTCCACTCGACGATATCCATTCACTTATTATAGGGTGCATGTTCCACTGTGCATAACTTATCCGCCCAAATTCCGGCACGACTGGCGCAAAAACACCTTATGACGTATCTACTCATGAAACCGAGTGGCCGCTCAACCACAAGGCAGCATGAGGTCCGATCTTGGCTGAAAGGTCGGACCTCGGAGAAGTTGGCTGCCGTTGTTCAAAAGACGGCCAAATTCCTTGAGGTCGCACCTCCCAAAGCTGAGGAACGACCTCGGCCGTCGCTCAGAGTTGTGAGCAGATACCTTATGACACATGGACAACTGAAGGAATGTGGTGTTTATTCACAAGGAATTTGGGCGAGTGAATTGAAAACAATTCACGTGAGTGATACGATTAAAGAACAATAAGCTTTATGTCTCAAGAATCACCGAATTTTGAAGGCCAAGAGGGCGGTGTGTTAAATATCAGCGACGGAATGGATCCGATCTCCATTCCCGAGCGCATCACCAAGGAGAACTTCGCCGCGCTTTTTGGCAACACTCTTCCGGATGGGCTTTCACCGGAGATCTTTGAAGGGGGAGAGCTTCATCTTGAGGAATAGTTCAAACGTCATGGACCCAGCGAGCTTTTACAAAGCGACGAAACACGATGACAGCGGGAAGTTGTCGTCTAGCCAAAAAAATACGGAGCGAGACGAGGTGGCGCGCATCTACGCCGAAATCAATAAGGAGATCGAGATACTTCTGGCGGAAGGAGACCGAATCACCTTCAGCCCCGCCGAGGATTTCGAGTACACCGTCCCACTTGAGGATTTCCAAAAATCGCAACAAGGGCGGTAGCCAGCATACAAGGTGGAACCTTGGGGATTGATTCTTAAGGTTCCACCTTGTACGCAATGCGCTGTCACCCGAAGCATTTGCATTTCTTTTGCTTTCGTGCTACACTCTCTCTCATGCTGACAGCAAAAAAGAAAAAGGTGGTGATGGCAAAACATCAACGCCATGCGAAAGATACCGGGTCGCCGGAGGTTCAGGTTGCGATCCTAAGCCAGCGGATCAACGAGCTTGCGGCTCACTTAAAAGGTAATAAAAAGGATCACCACTCGCGTCGCGGACTCCTCAAAATGGTTTCCGACCGACGCGCGCACTTGAAGTACTTAAAGAAGAAGAGCGTGACGAAGTACAACAATTTGGTAAAGAAACTCGGAATAAAGTAACTCTTAAAATAAATGCGGACACTTTAATATTAAATTCATTTCATATGAATCTAGAAAAACTAGAGGGGCCAGAATCGCAAGAAGGAGAACCGTCGAAAACTGACAGGATTCTCGCTGTCTTAGATGAAATGCCCTTCTCCCAAGGAGGGCGGGCTGGTGACCTGACAAATTGGCACCAAATATCGGACTCGTTAAGAGAGAAAAATTTTTCAAGCGTTGAGGACTTCCGAAACGCTGTTTCTGAAGCAATAAAAAACAAGAACTGGATTGCCAAAAAGGCTCCGGAAACAATATTGGCGTACGTTGATGATGTACTCGAGTTGATTAATGCTTGGCAAGAAAAAAAAGAGTGATTGTTTTTTGCGCGTTTTCTTGATCAGATAGTAGTTTTTATTTGTACCCGCCGGTGACTGAGATTGTATTCTTCAAGATTTTAATAACTGTTCGCAATTTTTTAATAAATTAGTTTCAAGTCGCAAGTTTCAAGTTACAAGGAAACGCTCGCTTTCACTTACAGCTCGTAATCTTTGTCTTGTGGCTTGCTACTTGGAACTTGTGACTATTTACTATGGCCATCATCAAGCACGACGACCAGCGAGTTGGTTTTTTCATCGACACGCAGAATCTCTACCACAGCGCGAAAAATCTTTATAATGACGCGCGCGTCAACTTCGGTGCAATGGTCAAGAACGCCGTTGGCGGGCGCAAGCTTGTCCGCGCTTTAGCCTATGTCATTTCCACAAAAACCGGTGAGGAATCGAGCTTTTTCGAAGCACTGGGCAAGATCGGCATTGAAACGCGTTCAAAAGAATTGCAGGAATTCTGGGGCGGAGCGAAAAAGGCGGATTGGGATGTCGGAATGGCGGTGGACGCTATCCGCCTCGCGCCGAAGCTCGACACCGTGATTCTTGCGACCGGAGACGGGGACTTTATCCCGCTTGTCGAATATTTGCAAAATCAAGGCTGTCAGGTAGAAGTTGTTTCGTTCGGTAAATCAACGTCAGGAAAATTAAAGGAAGTTGCTGACGATTTCTTTGATCTCTCCGACGATCCGGAAGCATACCTTCTCGGCCACCGCGAACGCCGTGGCTCGCCCAAGCGCCCCGACCGCGGAAGTCGTCGCGCGGTGACGTTATAACAGCAATAATCTAAATGGAGAAGGAAAGTTGGATGCGCTGTGGATGAGGGCGATGTGGTATAATACAATTATGCCAAACGACGCTATACATGATTTTATTGTGGCGCGGAAGCACTTGATCTGGTATGTGAAAGACCATCGCGCGCTCTCGGAAGAGTCGATCGTCGAGGCCACGCTCAACTACGGCAACTGGAACGATGTGCAGGAAATGATCCGCATACTCGGCATGAAGCATGTCGCACATATTTTTCGCACACAAATGGTGACGGGACGCCAGCGAGGCAATTATTTTCGCGATGTCGCCCACTATTTCACGCTCTATTTCAACAAATACGCCACCTATGCACGATGAGATTTTGACGAAAGAGCAGCGCGACCTTTTGCCGTTCGTCGCGCGGTTTAAAAAAGAATTCGGCCTCGTCGGAGGAACGGCAATCGCTCTCCATATCGGCCACAGGGAGTCGCTTGATTTTGATCTTTTTAATCCGAACGAATTCCAAAACGCCGAGATCCGAAGCGTATTTTCCCGCGCCAAGATGCGTATTGACATCCTTCGCAACAGACGCGACGAACTCACTTTTATTGTCAATGGCGTGCAAATGACATTCTTTCATTTTCCTTATCCCATCGACTACGCAGACACATTCGACGATGTGGCGCGCATGCCGACATTGCTCACGCTCGCCGCGATGAAAGCATTCACGCTTGGCCAGCGCTCCAAATGGAAAGATTATGTGGATCTCTACTTTATCTTGCGCGACTACCATTCGCTTGATGAGATCATCCGTACCGCAGAAATGGTATTTGGCTCCGAATTCAACGCCAAGCTATTCCGCCAACAACTTTCATATTTCGGTGATGTGAGTTATCAAGAGACCGTCATCTTCAAACCCAGCTTTGAAGTGCCAGACGAGGAAATCCGACGCGCGCTGACGGAATATTCGCTTGCGTGAAAATAAATCTTGCACCATGGCCTCATCACCGATGTCTGCCGGCCGCAAGCATCGAAGTCTCTTTTGTTTTTGGGGTAAACAGTAAACGAAAGAACCACCGCGGTTTCTGGCGGTGGCTCTCTTTTTTACTGAAAGAACTTCTGCTTTGCGTCTTCGTGACTCGGATCACCCGGGTATATTATCCGTGCGAACTCAAACATTCCCCTGTGACTCCGCAATATTGCTGACGGTTTTCCGTTGACCAAGAGGGTTGCCCTCTCGTTGGGGTTAAGATCGGTGTACACAAGTCCAACCCTACCGTCTTTAAATTCGACAAAGGTTGGCCAAGGAGCGCCGCCTTCACGCCCTATCTTCACAATGCCCTTCCAAGTTTCTTCTAGCTGGCTACGCTCCTCGTTGGTGAGACTCGCTTCCCACTGCTCGTCAAACAAATCAAAATAACTGACACTCCCTAAAAACAAGGTGCACCACAACAATATCGCCACGGGAACCCAAAACCACGGTGATCTCACAACCTTCTTCAGATCAGCTTTCACGGAACACTCCTTTCAAACGATCCGCTGGAGTGCGGATTTCTGTGTTCATTGTGCAACAAAACGTAAGGACTGTCGCTAAAAACAATATTTATATTTTATATATACATATTTTAAGCCGTTGTTTTGAGTAAGATGTATAAAATATATCGCTTTTATTGACACTTTTTCTATTTTTGCTACCATATAGTTATGGAGCAAAAAGAGGTAGCCAAGACACTGGAGGTCGTCGGCTTGCCCGAAAAAGCCGCAACAATATACGCCGCATTACTCGGCAAAAACCGAATGAGCATCGCGGAGCTTGCACGTGCGACCGAAGTGAAGCGCGCGACATGTTACGAACACTTGGAGATTCTCTTGCGCAAAGATCTTGTTTCGCGCGTCCCGATAGGGAAGCGCACATACTATGCCGCATCGCATCCAAAAAATATCCTGAACGAGCTCAAAAAACAAACTGTAAAAATCGAGACGCAAATGGGGAATATGGTGGCGCAATTCGAACAGTCAACCAACAAACCAAAAGTGTCCTTTTTCGAAGGGAAACGTGAACTAAAAAATATCTACAACGACATGTTTAAAACGACGGGCGATGTCTATTCGCTCTTTCCTCCAGATGCGTTTTTTGAAAGCTTCAGCGAAGAAGATTATGACGAATTCGATAAAACAGTGGGCCAGCATGCATTCAAAGGCCGCGACTTGTTCGTAAAAAGCCGCCACCATAAGAGACTCAAGGAAATCCGTGCCAAAAATGGCGGCGAGAACAAACTCGATAAAAAATTGCCCGATTGGTTCGAATCAAACGTTGATGTGCTCATCTGTGTCGACAAGGTGGCCCTCATGAGCTTGAAAGACCTTTCCGCCGTCGTCATTGAGAACAAGGGCATTGCAGACCTTTTTCGCAATATGCACACGTTTATGTGGAAAAACTCATAAACCACGTGGGGTCTTTTATTTTTTTGACGCTGTAGTCACAACAACCAAAAACAGCACCTGCACCCCGCTCATCCTCGGAGTGAAGTCACTAGACGCTCGATTGACAGTGTTAACAGAGTGCTGTATACTGTCGCAAGTAATCACAGGAGAAAGCTGATGGCAAAAAGAGACGGGTATTTTTTGAAACAGGAACGTTTACACGAAGTGGTGCTAGCGGCAATTGACGAAAATGGCGGCCGTTTCCTCTCTGATCTTGCTGGAGTGCTCAGTGGCAGAAAGATTGAGATGAGCAAAAAAGAGGTCACCGCAGCTCTTACCACGGCTGCGAAAGATGGGCGACTTCTGTTGCAGTTCCGCTTTAACGGGACTCGTCCGGACCTGTTTGTCCGGGCAAAGCATTACCCGGCGGTAACAGGGCAGGCCCATCGCGGTTGCAATGATCCCGTATGTGACGACTGTCATCCCGAATTTTTTTCCTAGCGCAAAGCTACCGGAGACACCGGTAGCTTTTCTTTTTTCCTCATTTTGCTATAGTAGCGCCATTATCAACCGTGGCGTCCGGATCATCGGGTTGAACCCAAAGTAACGGCGTTCAATGCGAAAATCTGGATACCACCTTTTATCGAATCCAAGGTTCGACCTTGGGGAATCAATTCTTGAGGTCGAACCTTGGATACAATTTATCATGCATACAGAATCATACGAGGTGGAGATCGGCGGTAAAAAGTTAATTGCCGAATTCACCGACCTCGCCGATCAAGCGCACGGCTCGGTCATTATTCGATACGGAAACACGACGGTTCTTGCAACTGCGGTCATGTCAAACAGGAAACGCGAGGGTGGAGACTTCTTCCCACTCACCGTTGATTTCGAAGAGCGTTTTTACGCGGCAGGACAAATTCTCGGTAGTCGCTTCATGCGACGCGAAGGAAGACCGTCAGATGCGGCGGTGCTTTCGGGGCGCATCATTGATCGCACAATCCGCCCATTATTCGATCAGCGCATCAGGAATGACGTGCAGGTGGTCATCACGGTGCTCTCCATCGACAAGGATGAGCCGGATGTGCTCGCGGTGAACGCCGCCTCCATCGCACTTATCACCTCGAACATTCCTTTCGGTGGACCGGTCTCGGCGATACGCGTTGCTCGACAAGGGGGCAAGTGGGTAACACTCCCGCCATTTCGCGTCGAAGAGGGCTTCGACATCATCGAAGGCGACTGCGAGCTTTTCGTTTGTGGAAAAAACGGCAACGTGAATATGATCGAGATGGGCGGAAAAGAAATCGCCGAAGACACGGTGCTGGAGGGACTCGCCTACGCAAGCAAGGAAATCGAAAAACTACAAAAATTTCAGTCTGAAATCATCGCAAAACACGGGAAGGCGAAGCGCACGATCGAACTTGCGGAAGTCGGCGATGATATCAAAAAACTTTTTGCAGAAAAGATCGCACCAAAATTCGAGAAGACTATTTTTGCGGGAGTCGCGGGGCGTGCGGACGAGTACACGCTTATGGCGGAATGGAAGGAATCGGTCAAAGAAGTCGATGGGATGGACGAACACCTTGCCGAACGCTACTTCGACAATGCGGTGAATGACCTCTTGCACAAAAAAGCCATTGAAGAAAACAAGCGCCCGGACAACCGCTCTTTCGACGAGGTGCGTCCGCTCTTCGCGCAGGCGGGAGGCCTGTCACCCGTCCTTCACGGAACGGGAATCTTCTATCGCGGCGGCACGCACATCCTCTCCGCGCTTACGCTCGGTGGCCCGCAGGACTCCCAGCTTGTCGAGGGTATGGAAATACAAGGGAAAAAGCGTTACATGCATCACTACAATTTTCCTCCCTTCTCAAACGGCGAAACCGGACGCATGGGCGGGATGAACCGCCGCGCTATCGGTCACGGCGCGCTCGCGGAAAAAGCACTGGTGCCGGTATTGCCCGAAAAAGAAATATTCCCCTATACCATCCGCATCGTTTCAGAATCAATGGCCTCAAACGGATCTACATCAATGGCCTCGGTTTGCGGCTCGACGCTGGCTTTGATGGACGCCGGTGTGCCGATCAAAGAACCGGTCGCGGGCATTGCCTCAGGACTGATGATGGAGCAACCCTTCGACAAGACTCAGGGCGGGAAGACCCGATATAAAGTGCTAACGGATATTCAAGGCCCGGAAGATCACCACGGCGACATGGATTTCAAGGTGGCGGGAACAAAAAACGGCGTGACGGCGATTCAGATGGATGTAAAGGTGGACGGCATCCCGCTTCCCATTTTGAAAGAGGCGTTTGAAAAAGCCCGTGCGGCGCGCCTAAAAATTCTTGACGTGATGAAGAAAGAGATCGCGGCGCCACGGCCGGACATTTCTCCGTATGCGCCGAAGATCGTTGTAATCAAGATCAAACCCGACCAGATTGGCTTGGTAATCGGCGGTGGAGGAAAAACCGTCAACGAGATCCGCGAAAAGACCGGGGCGGAAATTGATATTGAAGACGACGGAACGGTGTTTATCACCGGAAAAGGCGGATCGGCAGAGAAAGCGCGCGACATCATTGCCTCCATGACGCATGAATATAAATCCGGCGAAATGTTCAAGGGTGTCGTTGTGCGTGTCGTTGATTTCGGCGCATTTGTCGAGATTGGCTACAACGCCGAGGGTTTGGTCCATGTCTCAGAGATCGCCCCATTCCGCATCGAGCGCGTGTCGGACTATCTCAAAGAAGGCATGGAAGTTCCCGTCGTCGTCAAAGAGACCGACGAAAGAGGCCGCATTAGTCTCTCCATCAAACGTGCCGACAAAGACTTCATCAAGCCCAACGAGCGCGACGCGAAACTCATCCAAGGCCATCGGGGGCAGTAATACCATCTTTAATAAACCTTTTCCTACTCTGCCAGTTTTCGATGGGAGTCCTTGCAAAGAGATTAGCAGCGAAAGGTCTCCCCTCGGAAACTGATTGTGAAGAGGTTTTTGAAAGATGGTATAAGGGAAAAACCACCGCATTAAAGCACGGCAGTTGTTAAAGACCAGAGTGGTGACGGTATAATGAAAAAATGAAAGAAATACAGTTTGACATATCGTCGCTTGAGCAGGCGGTGGACAAAGCGGAGCGTGTCACGCCCGCGGAAACCGTGGCATCTTCGCCAGTTCGTACCTTCAACGCAGACGTCGCCCACCTCCTTGAACAGTCAAAGACCACGAAACTCGACATCGTGATGGCCGAAAAAGCGCGGAGGTTGGAGCGACAAAAACACCCGCCGCTTGAGGAAACAAGCGGAAGCTCTCATCTGGGAAAGACGATCTTCATTCTCGTCCTCCTCTTGGCGTTCGGCATCGGTATCGGCATCTACGCGCTCATCGGCTCGGTTCCCATTCCGTCGCTTTCTCTGTCGACATCGCAAACCACCGAGGAAACACCCAAAGAAACCCATAAAGGTGTGGTGATCGATATAACCGACTCTCCACGCGAGCAGATATTGGTTGACATTTCCACTGCATTCAGCGAAACAACGGTCGTGGAAGGAAGCACCCACATAATCAGTTTCGGCGCAAATGGCAAAGAGGCTACGGCGAGCATGCTCCTCACTGCCTTGGGAACGAGCGCACCGCCGCAAGACCTTTTGCGCTCTCTCGGTATGCAAGCGAGTTTCATGGTCCGTTCGGCGGGGACATTAAGCGGAGTCATCTTGCTTCGCTCGCGATCCTATCCGGAAACATTCTCCGGTATGCTCATCTGGGAATCAAAAATGGGGGAAAGTCTGATACCCGCGCTTCGTCCGGATGTGAAACGAAGCGATGTCCTCCTCTTTCGCGGCAGAGCTTTTAAGGACGAGCGAATACTCGAGTTAAACGCGAGGGTCTTAAGCGACCCGATCGGCAACGTTCTTCTTGCGTACGCATTCCCCGACAAACAGACACTTATCATTGCGGGAAGCAGGGAAACACTACGGGCCGAGATTGCCGCGTTTCGGGCTGAAGCAAAAAGATGAAAAAGGTGGGCGAGGGATTGTCATCATTCCTTATTTGCGTATGATAACCAGATATGATTCAAAATATCGAACATTTCAAAAAGAAGCTGACTGAAGAAAAAACACTCCTTGAGAGCGAGCTTGCAACCGTCGGCCGCATTAATCCGGACAACCCCAAGGACTGGGAACCCACAGCGGCACTGCTCAATATTGACCCAGCGGAAGAAGAAGAGCGCGCCTCAGAGATCACCGATTTTGAAGACCGCAGCTCTGTCGAATTTTCGCTTGAAGAGCGGCTCGCGCAGGTCAATGCCGCACTCGGGCGGATCGAAAACGGAACATACGGCATCTGCCGTGTCTGCAAAAAACCCGTCGAGGGAGAACGTTTGGAGGCAAACTCTTCAGCCGACACCTGCAAAGAACACATGAATTAGTAGGCAGTACGTAGTAGGTAGAAAAGAACTTTAAATCCTCTGCATACTGGCTACTATTTATTCTCAAACGAACGAGCAAAACGAAAAAGTCCGCTTTTTTCATTTTCGAGTGAGTGATGAGAAGAAGAATTCTTATTCTTACTACCTACTGCCTACTACCCACTAATTACTACCTACTAACTCCATGGCCTTCGCAAAAGTTTTTGCTCTCCAGCCCACGCTTCTTGGCGCGCAGGCGATCACCGTTGAAGCAGACCTTGCAAAAGGACTTCACGCATTCACCATCGTCGGTCTCGCAGACAAAGCGGTGGAGGAATCCCGCGACCGCGTCTCTGCGGCGATCAAAAACTCCGGGTGGAAATCCCCAAAACAGCGCAACCAAAAGATCACCATCGCGCTTGCACCAGCCGACTTGAAGAAAGTCGGCCCGCTGTTCGACCTCCCGATCGCGCTCTGTTACCTCCTTGCAACGAAAGACATCGGTTTTAATCCAACCGACAAAGTGTTCGTCGGTGAGCTCGCCCTTGACGGAGCGGTACGAAGCATTCGCGGCGCGCTTGCCATCGCGACGGAAGCGAAGAAACGCGGAGTGAAGGAACTCTACGTGCCGGAGGAAAATGCCGAAGAAGCGGCGCTCGTTTCCGGGATCACCGTTTTTCCCGTCGCGTCGCTTTATGAACTCATCCAACACCTTTCGAAAACATCACCGATAGCCCGCGAAGAAAGCGAGGATAGAATTGGCATGGCACTCAAGCGCATAACGCCCCAAGCGCACACCGAGCTCAGCGCTCATCATGTTCAAGGCAAAGACCATTCCTTCACCGACATCCGCGGACAAGAAACAGCGAAGCGCGGCCTCCTGATCGCCGCCGCAGGAGGACACAACATCGCCATGTGGGGTCCGCCGGGGACGGGAAAAACGATGCTTGCGAGAGCGTTCACCGAGCTTCTGCCTCCGCTCTCCGAGTCTGAAGCGCTTGAAGTGACGGCAATTCACTCAGTGGCGGGCGCGCTCAAAGAGACAGTCATCGCTTTCTCGCCATTCCGCTCGCCGCATCACACCGCATCCTATGTCTCGGTCATCGGCGGTGGAACAGTGCCCAAGCCAGGGGAGGCGACGCTTGCCCATCGC
>Ga0209541_10007845_pt1 | contig 17816 bp, 20 predicted proteins | sample RifCSPlowO2_01_FD_184027 | JGI IMG/M metagenome (GOLD analysis project Ga0209541, IMG submission 184027) | Groundwater microbial communities from Rifle, Colorado - Rifle CSP2_plank lowO2_0.1 (SPAdes) (version 2) | ecosystem: Environmental > Aquatic > Deep subsurface > Groundwater | place... | reverse complement strand
CCTTTGCATGTAGGACACGTGCGGCTTTTTGAGGAAGCAAAGAAGCTGGGCGATAAACTCATTGTGATATTGAATAATGACCACTGGTTGCGGAAGAAAAAAGGCATTGTGTTTATGGATGATTGCGAGCGTAAAGAAATTATCGAAGCGCTCGGGTGCGTGGATGAGGTTGTGCTTACAAGCCACACCCACAACCCAGAAGACATGAGCGTTTCGCGCGAACTTCTCAAGGTTCGTCCGCATATTTTTGCAAATGGCGGGGACCGCACAAAAAAGAATATCCCTGAAATCCCAGTATGTGAATCAATCGGGTGCAAAATGATTTTCAGTATTGGCGATGGAGGAAAAGTACAGTCAAGTTCGTGGTTGCTCACAAACTACGTCGGCTCGGTGCCATGCCATTGCGGGTCAGGGGAGCGGTACAAGGAGTGTCATGGGAAACAAACACGTACTACTCTTTCATAATATCGATTACGATGTTTTTGTGAGTATGTAATAAAGTTACAGCGATACAGTATTGCCCGATAATATAAAAAATGGCAAAAAAAGTTTTTAAGAAAACAGCGGGCGTTGTATGTATTATCCTTGGTCTTGCCGCGCTCGTTACGCCGCTTACTCCTGGGGCGTGGCTTGTGTTTGTTGGGCTTGAGTTACTGGGGGTGCGGCTTTTATTCTGGGGAAGGATCAAAGAACGCTTTTTACGTAAGCCAAAATAGAGTTAACGCTGCAGCTTGTTAAGGCGCGGGATTTGCTTTCTTAATTCTTCAAGGTCGGACCTTGAAGTTGAGATGACGGGAGTGTTTCCGTTACATCCATTACAGAGGTATAGCAGGGGAGGGGGCCATTCATAATTGGTGTTTGACGAGAATATATTCCGTTTTTTTATGCTGTCCGTCGGGGCGCGTCGCGCTCAAGGGATTGACATAGCTATTAAAAATTTACTATAATCTATCAACTAGATTGTTCTTTAATTTTCAAGACTTAGACACGTAAGGCGAGTATTTAGGGCACCAATAATGGCTCTTTAAATACTCGCCTTACAAAGTGAGGCGCGTCTCTCTCGGATGTTCCGAGGAAGCAGCGAAGAAAGGATGGCTCCGATGCCAACCGCATTGGCTCCGTCTGTTGTCACCGCTCGAGATTCCAAGGGTCTCAAGTTCATGTCTATCGTCGAGGCGGCCTACAACAAGGCTCGTCTTCCCGGGGACGAGGCCCAGCGCGTCAACGACACGTCCGGTCTCTCCGAGCTCATCGGCAACTTCATTGCCAAGAACCGTCGACTGAACCAGTTCGCGGGTGAGGAGGTGCATTCCAACTACACCTACCCGCCGGAGTACACGCGACGCCCCATCGGAGAGCAAATCGAGATGATCGCGAAGCTCTTTGGTTTGGACCCGCAGAACGCCTACGCGTTCGCGCGGAACCTGCTGGAGCTGCCCGAGGGTGCCGAGGGCTGGTACGCCGTCCCATCCATCGACATGGTGGCCACCAAGTACTTCCCCACGGTCGAGGACCCGGCCGAGCGCTACTGCAAAGCCGTGAATCTCGTCCTCGAGATGATCGGCAAGGCTCGGCGCTTCACGAACTACCGCAAGGGTCAGCTCACGCCCGGCCGTCTCCGCCAGCACGTCCGTACCGTGGACGCGCTCGCCGAGATCGCGAAGTCTCAGCCGGGCGACATCTGGATCATCGCCGCCCAGTTCGGCAAGTGCCACGCGGGCCGTTCGGTCCGCCGAGCTCGTGAGGTCTTCGCCTCGGGCGAGTTCGGCCTCGGCGTCTTCCTCGTCGGATGCATGATCCTCACGCATCCGGAACGCCTCGTTCGCTGGGAGCAGCTCCACATGGACTGCCCAGGCGACGAGTTCGCTTCCGTCGCTGATGGCGACTTCTCGAACGCGCCGATCTTCAACTTCAACGACAACGAGGTCAAGTTCAACGCCAACTGGTTCAACAACGCCAACGAGAACTACGGTTCCGTGTCGGGCTTCCTGCCGAAGTTACTCCTCATTCAAACAGCGAGCGCTCGCCTAACGGCGGGCGTTTCTGTTACCGCTCTTTTGTGGACTTAATCCACCCACCAAGCATTCTGCCGATCTCATCTACATCGGCCTCGAGTGTTACATATTTTTTGTTATCGAGCGCTTTTGTATCCTTCATGAGTCGTATAAAGACGCGGAGAAAATTAAGCTTTATGCTTGCTTTTTCCAAAATGGGAAGTTTTTCGGCTTTCAGGGTCTGGCTTGCAAGCAGGATATTCTCAAGCACATCTAAAATAGCCTCATCACAGCGTTGGCAAATAGTATGCCGATCTTGTTTTGGAATAAGCGGGCGAAACTCGCAGAACTTTTTATATAGGTCATAGGCCTTTTTGAATATCGGAATATCAAAGTCGTTCATATGAAAGTTTACAAAAATCTTTTTGGACTAATAACATCTCCTGAAAATCTCTTTCTCGCCTGGGGAATGTTCAAACGCGATAAGCGCAACAAGCCAGATGTAATGGTATTCGAGCGAAATCTTGAACAAAATATTTTTAGCCTCTATTACGACCTTCGTAATAAAACTTATCGGCACGGGCCATATAAAGGGTTTTGGATTCGCGATCCGAAACAGCGGCATATCCACAAAGCCAGCGTGCGAGACCGCGTGTTGCATCACGCTATTTTCTCTATCATAAATCCTATTTTTGAAGAAACGTTTATCCCTAACTCGTTCTCGTGCCGGGTCGGATTTGGCACGCATAAAGGAATAGCTGTTCTGGAAGGCATGACTCGGGCGGTCGCGCAAAACGGAATAAGGCCATGTTTCGTCCTTAAATGCGATATCAAAAAATTTTTTGACAGTGTCAATCACGATATCCTCCTCGAGATTTTTCGGAAAAAGATAAAAGACGAAAATGCGATGGGGTTTCTTACAGAAATCGTTGAAAGCTATACGACGCCGACCGAGAGAGAGAGAGAGAGAGAGAGAGAGAGAGTAAATACCGCGCCGCGCAAGGGAATCCCCATCGGCAACCTCACGTCGCAGCTTTTTGCAAATGTCTACATAAACGAGTTTGATCAGTTTGTGAAGCACATACTCCATATAAAAGATTATGTTCGCTATACCGATGATTTTGCAATAGCGTCGCCGAGTCGGGCATATTTGGAAAGTCTGATTGAGCCGATCTCTGCGTTTCTCCACAATCGCCTCGGGCTTGCCCTACACCCGAAAAAAATCTCCATCCGGAAGTTGCATCAAGGCATCGACTTTCTGGGGTACCTCATATTCCCAAAGCATCGGCTTTTGCGGACAAAAACGAGGCGGCGCATGTTCGCAAAATTCAAAGCGAAAGTGGCGGCTTATCGCACAGGAGCCCTATCCGAAGAATCCCTCATGGCTTCACTCCAATCCTATCTTGGCGCTATGTCGCACGCAGACGCTGTCCAGTTGGCCGAGGAAATGAAGAACCTTATCTGGTTTGTGGATTGAAGCCATGATAAGGCGATTTTTTAATGAGCATTTCCAAGCTTCCTAGGGGCCGCCGGGGCGGGGTTGATTTTTATTGTTATATAGTGTATACTCTTTTTGTAAGTGTTTTCTCAGGTGGTTCACTCAAGTGTAAGGCGCGAGCCTTCTCGCGGTGAAGCAGTGAGAATAGGTCGCCTTACATATTGGTTTGATAGACAACAATGGCAAAGAAGCTTTATGTCGGAGGCCTTTCGTACAGCACTACGGAAGACGCACTCCGCGACGCATTCGCGCAGGTTGGTGCAGTAGAGTCGGCAACGATTCTTACTGATAAAATGACCGGCCGCTCGCGCGGATTTGGCTTTGTCGAGATGACCTCGGATGACGAGGCAATTGCCGCCATAGAAATGTGGAACGGCAAAGAACTCGACGGACGCCGCCTTACTGTCAACGAAGCACGCCCGATGGCCGACAGGCCTCCGCGGCGTACCGGTGGCGGTGGTGGTGGTGGATTCGGCGGCCGACGCGAACAGCGTTGGTAATCGGATAGACGCAAAAAACCCCTGCTTTGCAGGGGTTTTTTGTTGTGCACAAGGCCTTTTGGTGGGCGATTTCAATGGAATGGTGTAAAATAACTATGCAGTCGATTTATATCAGAAATAATGGATTTTCTATGAAAAAAGGTTTACTGGGGTTTTTTATTTTTACCGGGGTTCTAGTTGCTATGAGCGTTGTTGCCGAGGACGGTACAGCACCTACTTCGCAACTTCTCCAAGAGAGACGTGATATACGGGAGGGTTTTCGCGCAACTACTCAAATAGAACGTGGCGAGATGAGCCAAAGTATTCAAGGAATTCGGAGCACTGCTCAGGATGCAATGATGGAGAAGCGGAGCATGATGAGAAGCGCAGAGACAAAAGAAGCGCGCCAGCAGATTCTCAAAGATATGCAGCAGATACGCGAACAACGGTATAGCGACGTTATGAAACTTCGTGAGAGTTTCAAGAATGATCTTGAAGAGCGCCGGGCAGAAATGAAAGCTAAGCTTGAGGCAAATAGTGGGGTACTTAGAGAGAAACTCTCAAGTATCCGCGATGAGCGCAAAAAAGCGCTTGTCGAAAAGCTCGACAAGCATTTCAAAGAGATTGACAATCGTATGGCTGGTCATTTTACGAAAATACTCGATAAGCTTGAAGATGTACTCGGCAAAATTGACGATCGTGCCGACAAGGCCGAAACGAATGGGAAAGATGTCTCCTCGATCCGCACTGCGATTGATGCGGCGCATAAACTCATACAAACAGCTCGCGATCTTATAACGGCACAGGCAGGAAAGACTTATCCTATCAACATTACGACCGAGGACAAACTTGGTCCGGCTGTGAGTTCAAGCCGCAATGCGCTTCATGATGATTTGCAGAAGATCCGTGACGCGGCGCATGCCGCGCGAAAAGGCGTAGGAGACGCTGTCCGTGCGCTGTCTGCAATTCAAGGAGTAGATGATGAATCATCAGATACGGCGACGACAACTCCGTCAACGCCTTAATCAGTCAAAGTAATTCATTACAAAGACTAGGAAATGTTACTATGGATCAAACGCCACCAACAGAACAACAGATTTCTCTCGGGGAGCATCATAAATCTCCGGTCGTTGCTATATTTATAGGGGTTGCACTTATCGCAATTGCTGGGGTCAGCTATTGGATTGCGCAACAGCAGTCGAAGATTCCGACTCCGGAGTCTGGGGACTCATCTCTCACGACGTCACAGGCGACTAATGATACGTCTAGCGCGATCAATGCGGATTTCAATGCCATCAATGTGGATGAAACAAATCTCGACGCCGAGTTCCAGGGCGTCGATAAAGATTTGCAGACGCTCTAACGAGGGCTAAAAAGAAACTCCGGCAAGATATTCTTTGAGTGTTGTGCCGGTTTCTTTTTGCATGATTTCGTTTATTCCTTTCGGTGTGAGCGAAAAGATTTCGCGCTCCGCGATATTTGCGTTTTCACTTACCGCAAAAATAAGTCCGCGTATCCGCATTGTGTATAGGTCAATGAGCGCTCCTCCCGACGAGCCTCGTTGTGAGCTGATATTCGAAGTAGAGCGGATGATAATCGTATCGGTTGCCTCAACATATGTTTTCGAAAAGACGAGATTCAATGATTTAAATACAAGCTCATTGCCAAGAAGTTCTGCTGGGTAGGCGAGTGTTAAGAGAGGCTCATTTTTGAAAAATGGTTTTTTATATTCCAGTTCCCACATAGAGTATTCTCCCGGCCCGTTTATTTGCCAGATTGAAAAATCGCTCCGCGCTTTCTCTTCTTCGCTTGTCGCGTTTTTATACGAGATTGGAGTATAGATAAGCGTTGCGGTTGCAAATGGTTTTGCGGGCGAGCCGCGCCGTATTGTGCACGGTTCTTTCGTATCTGCCTCTTCTGCGACGTGAGCATTCGATATGATATAACCGCGAGAATCTATAATCGCGCCTGTTGCGACAACATACTCGCTTGGGCTTGCTTTGCAAAGCAGATTTACTGAACTTTTAAGCCCGTAGTCATAGATAAGCGCTTCTGGTATAGGGGCTGATGCAGGCTCGGCAGGTTGCGTATTCTCTCTCGGCAGGGATATTGAAGCTTGCTGTGTCTTTTTTTCTTCACGCGGCGGTATCTTTTTTTCTTCAGGCGGGAGTATCGCTTGTGTGCCAGATTTTTCTACTCGTATCTCAATAACTTCGCTCTCCGGAGCATTGTAGAGCTCTTCGCTGAGCGGAGGCCCGCCGAGCCACGAAAGAGAAAGTATAAGAATCCCGCCGTTCACGAGAATGATGAGTGAGGAAAGCAATATTTTTTGGAGCCAGTCCATAAGCAGAGCCATTATACTCTGTTATACCCAAAAAGCCCACTGGGCACATTTGGACGTCGGACGTCCAAATAACAGGGACGTGATATGGTGTACTTATTTTTGTGATACATTGAAAGTATGCGGCAAAAATTTTTCGTATACGGCGCAGTGCTCTTTCTTATAATAATAATCTCTTGCGGCATTTTTCTATTTTTCCGGGGTCGAGCGCAAAAGATTTCTATAGGAGTCGTCGCGGTGGGGGACGAGCGGCTGTATGTGGAGTATGCGCTTACACCTCGCGAGTGGGCGCGCGGGTTTATGTATCGTGAGGGACTTGCCGAAGATCATGGAATGCTTTTTGTATTCCCGGATTCTCTCTCGCGCGCTTTTTGGAATCAAAATACTTATCTCCCGCTTGATATCATCTGGATCAACGGCGGGCAGGTAATCGGAGTAAGTGAGCTCCCGAGCGTTCGTGATCGTGGCGTCGTCAGTGCGTATTCTCCCGGGCCTGCCGAGTTTGTTCTGGAGGTGAATCACGGCTGGATCGAACGTCATGGGATAGAGACAGGCACACCCGTTTCGCAGATAATTGTAGAAAATGAGATACACAGGTAACACCCATAAGATAGACTTGGGGGGTGATTATCCACCCGAATCTCATCTTCTGCAGTTGTTGTAGGAGTGGGACTGAATTGTTTATCCTGATGAGCGAAGCAAAGAATGGAGAGCCACCTACTCCCAGACTTGCGAGAAATACTAGCTTTTGCTTAAATACTCCTAGAGTATAAGCAGGGAGGAGTGTTATGAAACTACTCGTGGTTACAGAGGAAACTGACAACGGTCATGGATGTGTTGCAATCGGCAAAAACCAAAAGGAAATCATGGAGTTTCTACGAGAAAGGGTGGTTAGTGAGATTTGTATGAGTACCGCAGGCCTATCTCCGAACAATATCAAACAAAGACTTTCTCTTGAATGGGATTCTGACGTTATTTGTGCGCGATGGCCGACAGAAGCCATTGTTATCGCTAAACTTGATTCACCACATTTCTTTCAAATTTTTACAGTGGGAAGCCCACCACTCATCGCTCCTTAATCGAGTAGCCGCCCTGTTCGTCCTTCAAGGCTGTTCAGGATAAACATCATTCGATACCGCTCATGACTATTCCTCGATAAACTTTGGACAAGCCAGAGCGGTATTTTTTATCCACACGCTTCAATTAAGAAAATTTATCCGATTGGCACACCGGGAGTGCCAATCCATGTTTGAACCGTTTACCGAACTAAACTACTACGATATATCGTAGTAATTGCTTTATCGTGATTCGTAAAGAAAAAAGCAGTTTGATGTTATCTCACTGCTTGAATTTATCCGCAAGGAACTATTGTTTTCTCTTGCCTCGCGCGTCTTTCCACGCCTGGTAACAAAAGTATACCGTGGCTATTACTGCGAGAGCTGTGGCTGACAAAATGCCGACAGGAGCGTTCATGGCTATCACCTCCACTGGCCGTATTTACGCGGCAACCAGATATTGAGAAAGTAGTGTGCTCCGAAGGCAGCTACTATGCCAACACCAATGATGAGCATAATTCCTAGTTCTTTTAGAAATTGCTCCGTCATGATCTTTCCTCCCTTTCTTTAATTCCCAAGAATTGTCTCATAGCAATCATCCGTTCTTTGCTAACAAACGGCACCGTAGGACCCCCCGCGAGACCATAAAGCGACGGAGCGGAGAGTTCGTAGAAGAACTCGTATAACCAGCCGAGGAGAAAGAGCATACCAGCACCTCTGAGTGAAAACAACTCTCCAACATATTTATACTATAAATAAGAACTAATGCCACCAGCTATTGCGGTTATCGGCTGCACTACACGTATGGCATTCAGTTCTAGTAAATCGGAACTTTTTGGATATTCGACAATGGTGCAATGAGCCCAGTAAGCTCCCACTACCAAAACAAGGATGATATACCCAAGGAAAAAGGGATGCGCCCTGAGAACTTCTATGGCAGCCCCAAAACCGCTGAAGGCGATAATGACTTCTAGGAAGAAACGCCTGTAGCCAGTGTACACGTTTCTTGCGGTTAACAACCTTGCCGATATCCAATCACCCATCAGAAAGTAGAAAACACCGATCACGAGAAGTACACGTGTAGCTTTATCGTAATAAGACATCCCTTCGGCGATAAGGACTTTCTCATGCAACTGCTGGAGTACGAAACCGAATAGTACAGCATAGAGAAAGTCGACGAAAGCAAGCAAAAAGCTTACTATACGTTCTTCGTTGTTTGGCAAGGTTTACCTCCGCTAAAATCCGAACGGAGAGTAACATTAATAAACCGCGTCGTCAATCGTTTGCGGGGGTTGTTAGATACCTGCGCTGAACAAAGTTAAAGTGTTAGAACCGCTTTAATGCGGGCTCCTCTTACATCTCATACATCTTTTATTTCAACAAGTTGGAAGACGTTAGAACCAGTTGTGGAAGTGGGACTGAATTGTTTATCCTGATGAGCGAAGTAAAGAATGGAGAACCGGTTATTGGTGGGCTTGAAAAATTCTTACAAAGAATTGCTATTTTAGCCGTGTTTGCTAGTCTAGACGTAGAAAATAACCAAATGGGGGACGCAGATGTTCGAGCGATGGCTCGGCCCAATCGGATTTATTGCCGAAGCGGATGGCGCAAGTTGTTTCAAGAGATGTCGCGCGATAAAGATTGCTCCCTATTATGATCTTGGGTATCAGCGTGCGGCGGGCGTTTTCGAGACAATATTGGCGATAAACGGCGTTTTATTTCATCCGGAAGATCATGTTGTTCGTTTGGCGCATTCCTGCGAGGAACTCAAGATTCCGAGGCGGTGGCGGCAGGAAGACATTATAGAAAAGATTTCTTTGGTTGCTCGTCACAATAAGGTATGCTTCCCTCGTGGAGTGCTCAAAATCTTTATCAGTGCGAACACGTGTGACGGGAGAACAGTCTCGAACTTGAATAATTCGAGGATGGTCGTTCTTGAATACGGTTCTGAGCCATATCCGCCGCGGATGTATGAAGAAGGTATTATTCTCGGGTTCCACGATTTCAAGCGGCCATTCCCTACCGCAAAAGGAATTTCCGGTGGGTATGATCAGGAGCGGGTGTATAATTCCGAATTCTATGATCTTCTTTTCTGCCACTGGGATGACCAAAACGGGCGTCGCGAGGTAACGGAGTGTTCTCGGAGCAATTTCTTTTACATTCGAAATGGTGTTGTCTATCTGCCTTCTCGAGATGCGGTGCTTGATGGTGTTACGCGTAAGATTATGGTTGAGCTGATGCAGAGCGCAGGGATTCAGTACGATGATACCGTTCATGTTTCTGTTAATCAGTTGAGAGTCGCTGACGCTGTAGGTATCACATCGACAACCGCGGGGGTTGTTCCCGTCGCTTCCATTAAGGGCAGTACCGCAAAGGAGCCAATTCAGTATGACGTCAAGGACTCCGTACTAAGAACTTTAATAACAGCATTTGATGCGTGTCAGAAAGAGTATTTTGCATCTCGAACCAACTAGGGTTCGAGATTTTTTTTCTTTTGCGATAGAGTAACGGTATGGCTCTCTATATCGTTGCAACACCAATCGGGAATTTAAAGGACATTACGCTCCGCGCAATCGAAGTTTTACGCGAGTCGGATTATATTGCGGCAGAAGACACCCGCGTGACGCGCAAACTTTTATCGTATCTCGGTATTCAAAAGCCGCTCCTATCATTTCATGAGCATTCAAAACCGAGAGATGGTGAAAAAATTATACAGCTCCTTGAGTCTGGCAGGAGCGTCGCATATGTCGTTGACGCCGGCACTCCGGGGATTTCAGACCCGGGAGCGTTTCTTGTGCGTCGCGTCGCCGAAGCTCTTCCGAGTGTCGCGATTATCCCGATTCCCGGGCCGTCAGCGCTTTCGGCTGCGCTGTCGGTATCCGGGCTCGGCGGGAGCGAGTTTTTGTTCCTCGGGTTTCCTCCGCACAAAAAAGGCAGGCGGAAGTTTTTTCAGAAAGTTGCCGAATCGCCATATCCCGTAGTCCTCTATGAGTCGCCCTACCGGCTTTTGCGGACGCTCCGCGATCTTTCGAGCGCAGGGCTTGAGGGTAGGCCTGCAATTGTATGCAAGGAAATAAGTAAAATATATGAAGAGATATTTCGTGGTGGTGTAAGCGAGCTTTTGGAGGTTATATCTCCTCGTGGCGCTCCAAAGGGAGAATACGTCATTATTATCAACAGGTAATTTTGCGCCCCGGGCGCTTTCGTTCGATAATAAGAGAGTGAAGAAGATCCTTTTTGCAGTTTTTATGTCAGGGGTATTTTTAGTCCCTCAGTTTGTTTTTGCGTTAACGCTTGCTGAATATCGCAACCCAGCTCTCTTGAGTCAGCAGGAAATTAATATCCGTTGGCAGCTCCGCGACCCGAATTTAACCGAGGTCCAGCGGCGCACGCTTGAAGATCGGTACTCTGCTTTTCCGCTCACGGAAGCACAGCGTATGGAATTGCGCCAGCTTATTGCCGCAAAAAATGCGGAGGATGACGCATTGATTGCTCTGTTGCGCGAGAAACTTGCTGATATTGAGGCGCAAATCCGCGCGGCGCGCGATCCGTCTTTATTCGGTGACGTATTGTGCCCGGCTATTTCGTATACGTTGGGGGCGGACGGATATCGTAGGGATAGCAACACGGGCGATCAAGTGTCCCAATTACAGCGTTTTTTGCGCCGCTATCCCGATATTTATCCAGAAGGTGATGTAACCGGTTTTTATGGTCGGTTGACACGAAAAGCGGTAAGAAATTTTCAAGTCCATCACGGTATTATTAACAGGGCAGATTTTAATGCGGGAGCTGGCGGTAATGTTGGCGCGCGAACGCGCAAGAAAATTGCGGCGCTCTGCGAACCCGGATATATTCTCAAAAATCCAGCTCCGGGGCAGGCGCTTAAGGTGATTAATCCAAATGGTGGCGAGGAATGGAGGCGGCGGGACGACTATACAATAAAATTTGAAAATGTCGGCGGTTTGACCGGAAAAGCGAGAATTTTTCTTATGAATGTGTTTCGGGCGCGCCAGTGGATTATTGCCGAAGTTGAACTGAAGCCCGGGGTCAATGAATATACTTGGTTTCTCGGGGGCGGCGATATCGACAATGAGGAAGAGCAGGAACAACACACATTTCTCAAGGCGATGAATAATCCCGGTCCCAGCGAACACGACAAAATCCAGGTGTGTGCACTTGATTATGCGATTTGCGATGAGAGTGATGCAAAATTTGAAATTAAAGCTCGGCATGCCGTTGTAACCATTTACGGCAAGATTGGCACCGATGACGGGCCGGATATAAATGTGGAGGGGATGGGGGGTGTCTTGATCGGAAAAAATATCCAGTTTATCGCAACAACAACTAGCGACAGCAACTCAATCCGTTTTTTTGATGTGCCATTCGGTACCTATACTCTTTCGATTGGCGCCCCGGGGTACAAACCAGGCGTGGCGCGCCATTTTCGTGTGAATACCTATTGGGCGCCGCGCGATCCCGATCTCGGCAATCAGCACCACCGGGAGGTTTCTATGGGTCTTACTCCAACCAGTTACGTTATTCCGTGGGTTACCATTAAAACGCCTAGAGCAGGCGAGCCGCTTATTATCGGCGCTACAACTACCATAGAATGGAAGGGAACAGGCAGTCGGTTTAAAGTCGAACTGCTTAATGCCGATAAATCTCAAAAATGGCTTCTTGCCACAACTTCCACGCATATGCTCAACGTATTAGATACTTCTACTTTTACGACAGAGGGAGATAGTTCCGATTCCGTTACCACAACGACTGGAGTGGTAACGCCGATGGAATTCAAACCAAGAAGTATAGTATGGGAAATAGGTAAATGTTATCATAATCTGCCCTGTAGCCCTCCGGCGCCACCAGGCGATTACCATGTCCGTGTTACAGATCAAGACTCTGGCCAAGAGGATGGGTTGAGCCGCGGAGGCGTAGTTACTCTCTATCCGCCGGTAGGAGTACCGCAGATTAGCATCAGGCATGCCCCGATTTCTCAAATTGACGCAAATGGCCCCGATGAGCAAGTTCGAGTATATGCGTACTATGATCCCGACGGTCCGGCGCTCCCCGCAGACCCTGTTGATATATCGCCGTTCCCAAATTATTTTGCATGGAAGTCGTCAAATTTTGACATCGTTGACCGCAAACTGCCCGATGATAAAATGTTCTTCATTGCAAACGGACCCGGCAGAGCATCGATGAGGCTTCGGTATCGCGGCACCAAAGCGTATGTCAACGTGATAGTCGGTGGCACGAGAGAAAATCCATTTATTCTTGATATAAGCCCGTCTTACGACGGCTATCCGCCGGGGATATTTTGAGAAAAGAGCGTCCGCGAACTGATACTTACTAAAGTGCCCATTTGGACGTCCGACGTCCAAATGGGTTCTAGTGTTTATCCACAGTCGCCATAAAGTAACTTTTTTCTTACTGTTCTATAATAAGAGTAAAGCATAGTCGTCTTTATTTTTGTTTAAAAGCACTTAATTACTATATTAACGAAAGCATTTAAAACCAGTGTTGCATGCGCCATAGCCGTTGCAACGTTTTTTGTTTCGTCCTCGTCGATATTGGCAGCGACGACCGTGAGCTGTCCAGCACCTGCTCTTTACCTCAACATGAGTAGGGGAAATAGCAACGATGCCAATACCGGTGGGCAGGTTTCCTCGCTCCAAGTGTTTTTGTGGCAATATAAATCAATTTATCCAAGTTGGAGCTTTCCTGACAACAGAGAGAATTTTGTTGTCGGTATTTATGGGCGCAGAACGGAAGCCGTCGTGAAAGATTTTCAAAAAACCTTTATGTCGAGCGTTGTCGGAACAAGCGGATACGGAATGGTTGGCCCAATAACGCGTGGCGAGATTGAAAATCAGTGTAAGGGCAGCTTGTCGATTTCAGTTTTAAAACCAAATGGAGGAGAATCATGGCCCGTCAATCAAGCTCAGGCAATACGATGGTGTGGGAACGGAAATTTTCCTGTGGGGTTGAGTTCTGTTTTTCTTAAATCAACGGATGGGTCGATATATAGAATGCTTGCTCAACCACCCAGCATAGTTTCTTGCGCGCACGCACAAGGAGGAAATTATTTTTGGTGGTCGCCGCCTTCGGGGGAAGGGCTTGAAGGAAAGTTTCATAACATTTCTGTTGTGTATAAATCGATAAACAACGGAGCTGTGCTTGCAGACGATTCAAGCGACGCATCTTTCAGTATAACAGGTACGACATCAACCAGTATGGTTGGCGGCTATACAGTAACACTTGACTCCTCTTCTCCTGTTCAGCAATGGGTCGTCGCTGGATCCGCGGGCGTGACAACGACTCAGCTTCGATTTACAAGTACTTCGACAGAAAGTATTGCACTTACCAGTCTTCGTTTACAGGCGCAATCAGTGAAGGGGGATAATGCCGGGCGGCATATCACGAATATTTCTCTTTGGGACGGCTCTCAACTTATTACAAGTAAAATTTTACCTGCGTTTACAAATGGATATGAAGATTTCCAATTCCCAATAAGTGGCGCCAGTGCTTTCGTTATACCGGCAAATTCTTATAAAAGAATGACAGTAAAAATTGATGTCGCGAGTATTTGCGCCGGATGCAGTGGTTCAGCTGGGTCGCCCGTCAATGTCGATTTTGACGGGGATGGGACATCTCTGGGGAAGAATAAGGCGGTAGGCCTTTCTTCTGCGCTTTCTATAAAAGCATCGTCTGTACAAGATACAATTTCAAGCGGGATTACTTATTTTAGATCCGTCCCCACATTTTCCTACGTACCGCTAGCGGTAACAAGTTTAACCGGCGGCTCGCAGGTTTTATATAGGTTTAATGTAACGGCAAATCCAGCGTATGATATTGCCCTTCGTAAGTTTACTTTTCGGATTGCAACCTCTGGGGTCGCTTCCATGGCAACTGCTCCCCCAAGTTTCCAGCTTCATAATGTAACTGATAACAAGTTTGTAAACACAGCGACGGCAACTACGGCTCTATACTTCAAGTCGGGGAAAAATTACGATTCGAATGGAAATCTTATTGTTCGTGCATACTCTGACAGTAGCAATTACATAAACGAAGTAAGGATCCCGGCGGGGCAAACACGCCTGTTCGAATTACGAGGATCGATTACAACTGATGGGGTGGGGGATTCTGTGAGCACTATATTACTTGGCGATAGTATGGGTCTTGCGTTTGGTATGTCGTCTATCCAAGTCCCGCTTGAAGTTGGCTATGATTCAAAAGTTATTTGGTCCGATTATTCTGGTGAGTTGACAGGGTCACATTCACTTTTGAGCAGTGATTGGACAAATGGCTTGCGTGCTCCCGGCTTACCTTCCACGGGGCTCCAGACAGCAGTTCTGTCCAGTGCTTCTTCTGTTGACCTTGGTCCGCCAGTTGTTAATATCACATATCCATTTGAAACAAGCACATCCACGAGCCCGATTTTTGTCCGCGCCACTATTACCGATGATGTTGGTGTGGCGACATCTACATGGGCAAATCTCACAACCGGTGCTTCTGGGGGCATGATGAGAAACGGAAATATTTATACCTCATTAAGAAATATCTATCTTGCTTCCGGCCAAAATATTATTCGGGTAACTGCCGCTGACTTTGTTGGGAATTCAAGCACCCAGACTATCAGCATTACGAAGGTCGCAGAGGGCATTCCTCCGACAGTGCAAATCCTCATTCCAACGTCGGCTGATACTTACACGACAACACAAAACAAAATCACACTCTCTGCTCTCATTGAAGACAATGTGGCAGTGAGCACAAGCACAGCTGTGTGGAGAAACTCAGCCAACGGAGCGACTGGCACTGTAGTACCAACAATCTACGGCTGGGCCGCAGTAAATATCCCGCTTGTGACAGGAACGAACGTGATTACATACACAGCTATGGATACTGCAGGCAACATTGGCACAGATTCCCTCACGGTTACGTATAACGCTGGTGTCGGCGCAGCGCCTTCCCAAAAGAAAATAGATCCAAAGGCCCTTGCCAGTATTCTTTCAGCTTTGCAGGTCTTAATCGCTCAACTGCAGTCGATGTTGTGGCAGTAAAAATAGCTTTTGCAGAATGCTTGACAGCGAAATAGCATTTTGCTAGGATACTAACGTACAAGCCGTAGACAGGAGGTGCCATTTTTACCGGGAACGAAGTGACTGTTGTAAAAATAAGTACCCCGCCCCTTTGCAAGGGAACAAAAAGTATTCCAAACAAAGGGGCTGGGCGCTCAAAATATAGCCTTTACTTCGTTCAGTATATTTTGGCATAAGCCCTCCCGAGGCAGTCTCAAAGAAATCCACGGCTTTTGGCTTGTGGGTTTTCTTTTTTCAGACATCCTGCTCTAGAAGCTCTGTACAAAAAATATATGGCAGTTACAAGATCAAAAAAGGAAGAGTTGGTAAAAGCGCTTAAAGAAAAGATTTTAAAATCCAAAGCGCTTGTTTTTGCGCGTTTCCATAAACTTTCGGTGGCAAAGGCGTCCGGGTTCCGGCGCGATCTTCGCAAGGTTGATTCAGAATATACGGTTGCGAAAAAAACGCTTCTCAAGATCGCCCTCAAAGCAAGCGGGAAAGAAGTAGCCGAAAAATTTGAAGGCGAGGTCGGTGTTATTACGGGATATGGAGACGAGCTTGCCACGTTTAAGAACGCGATGGATTTTTCCAAGAAGGAAAAAGAAGCGTTTCAAGTCTTGGGCGGTATTTTTGAGGGCAAGGTAATCGATGCCAAGACCGCTAAAGCGCTCGGCATGATTCCGTCGAGGGAGGCGCTTATCGCGCAACTCATGAGCGTACTTTTGGGCAATACCCGAAAGCTTGTTTATGTGCTGGATCAAATAAGTAAATCCCAACGACCCATTGAAGCGTCAGGTGCTGTTGCCCCGACTTCAAGTGGTTAATAGAATAAAACGTCGGGGAAATCGGTCGCATAATTATTATTCATAAATTATATATATGGCGGACAAATTTAGCGATATTATCGAGAAGGTTGAGAAGCTTTCGGTGCTCGAGCTCTCGGAGCTTGTCAAGGCGATGGAAGAGAAATTTGGCGTTTCTGCGGCAATGCCGGTTGTCTCTTCAGCCGGTGGCGCTGATGCGGAGGTGGAAGAAAAATCAACATTTACCGTTGAGCTGAAAACCACGGGTGAGCAGAAAATCCAGGTTATCAAGGTTCTTCGCGAAGCTATCGGTCTTGGCCTCAAAGAGGCAAAGGATCTCACTGATGCCGCTCCAAAAGTGGTGAAAGAGGGACTCGCAAAGAAGGATGCTGAAGAACTCAAGGCGAAACTCGAAGGCGCAGGCGCAACGGTTGAACTTAAATAGCAAGAACGGTAATCTAAAGCCATGTCCCTCAACGGGAATGTGTTGGGAAAGCTTTTTGGTTCGGAGGCGCGCGTGCGCCTTCTTCGTCTTTTTTTATTGAATCCAAACGAGGTTTTTGAACTGAAAGCGGCAATCAAGCGCGTGCGCTCTGGGGTCTCTCCCGTAAAACGCGAGCTCGCCTCATTGCTCGATATCGGTTACATCAAACGCGGGACGAAAGTGATGACAATCGTGCACAGGGGCGGGAAGCATGTAAAGAAAAAAGTTACCGGTTTTTCACTTGACCGGGGTTTCCCTTATATCAATGAAATCGCGGAACTGCTCGCTTCCTCTTCTCCCATGGCGCGGGAGCGCTTGTCATCTGGTCTTCGCGGTGTCGGGAAAATAGGGCTTGTGGTTATTGCGGGCGAGCTTGTCGGACAGGATCGGAATCAAGTTGATCTTTTTATTGTCGGAGACGCGCTCAAAAAATCAAAGATCGAACGCGCGCTCGGTTTGATTGAAGCCGAAATAGGCAAAGAACTTGTCTATGCAATTATGACGACCAAAGAGTTTCAATACCGCTACGGCATGCATGACCGGTTTATCAAAGACCTTTTTGACAACCCGCACGAACTACTCGTTAACAAACTCGGGATAGGTTAATAGAGGTTAGCTTGCCCACCTACATTTGGGCGCATAGGGCCGACGCTTCGGTCGGCCTCCCGATCCCAAAGGGCGTCGGGACTCAGCCCCGACGCACTATTGTTAAAAATAGAATAGAGGAATCGGGGTCCCGACTGAAACGTCGGGATGGTAGAGGATATAGAGGGCGCATAGCTCAGTGGTAGAGCGCTGCATTCACATTGCAGAGGTCCAAGGTTCAATCCCTTGTGCGCCCAATGCCCAAATGTAGGCGGGTGAAGTAGAGCATTGCATTCACATTGCAAGGGTCGGAGGTTCGAATCCTCCACCGTCCATAATTCCTATACCGCCCAATACTCATGGGCGATTAGTGAAGTGGGCCATGACCATGGGGTGGTTATGGCGGGAAATTTAACGAGTTTATCGAGTGTGAAAAATTTCCCAGGGTCGCGCGAGAGGCGCGACGAGCGTTTATACGACAAGAGGCCGAAGGCTTGTC
>Ga0209541_10007844_pt1 | contig 17817 bp, 16 predicted proteins | sample RifCSPlowO2_01_FD_184027 | JGI IMG/M metagenome (GOLD analysis project Ga0209541, IMG submission 184027) | Groundwater microbial communities from Rifle, Colorado - Rifle CSP2_plank lowO2_0.1 (SPAdes) (version 2) | ecosystem: Environmental > Aquatic > Deep subsurface > Groundwater | place... | reverse complement strand
AACCGTTAGGGTGCCTGTGGTATAGCTGATACTTTTTGGAGAAAAAGCTTGATGTAGTTAAACATCTTTTTTCTTGTCTCACAAAAAGGGTAGTCTCCGCCATAGTTTCCTGTCGCCCAATAGGAGTCAGCTCTGCATCCGCCGCGGCAAATTGCTATATATTCGCAGCGGCCGCATTTTTCAGCATTGTGACCGCTTCTTATTTCAGCGAGCGCTTTAGTTTTTGATCCTGCTAAAGTATTGATCAGCGGTTGGGCGAGGATATTACCAAGCATAAACTTCTCCTCCACTAATGAGCCGCAGGGAACGATATTTCCCTCCTGATCAATAGTAATCGGTAATGTGTGTGCCTAAAACAATGTAATGGTTCAATACCTTGGAATACCCCCTGGTAGACTATGAGCATGGCGTATACAACAAATCCGTATCTTCCGTGCCTTCATCTAGGGGGCACGGCCATCCCTACGCGCTCTTGTTGAAGTATTCCCAGCTCACACCCTCATCCCACAACCATCAGCCATTTTTTGTAGCGGGGGAGTTCGCCGGAAACTATCTGGGCGTATGTTTCCCGTAGAAGTTTGGTTGTTGGCCCTTCTTTCTGTTTGTTAAACACAATGCCGTCGATTTTCCCGATGCCATTCACTTCCACCGCGGTGCCGGTGAAAAACGCCTCATCGAATTTTTTAAGATCCTTTGGTTTAATGGTCTGTTCTTTTACCGCATAGCCGAGATCTTGTGCAATCGTCATGATCGAGTTTCTGGTGATGCCGGGAAGGATCGATCCTTCGGGAGGCGTGAATATGGTTTTCCCTTTCACAAAAAAGATATTTTCTCCAGGGCCCTCGGCGATAGCACCAGTGTGGTCAAGAAACAGCGCTTCGTCGTATCCTTCGCGGTGCGCTTCGAGCGACGCTAATACAGAGTTTGCGTAATTACCCGATATTTTTGCCGTCATCACGCTGGTGCGCGGGTGCACGCGCATGAACGAAGACATTTTAACTGTTACCGTTTCTTTTGTGAGATATTTTCCCCACGGCCAGCACGCGATCGCAACGTGCAGCGGCGCTCCCGCCGGCTGAAGCCCCATTTTTTCTCCGTAATATACGAGCGGGCGGATGTAGCCCGATGTCAGCCCGTTCTTTTTGATAAGCTCAAGAATTGCATGCTCAATGGTTTTTTGAGAAAAAGGAATACGCATACCCATTGTTTTTGCCGAGAAAAACAAGCGGGAAATATGGTCATGCAAGCGAAACACCGCAGGCCCTTGTGGTGTATTATAGAAGCGTATGCCTTCAAATACCGCGCTCCCGTAGTGTAAACTATGGGTTAAAAAAGGCACGGCTGTCTCGGAAAGAGGGGTAAAAGTGCCATCTCTCCATGCATATTGTGTTTTCATAGGGTGATTATACCACGGCGCGTAAGTCATTAAGAAATCTTGCATTTACTCAAAAAGTAGTATATTTTATGTATGATGAATACAAGGAATTTCCCAGTTTCAACAATAGAAAAGATGAATAGAAACACGACGCAGAGCATTATTTTAATGAAGCGCGGTATTATTGGTTTGAAAAATACTTTTTAATTTCTATACGACGCTCATTCGGGTGTCTTTTTTTTCGGTATGGCGGCAAGTAAAGACCAAAAACAATATTCGGCAGAGCAGATCATGAAGCTCCTTTCAGAGAAAAAGAGCGATTTTTGGGTTGCAGAAGGGAGAAAGCGTTCGCTCGCGCTGTTTCATGAAGCGGCACAGCGCGTGCCGGCATACAAGGACTTCTTAAAAAAGCATAAAGTCGACCCGGAAAAGATCAAAACATGGGAAGATTTTAAGAGCGTTCCATGTATAGACAAGAAAAATTATCTAAAACAATATTCGTTTGAAAGATTATGCTGGAATGATGCTCTGAAGGATCCCATGGTATTTACTTCGACATCCGGTTCAACGGGAGACCCGATCTATTTTTGCCGAAAACATGAATTGGATTGGCAGAGCTCTATTGTGCACGAGATCTTTTTACGAAACAGTTCTCATGGAATACGGAAGCCGACGCTTGTTATTGTTGGGTTCGGTATGGGTGTGTGGATCGGAGGGTTGATCACATATAAAGCGTTTGAAATCGCGGGGCACAGAGGAGGATATCCCATTTCTATTATTACTCCCGGTATTAATAAAAAAGAAATCTTTCGAGCTCTAAAAATATTGGCACCGCAATATACCCAAACGATTATTGCCGGATACTCCCCGTTTATAAAAGATATTATTGACGAGTCGGAGGGGGAGGGAATTGATTTTAAAAAATTAAAAATAAGATTTCTTTTTGCCGCAGAGCCATTTACGGAAAAATTCAGAGATTATATTGCTGAAAAAACAGGCATCAAAAATATTTATACTGACACGTTAAATGTATATGGGAGCGCCGATATCGGAACAATGGCCTACGAAACAACAGTAAGCATTTTAATAAAAAGATTGGCGTTGAAAAATAAAAGATTGTTCAATGATTTGTTTTCGCATGCGAGCAAGGTGCCGACGCTTGCGCAATTTAACCCTCTGCACATCGATTTCGAGGAAGCGAATGGGGAGGTTTTGCTCACTGGTAATAGCGCGATTCCACTGGTACGCTATGCGATTGGCGATCACGGAGGAGTTTTAAGCTTTAATGATGTAAAAAAGAAATTAAAAAAATATGATATTAATCTGGAAAAGGAAGCGCGAAAAGTTGGCATTAAAAACATCGACCAATTGCCGTTTATATATATATATGAAAGAAACGACAATGCGACGACGCTGTACGGGCTTTTAATCTATCCCGAATTCATCCGAGAGGCATTACTTGATGCATCACTTGTTAAATCGGTGACGGGAAAATTTAGCATGGAAACCAAATTCGATAAGAAGCAAAATCAATTTTTAGAAATCAATCTCGAATTAAGAAAAGAGAAAAAGGCGCCTCCCACACTCAAAAAAGCCGCAGAGAGAATTATTTTCGATACGTTGCGGGCGAGCAGCTCAGAATTCAAAGAGCTGTCTGATTATGTGGGAAGGCGCGCACGACCAAAGATAATATTTTGGCCGGCGGAACACCCCATACATTTTAAACCGGGAATTAAGCAAAAATGGACAAAAAAATAAAACCAATATTTTTTACAGACAAAAAAGAGATCCCTCGAGGAGTAAAATGTATTGACGCGTTTCATCCTGAATTAAAAGAGCTGTTCAAGGGTCGGTACCCAAAATTCAAAAATAACGCGAAAAAACAGGAGGAGTTTTTGAAAAAAGCTGATGCAATAAAAGGCGTGTATGTGTATTTTCCGTGGAGCAATACGGCGGTGCATACATTACCCAAAGATCTTTTTCTTGAAGTGCGCTCCGCGCGAAATAAGAATCTCATAACTAAAGAAGAGCAGCGGAAATTTTATAATGCGAAGATAGGCATTATCGGTTTGTCCATCGGGTCAAACATCGTGTGGCCATTGCTTGTTTCCGGTGGCGGTAGTTTCTTGCGCGTAGCAGATCCTGATACTATCGAGCTTACTAATCTCAACCGTCTTTTTTATCCTATCAGCGAGATAGGGGAGAGCAAGGTGGTTGCAGCAATGAAGAAGGCATATGAATTGAATCCATTTATAATTATCGAGCCATGGGTAAACGGTGTTTCGATGAGCACGCTCGAAAAATTTATCACAGGACCAAAAAAGTTAGATATTTTAATTGACGAATTGGATGATTTAGAAATCAAGAGCCAACTACGTATTCTCGCGCGAAAACATAAAATACCGGTTTTAATGGCGACGAATCTCGGGGAAAAAGTGATGATCGATGTAGAGCGGTTTGATCTTGAACCAAAACGAGAGATTTTCCATGGATTACTAGGAAAATTCAATAATGAGGAATTTAAAAATCTTATTCCTCATTCACCGATGTGGATCAAGGCAACAAAAAAGATCATTGATCAAAAATATATTAGCCCGAGCCTAAAGTCATCTCTTCAAGAAGTTGGAAAAACGGTAGCGGGCGTGCCCCAGCTTGGAATCACTTCTTCCGTTTCAAGCGCATTCATTACTCTCGCGATCTTAAAGATCGCAGCAGGTAAGAAAGTGAGATCAGGAAGACGCATAATTGATACAAATGTATGGAAGGTATAAGGGATGTAATAAAAAAAATTCTTGCGCATGCGGTAAATGCTCCATCCGGAAATAATTCGCAGCCATGGAAATTCGAGGTTAGGGGGAATAAAATTTATGTTTTTAATATTTCAGACGGAGATATAACGCCGTATAATTTTGACCAAAAAGGATCTTATATTGCACATGGAGCACTCATCGAAAATATATCTATTATTGCTGGGAAGTATGGATATGAGGTAAAAACAGAATTATTTCCGGATAAAAATAATCTTGACAATGTTGCTATTATCACTTTAGAAAAAGGAGTTGCGAAAAAAGATCCTCTTTTTGATTACATTGTAAACAGAGCAACGAATCGAAGAGTGTATCAAAAAATTCCATTAAAGCCAGAACATAAAAGTGAAATTTTAAAAATCGAAGGAGAAATTGTTAATGGTGGAAAGATCGTGCTCATTGAAGATTCTGGAGAAATAGAAAAACTTGCCGAATCTCTTGCGCTCCACGAAAGATTGATTTTTGAAAACAAGATGATTCACAATATCGTCTTCTCAAGTATTTTATGGTCGGAAAAGGAGAATTTTGAAAAACGAAAAGGGCTTTATATAAAAACAAAATTTCCTGATACGCCATCATTTTTATTGCCTTTAATGAAGATATTTAAAAAGTGGTCGGTCGTTAAGATTCTCAATAAGATCGGGTTTCCTGAGAAAATCCACAAACAAAGTGCGGCATCATGCATCTCTTCCTCCGCTCTTTGCGCAATTTTGGTGAATAGCGAAGAAAATGTAAATTTTTTAAAGGGCGGAAGATTGCTTCAGAGGATATGGCTAACCGCAACAAAACTCGGACTCAGCATTCAACCCATGACAGGCATTCCCTATCTTGCTCGGAGGATTTTTTCTGGAAATTCAGAAGGGTTTTCTCCAGAGCAGGTTACGCTTATTAAGCAAGCCGATACGATTATCGATGGTATTTTTAATATGGACAAAAAAAAGATAATAATGATCTTTAGATTAGGATATGACACGAAAGCGCCGGTAAAAACATCGAAGTTATTGCCAAAAATAGCTTTTATTGAGTAAGTTACATCAAAACCGTGAAAAACAGAAAAGAAATAATTGCAGAAGCTCTGAATGATCTTAAGTTGTTGCAGTCCAACAGCAGAATTAATCAATACGCAATTCAAGAAAATATAGATTTTTTCAAAGCAAATAAATCGATATTTACCTATTTGTTGTGGGTGATAAGGAAAGTTTCAAAAATTGATAAGGAAAGACTTTTAGAAATTAATGATTTGCTTCAGAAATGGGATTTAAGTATGCACGAAAAACTAATTGAAATGGAAAGAAAGACATTTCCTGGTTTAATAACCCCATTAGTGAAAAAAATAACAAAAATAATTTTAGCTAAAAATAGTCAAATAACAGTAATGAATTTTGGTTGCGGAGGTATGGAGGCAGAGCGCCAAATAATTACCAACTTAATTGCTAATAAACACAATGCCTCAGCAGTATTTATAGGCATCGATCGGTCGCCAATCGCCAAACAAATAATCCAAAAAAATTTGAAAAACCTCGAAGAGCAGATTAATTTCTATGAGGTTGAAAATTTAACATCAGAAAAACTCGCTGAATTACGAAAAAATCAAACAAAAAAATATCTCATTGTGCTTTGCAAGAATAACATTTTCGAGCTAGACAGATTTTTCAAAGAGGAAGAAATAGATGTTTTATTTCACACTCTTTTTAAGCATCACTTTGTAAAAAAAGAAAAAGAAAAAATAGATATGGTTGCTAAGAAATTAGCAAAACACGTTATAGAATATGATGGGTATAAAAGTCTATACAATATGATCCCCCAAACAATAATAGGGTGGAATAACCCCATATTTTTAAACGCAGAAATTTTTTCACATTTAAGATTTCCAACAAAAAAAGAAGTAGTTAATACTGATAAAAAAAGTGCATTATTTACAAAAAGCGGATACTATTTACTTGAGCTAAAATAATGCAGTTTTTACAGATATGCTAATAGAAATAATAAAAAATATTAATCTTATTATAGTTGGTGTTGTTGGCGTCACGATGCTTATCTTGGGATCAACGGTAATTTTAAGCAACAGGCATAGCATTACAAACCGAACCTTTTTCTTTTTAACAATTTCAATTATTTCATGGAGTTTTTTTAATTATCTTTCTTTTCAATCAAGTGAACCCAGCATTGTCTTATGGATTTTAAGGCTTGTCATGTTTTCCGCGGTGTGGTTTGCCTTTTTTGTTTTCCGATTTCTTTATGTTTTACCAAACGAAAAAGTGATTTTCCCAAAAATATATAGAATCGTTATTATTCCAGCGGTGATTTTAGTTGCAATTCTCACGTTAACACCTTATGTCTTTTCTAATATAGTAGAATTTTCTCCCGATGGAACGGTTGCTAAAGTGGCCAATGGGCCGGCTATTATCTTGTTTGGCATCGTGGTAATTGCATTAAATGGGTCAGGGGTTTTTTATTTGATCAAAAAAATGATCGGAGCTGTCGATAAAAAAGAAAAGATTCGATACCAGCTCGTTTTTGTTGGGATGATCGCAACAATTTTATTAATTATTGTGTTTAATTTTATTTTCCCAGCTTTTTTTAATCAGTCGAGATATATTGCATTAGCCACCCTTTTTACTTTCCCGTTCGTTGCTTTCACCGCATATGCGATCGTGAAGTATAAACTATTGAATATAAAAGTCATTGCCACGGAGTTGCTGACCTTTGCGATCTGGATAGCGGTTCTTATTGATCTTTTGCTCTCTAAAGAAACAGGGGATCGTATATTTGAGGGCGGGCTACTTGTTTTCATTGTTATATTTGGTGTTCTTCTCATCCGGAGCGTACGAAAAGAGGTGTCACAGCGCGAATATTTGGAGGTGATTACAAAGGAACTGGAGAGCGCTAACGAAAAGCTGAAAGAATTGGACGATCTGAAAACGGACTTTATTTCCATTGCATCGCATCAGCTACGCACGCCGCTGACGGCCATAAAAGGGTATACGTCTATGATTATGGAAGGAACATATGGCGAGGTGTCGGAGAAGGTGAGGGAAACAATAAGAAAGGTGTTTCAATCCGCACAGCGCTTGATCTATATCGTAAACGATCTGCTTGATATCTCCCGCATTGAACAAGGGCGGTTTACCATTGCGCTTGAGCCGATAAAGGTGGCGAATGTGCTTAAGGATGTGGTAGAGGAGCTTCAGCAGAACGCAAAGACCAAGAATCTTTCGCTTGAGCTTGCAGTGGCGCCGGAAAACATGGAAGTGACGGCAAGCGCCGATTTCAATAAGATACGCCAGGTGTTTTTGAATGTGATCGATAACGCGATCAAATATACCAACGAAGGGTATGTGAAAGTAGGAGTTGAGAAGAGGGCGAACGATGTGTTTGTGGCGGTGAAAGATTCAGGCCTCGGTATTTCAGAGGCGAGCATGAAGAATCTGTTCCAGAAATTCAGCCGGGCAAAAGGCGTTACGAAACTGCATACCGACGGCTCGGGCCTCGGGCTCTTTATCGTAAAGAAGATCATGGAAGCACACGGCGGCGATGTGTGGGCCGAATCGGAAGGCGAAGGCAAGGGCTCACAGTTTTACGTCTCCATCCCTTTGCAGAGAGGATAGGATTGGGTTTTTATTATCTAATATTGTAAAGTGTGCCTGGGTGCGTATTAAGGATCTGGTTGTTGTTTTAGAGATAAGAGCTATGGTTGAGCGTGCGTCGAGAATATTATGTGGGATGTAAAAAAACAGGTTGTCATTAAAATATTAAGATATGGATAATAAAACTTTTGCAATGATAACAGATTTCGGATTTGATTTTTCAGTTGCCTCAATGAAGGCTTTGATTCTGAAAAATTTTCCCGATGCACAGATTGTTGATATTGATCATAGCATCAAACAATTTTCGATATTAAGCGGATCCTTTGTAATAGATAAAATTTATAATTATTTTCCGGACAAAACCATTTTTATTTGCGTAGTTGATCCTGGTGTTGGAAGCAAGCGCGAACCGATTTGTTTAGACACGGGAAATTATATATTTATAGGTCCAAATAATGGATTATTTCACTACATTTTAAAGAATCCCGATCTTTCTTGTAAGGCATATGTGATCAAAGAAGAATTTGGATTCACAAGATCGACCACTTTCCACGGGAGGGATTTGTTCACGCCTGCTGCCATAGAAATTGCAAACGGTAACTTTAATATAGTTGAGATGATTGATAGAGATAAGCTTGTCTCTATCCCTGTTCTTGATGGCGGGACGCCTGTCATTACCTACATAGATGGGTTTGGCAATATTAAGACCAATATCCCGCTTAGCGATGATTTCAATAAGAAAGAGTTTTTAAAAGTGAGCGTTAATAATGTTCTTCACTTAATAAAAATTTCTAAGACATTCAGCGATGTCACAAGCGGAGAACTGCTTTGTTATAGAGGGAGCAATGATACTCTTGAAATTGCCGCTAACCTTGCATCGGCCGGAAACATTTTGAAAGTAAATGTTGGGGATTATATCACCATCGAATAGTAACATGGGAAAGCACATAATCATTGCATCTTATGACGGTATCAGCACCTACTATTGTGGCATTGGTACGACTATGCAGGATACCATTGCTTCTCTAAATGAGCTGGTAAATTCTGAAAAAATTAAGATTAGTTTGGCTTATATTTCCGCGGATCCCGATGGAAGAGCATTTAATCAAGAGCGACTTAAAAATAGCGCTGAGCTTGTGAAAAAGACCGGCGGCTATCTTGTCCCTCTTTGTAATGGTACCACTGGTTTCAACGAAAAGGACATGTGGCAAAGCTTTCCTCAATGGGAATATGCATGCGCATCATTAGCTACGGCAATAAATACGATTCTAAAAGATGAGGATGATAACATCTTAATGTTGCACGATACACCTTTCTTGCTTTTTCATAAGTTCAAACAGCAAATCTTTGGTAAAAAGTTGAGATGTTTTTATATGCCTCGCAGTGCGGGACTAAACCATAAGTTTGGCAATGAAGAGTGGCGACAAGAAAGAGTAAGGATTGAAAAAGAAGCTTTCCGCGCAATTCAAAAAGATCCAAATTCGTCTGTGCTTGCAATAGGAAGAAATTTTTCCCAACACCTTACAAGGGATTATGGCCTTTCGTTTAGTGAAAAAGACTATCTAATAAATGGTCTTTATTTTGGTCGCTATGAAAAATCTTTTAATAAGAGGTTTGATATATCAGATCTGGAAAAGTTTGGCATAGATATTGATAAAAAATATAAGATTATCTTTAGTTGGGGTAGGGCTTCAATTGCCAAAGGTTTAATAGAGTTACTGGAAGCATGGAAAAATGTTGTCGATTTACTACCCGATTATTATATGATCATACAGGCCCCAAACAATTCTGGGGAGAATGAATATTCCCAGCTTTTGAAGAAATATGGAAAGGAGGTTTCAAGAACAATCGTGATAGACGATTTTAATCCAGAAATATGGAAAACTATACTCCGTACAGAAAACACTGACATCGTGTGCATTCCGTCAACAATGGACCCCATTCCACACACCGCGATTGAGGCTAAGTTATTTTCTAATGGTATGAAGTATGTGATTATTGGTAGTAATATTGATGGTGTGAAGGATATTTATACCAATAATGAGTGTATATGGATCAATCCATATGATCAGAAAGATTTTTCTGCTGGAATTCTCAAGGCAGCTAGACTCGGTAATAAAGAAAGAAGTGCCATGCATGAGTCTAATAGAAAAAGTCTTTTTATGTTTAATTATTTTGAAACCATAAGAAGCTTTCTTAAAAGGATAAATTTTATATGATTTTTCGGTGGTCGATATGGGGTGAACATATATCAAAAAACACTGAGCTATTGCGTTATAGCATTCTTTCTTTTAGGAAGCAGTTTGGAAATAGTCACCAATATATTGTTTATACAGATAATGCTGACTTTGTCTCAAAACAACTCGATGCAAGTATAGATGTTAGAGAGTTTCCTACAGATAATAACTCTCAGTTTTGCATCACATCTAAAGCAACATGGCGAAAATGGTGCCCTTCTTCAAGACTAGATATTACACAAGATGAATTTTTCATCGATTCCGATGTATTTTTGTTGAAGCATCCCGACGAGATTGACTTTGTATTGTCGAATCAGCAAATAAAGTTTGCCGTCATGGATGAGTTCCTGAGTAAGCCATATCAACATGGCGTTATGCACAAAAAAGCTACTCCACGCACTCCTTTTATAAACGCCGGGTTCTTTATACAAAAGGCAGGATATGATATTTCTGATGATTTACTTAAAGAATTTGAATGGTGGCAAAAGAATATAAAACAAAATGAACAAACCCACCACGACGAACAAGGAGCATTGGCGGTTGCGCTTACGCTATATTTGGTGAGCGGCGAATTATTTATTTTACCAAAGGAGAAGTATATGTTGATTAGCGAAACTTCAAATCCTGGCATAGAAAACCTGGATAATGTAACATTATTCCATGCCACTTATCCAACCCACCCAGCTTTTTATAGATTTAAGCATATATTAGATCAAATTTTGTATGAATAGCTTAAATAAAAGTGCAGGAGCACCAAAAGAATACAATAATACCGTGGCGATTCTTATGTCTGTTAGAGATGAAGAACTATATATTGACTTGAATATTTCGTATCATCTTGATCTCGGCTTTGATTACATCTTCATTGCTAATCACTGTTCAACTGATAATACGAGTAAAATATTGGATTCATATAAAGATGATCCAAGGATCATCGTGATTGAGGAAAAAAATCAAATTTTTGACCACGCAAAAATTGGAAAGAAATTACTTAGCTATGCTAATGCAAACTATAAAATCGATTGGTTTATTTTTTTAGATGCCGATGAGTTTCTTTCAATAAGAGATAAATCCATTCATGATTTTATAGCTCGTTTAGAGAAAAATGGAATTCCATACGCGACAATCGGATGGGCGAATGCGTTGTTTGATCACACGCTTTCCGATTATACATATGCCGCAGTGCACGCGATAGATACAATGAAATACTATTATACGTGGCCTGAAAGAAGTTGGCAGGAATATGGTCATTTTAGAAAAGCCATTGTGAAAAATCATCAAAACATGGAAATTGTTGTGGGTGGGCATTATGTAAAAACAGAAAACAACCCGGAATTTTTTGGAGAATACAATTGGAATCCGTTTATTGTACCGAAGGATGAAGCAAGATTATTACATTTTGAATTCAGAAATGAAGCGGATGCGTTGTATAAAAAATGGGAAAAATTGGCATCCTTCGAGAAAGACTCAACCTCGGATGCAAATTCCCCTTGGCTCGAACGAATCCGAACGATTAGAAAGTATGTTGAGGATTTTAAAGGTAATATTGATGAAATTAATAAAAGATGGTTTTGCGAACACAGAACATTCTGGGGGACAGTTGTGCCCGAAGAAAGGATGCTTTATGATGCTACGCTATCGATTTGGTATAGGAAATATTTTAGGAGGAAAATAGAGAGCGGAAAAATTAAATCACTTTGCTTGGTTCGCAGCGGGAATGTTGGAGATGTGGTCATGACTGAGCCTGTTGCAAGATTTTTATCGAAATATGTGCCTAAGATTTATCTAGCAACTGCAGTGGAAGGTGGTGAATCATTATTCAACACGTATGAGAAAGTATACAAATACAGCCAAGCTAATTCAGAGGAGATTGATTGCGATATGATGATAAAACTTGTTTATGAGCTTAGTGATAACGAAAAGACATACATACAAGGATATATGGAATCGATTGGTTTTGGAGAAGTGGTTATCAAAGACATTCCGATATTAAATAACGATTGGGAAAATATTATTGACGGTGAGTATATCCTCATTGCTCCCTTTACAAGCCAGTGGGAGGAGAAAAAAAGAAAGTGGGATTATAAAAATTTTGCCGAATTATCAAGGTTGCTGGAAGCGGAATATAATGTTAAATGCGTGATACTTGAAAAACAGTACTCATTTAATGAAATGATGTCTCTTATTAAGCATTGTCAATTTTTTATTGGGAACGACTCCGCTCCAGCAATAATTGCACAAAGTTTTAATAAGAAATCAATCGTTATTTTCGGAGCAACCCGTCCCGAGTATATTCATGTATCGGAATACACCCTACCAATCTATGATAAGAATAGACATAAACTTTGTCGGCACAATTTGCGGAAAGAGGAGTTGAATTGTTGCGAGGAATTTTGCATGGAAAGGATAACAGTCGGCAATGTATTTGATCAAATTAAGTTATATGTATGAGTAAATCTAATTTGGAAATAAAATTAGCATTTATTACCGGCTTAAGAGAAGTGGTTTTAAATGAAATAAGTCGATATCCTGATTTTAACGTCAATAGAGAGGGAATTGACTCCTTTTATTTAAATTTTGTACGAAATCTTACCGAAATTAAACGCATGAGGAGTATTTCTCGAGCGTATATCATAACGCAAGATCCCAAATACAACCCACTTTACATTTCTAACCATAAATCAATCCTGAGCGATCTCATAGAATTAGTAATTAATGAGGATGAAAGCTTTAAAACTTTCAAAATAACTTGTGCTGGATCTGATTCTCCCGAGGTCCGCAGTATTACCGAATACATACAAAATACCTATAGATTAACCGAGAAAGAAGATGCGGATATGAAAATACACATCATCAAGCTCGATGATGCTTGGGAGATAGGCGTCCAAATAACGCCGCGACCATTGTCTCTCAGAGATTATAGGGTTGTGCACATGAGTGGGGCGATGGATCCAACCATTGCATATGCGCTGAATTCTTTATGTGAATTGGAGGGCGCGAGTTCTTATTTAAATGTTTTTTCTGGAAGCGCAACCTTACTTATTGAGGCTGGACAGTGTTACCCGAATTTAAAACAATTGATTGGTTTTGATAATAATAAAAAAGCCATTTCTTTAGCTATGAAGAATATAAAAAAAGCCGGATTAATAAAAAGAATACAATTGAAGGAGAAAGATGTTTTTGATAAGCCAGATTTGGGCAAATTTGATGTGATTACATCTGATTTGCCATTTGGTATGGCCATTTCGAAAAACGAAGATCTTGAGAGTCTTTACCAGTGCTTTATTGAATACTGTCAAGATGCTTTAAATTCTAGTGGTAAATTAGCTATTTATACGAGCGAGCATGAAACACTAAAAAAGATTATTCGAGGATCAAAATTCAAAATTGCAAAGACATTGGAATTAAAATTTATAACGAAAGTGGGCGCATATCTCAAGCCAAAAATCTTTATATGCAAATTGAAAGAAAATCAGCCGTAAAATTTAGAAAAGAGCAGAATTATGTATGCGGCCGTTATATATTAACATTTTTGGTTCCTCGATCTCATTATAAATTTTAATAGTATCCTCGATAGTATTTGCTATGGGGTCTCCTTTTAAATTTAGAGAGGTATTCAGCAACACATAGATTCCCGTTCTATCTCCAAAGGCTTTTATTAAATCGTAAAGAAAGGAATTCGACCCCTCAGAAACAGTTTGTACTCGTGCACTACCATCGTGGTGGACGGCTCCCATCAGCAGCTCTCTTTTAGACTCAATCACATCATATTTATAAAGCATGAATGGAGATGTTTTTTGTCCAACAAAATAATCGTCAACTTTTTCTTCAATAGTTACAGGGGCAACGGGCCTGTATGACTCCCTTTGTTTTATTTTTTCACTCAAAACTTGCTTTACTCCGATATTGTCCGGTCGCGCAATAAATGATCTATTGCCCAATGCTCTTGGGCCAATCTCTGCTTTGCCGTTATGTAGGATTACAACCCCATTTTTATTTAAAATATCTACTGCTTTAAATACCGTGTCTTTATCATATGTCATGCTATTTGCCCCCATTCCAAGATATGGGAGCTTTACGTTAGGACGCCGACCGAATTCTTTCACGATTAGAATGCTTAGTGCTCCCAATGATTGTCCTGTATCGTCACAACATGGAGCTATAAATTGGTTGATGTCAGGGAATGCTTTAAGAATTTCGGTGTTGGTATCAAGATTCAGGCTTACCCCTCCCGCCATTACTAAGTTATTAGGAGCTTCCTTTATCTCATTTATTATCTTTGAAATATCCTTAATCCTTAAATCAGAGAAAAGTTTTTGAACTGAAGCGGCAAAATCCAATTTTTCTTTTTCGAAAATATTTTTATTATCACATTTGATTTCCGGGAATTCTTTTTTAAGTATTTTCTGACTATCAAAATAGTGGAGGTAGTTGAGTTCATAAATAATTCTTTCCAGTTTTTCCAGAATATGTTTTCTTGGCGCTCCATAACCCGCCAAAGCCATCATTTTCCCCTCGCAATGCATTTCTTGATAAATAAAATATGAGCAAGCCCCATAGAATTTTCCATTGATCAGTTTTTTCGAATCAAATTTAATTCTAGTTAGTGTATTTTTATCCGCCTCAAATACAGTTGCGCACTCCGAGTCGCCACCTCCATCACATGTGATAATTAAAGCGTCTGCAAAATTAGATAGATAATATGTTGCTGCATGTGCCAAGTGATGATTAATAACCAATATTTTTCTTTTTGAACCTAAAATATTAAAATCCATCCAAAATGGCTCTCTCGGCGTATTATCTTTATCAAAAATATTGATTTGATTTTCCCATAATAGAGGATTTTGTAGTGTTGTCATTGCCCAACTTTTTACATCATCCGCATCTTTGTTTAGGCACCTCAACCCATACTGTATTAAAAATTCCATTTCATTCTTATCGCACCATTTTCTTTTTTTCTTAAAAATTCTTTCTGCTTCTAGAACTAAGACAATATTGTCGTCTAGCGAAAATGCCACAGAAGAGTCATGTACATTGTATGAAAAAGCACAATAAAGTTGTTTTTTTATCATAAAATTGATAATATTATATAATAATTCAACCAACAATTCAATTATTTTTATTGAGGAGCTCAATTTAAAACAGTTTCTAGAAAAGTACAGAGGTAGGTCTGTAGATTTTTACCGGTTTCCAGGTAATTATGGCGACTCACTTATCTGGCATGGCACAAAGAAATTATTGAATATGTTGGATATTCATGAAGATTATGTAGAGATTTTTTCTTTAAAAAATAATGATATTTTGTTTATAGATGGGGGTGGTAATTTCGTAGATTACTATTCAGACATAAAAGATTTTTTGATTAAAAAACCTAATTTATATAAGGAAATTATTATTCTTCCGCATACCATCTTTGGAAGAAAACAAATTGACATTCTGAATAGTTTATCCGGGAGCGTTACGGTATTTTGTCGGGAAAAAGTTTCTTTTGAATTTTTAAAAGAAAAGTTTGTTAATGGCAATGTTTATCTATGGCATGATTGCGCTTTTTACAATGAGCTTGAGAAAGCTCTAAACGGACAAGGTGTATTAAATTCATTTCGTAAGGATAAAGAATCTATAATAAGTAATGCGCCCGAGTCCAATTACGATCTTTCTTATAATGGTTATGCAACCAAGCCTTTGAATGAGTTTATAAATTATCTAAAGAAGTACGAAGAAATTAACACTGACAGATTGCACGTAGCTATCTGTGGGATATTATTGGGTAAAAAGGTTAATCTTTATCCAAATTCTTATTACAAGAATAAAGCGGTGTTTGATTATTCCCTGAGTAAATTTCCAAATGCTTCATTTTTAGAAAATACCAATATTTAAATCATGACAATTACTTTTTCAACCGTCTCAGCGTTATTTTCAGATTTTCTTGAAGATGCTAAAAAAGATGTCAATTATAATGATGAGCTTCAGAGACTCATTTATTTAAACATTAAGACAAATAAAATTTTATGGGATTTAGAAGATTCCGTAAGATTGTCAGAGTTGGACGAAAAATATATCGCAGAGATAAAAAAGAATATAGATGTAAATAATCAATCTAGAAATAATTTAATTAGAGAAATTGATGTAGTTTTATATAAAAGTTTAAATATCGCTCCAATTTCCCAAGATAAATTCTATAGTGAAAGTCCTGGAATGATAATAGACAGACTGTCGATTATTTTTATAAAACTTTCTATTGTTCAGAAGCTGATCTCACTTATAAAAGAGGAGGATTTGAGATTAGAATATGTAGGGAAAGAAGAAATCCTTTTAGGTCAGATTAAAAATATCGGCCATTTTTTTGATATGTATATAGAGAAGCTTATGAGCAAGGATTTATTTTTTGAAATACAGCAACCTGTGAAGATATACAATGATTCTAGGGTTATGGAGTATGTAAGACGTATAAGGGAAAATGGGGATGACGAGCCACATCCTTTGACGTGGGTACGAAAATGAAGCAGGGGTGTGTCTTCAGGTGTGTAGCAGATGTTTCTGTTTTTAAGCAAAAAAAGATGTGTTTTTCTTAATTTCTCGGTAGGCGCTCTTTAAAAACACGTCGATTTTTACGATCAAGTTTTTTACCAAATACTCTTCTACCGCTAATTTAATTTCCGTTTCTATTTTCATAGTATTATTTTTGTATTTTTTCTTCTTTTTCGTGGTCGTAATAAGTGGGATATTCTGAAGACATTTCGTATTTATATGGGGTAGGATCGTTAATACCAGCCTCTTTATACCCTCTTCTTCTGTCCCAACAGGTTGGGCAGTCCCCGCACTCGGTATCGAAATTTTTAACACATGTTCTTGAAAGATGGAGGGGATATTGTTCTTATGCCCCAGCAGGGTGGATAGAGGGTCAGACGTATAGAACGGCATTCCCTTTGCAAAAGGTGTAGGAAAAATTGAAATAATAGTAAAATTTCCAGAGAAAAATGCAGTAAATTATAATAAGGCGAGTTCAAGAAACTAACGCAACAGTGAGAAAATCAATATACTGTTGCGTTAGTTTCTTGAATTCGCGGGTACATACGGTTGACAAAACTAATATTTTCTGTTAACATCAAAAAAGTTAGAAAAATTGGCTCGATTTTTCTATCGCGTAAAAAGCTTCTTAACAATTAAAAAGAGAAAGGAGGTGAGAGTCATGAGTCGTGTTATACAGGCAGCCCTTAACGAAAAGGCTATGCGCGAACTGCATTGCCAATACAGTGACAGCGGCTACAGAGATGGCTACGGAGATGCCGGTTACGGCGACGCCAGTTACGGCGAAGGTCCCGCGGGGTAAAATCAAAAAAGGGGAGGGGTGTAAAAACTCCTCCCCTTTAAACTAGAAGGAGATAAGGAAAATGAGCCGATTTACCTTTATAGTCAAGCCTGTTTCTACGAACTGCAATCTCGGTTGTACCTATTGCTATCATGGGTGGTTAACCGAGAAGCAAGGAATACGCGATGTTATGACTGGAGATTTATTAAGGAGATTTTTTCCACTCTCGCAACCTTAGAACAGAAAGATGTCGAGATAATCTGGCATGGAGGAGAACCTTTGCTGGCTGGTCTGGATTTCTACCGGTTAGCGGTTGAAGAACAAAGTCACTACCCCAACACTCAGTTTGACAATCGTCTTCAGACAAACGCTATTCTCCTTGATGAAAAGTGGGTATCTTTCTTTAAAGAAAATGCTTTTGGCGTTGGAATTAGTTTAGATGGAACTAGACAAATTCACGATCAACATCGAAAAGATGAGGGGCAAAAGCCAACTTTTGACC
>Ga0209541_10007842_pt1 | contig 17820 bp, 17 predicted proteins | sample RifCSPlowO2_01_FD_184027 | JGI IMG/M metagenome (GOLD analysis project Ga0209541, IMG submission 184027) | Groundwater microbial communities from Rifle, Colorado - Rifle CSP2_plank lowO2_0.1 (SPAdes) (version 2) | ecosystem: Environmental > Aquatic > Deep subsurface > Groundwater | place... | reverse complement strand
AGCGGACGATTTTAGAATTTCATAATTTATGTTTGGGCAACAAGATTTAAAAGTGTTACTTTCAGATTTTATTTCTTATGACTAATGAAGAATTAGATAATTTTATTGAAGCTGGAAAGATCGCCGGGCGGATACGCGAGGAAAGCAAAAGCCTAATTATGGTAGATGAGCCACTGCTGGACATAGCAGAAACCATAGAGAAAATGATTTATGATGAAGGTGTGCAGCCTGCATTTCCAGTTAATATAAGCATAAATGATAATGCTGCACACTATACACCAGAATTTGAATGTGCGCTTACGCTTGGAGAAAATGATGTTGTTAAGATCGATTTAGGAGTAGCAATTGAAGGCGCAATTAGCGATACTGCATATACTATTGATTTAAGTGGGAAAAATGAAAACTTGGTTAAGGCTTCTAGCGAGGCATTGGATGCTGCGCTTTTAGCAATAAAACCAGGTGTGGGCGTTGGCGAAATAGGTGGTATAATAGAGGATAAAATTAAATCATATGGATTCAAGCCTATTTCTAATCTAACTGGCCACATGATTAAGAGTAATGACCTGCACGCTGGTGTTAGCGTTCCAAATGTACGTGGTACTGGCGACAGTTATACGTTTAAAGTAGGGGATATTTTCGCTATTGAACCATTTGCAACAAATGGCCGCGGACAAGTAGAAGATAGCGAGCAGGTTGAAATATTTAGTATACACTCTGCACAGCCAATAAGAATGCGCCAGTCACGCCAGATATTACAGCATGTTATTGAAAAATATGGTGTATTGCCATTTGCAGAGCGATGGGTTAGAAGAGAATTTAAATCAAAACTGCTAGTTAGCGCTGCATTAAAAGAAATGCTTGAAGCAGGCGTGCTGCGCGGTTATCCCGTGCTAAAAGAACAGGCAGGTAGTTTAGTTGCGCAATTCGAGCATACTATATTAATAGAGGAGAATGGAGCTCGGGTTTTGAGTAAATAATTCATCTTTCATAAATCTTCGGATTTGAAAACCCATTTACTTCTGAGGCAGTTTTTCCAGGAAAAACCTCAAATTTAATTTTTCTATCTTCAATCATTTGAACTAATACGACTCCTAGAACATCCCCTCTGCCAATAGCTTTTATGCCTTTTGCATAATTGCGTCTGTCCCAATACTCCCCAGTACCCTGAATCATATAATCAATGTCAACTAATTCATATTTTATGATTCCGTCTGATTTATCTATGCTAATCGGATCAGGTTTATTATTAATAACTGCAAATTGTTTTGGTTCATTGTTAAAATTTCCCATGGAAACCACAACCAACGATGGATCTAATCCATCATAAGCAAAGGCCAGATGCGTTTTATAATTGTCTATACCTCTGTTTAATCCTGCATAACCCCCGCTATTTTCTACAAACCAATTGCCAACAAGTTTGCCATCAATATCATAATCAATCTTTCCACCACGCGGTTCTTTTTCTCTTATATTTTTTGCTAATAGCTGACTTTTGATCGGCTCTACAAAATATGCGAACATATCCACAGTATGAATTTTCCACGACTCTCCTTCATATAATTTTGGCGTTATAAATCCTTTCAAAACAACATTGTCATCATGCACACTAAAATCAAATGCATTTGCCCTTCCTATAACTTCACCTGCTGTCACATTTATTCCTTTCCCGTTTTTGAACTCCATACCTCCGTAAAATTGTTTAATCCTAGGCGATAATTCTTTAACATGGATATAAATAGTGTAAAAAGTACATGTGTAATGAATAACGAGCCTATAGTCATCTTTTCTTCCGCCCATAGTTTCTATTTCTGTAATTATACCATTTGCAGGTGCAAGAACATCTTTAAACTCTATAGGGTTATCTTCATGTTTCCAATTTGATGGATAATAATATCCATGGTCAATCGGGGTAACATGATTTCCTATCATAAGACCTATTGGCTCAATTAGCCCAATATCTTCTAGCCTTCTTGGAGGAGATGTAAAATTTACTGCGCCCTCCCAACTACAAGGCTTACCAAAAGAAAATCTACCGCTATTTTTTATATGGTCAGTTTTAGATAAATTTTGTTCTGTTTGCTTTGGAGGTGGTTGAACTATTGGCACTATTGATTCGTTGTCCTTTTTTTCATACATAAATGGCTGGGAAATATTTGTTTCACTACCATTTTCAGGTAAATCCATAGAAGAAGATTTTGCTTCTGTCTTATTCTCAATTTTTGTTTGCTGTTGCGAGGTACAACCAATAATAAGAATAATAATGAGTATTAGGTAAATTCTCATGGTAGCTAATTCCTATTGCAGCTTAAAATAGTATCATTACCAATTTTCTGGTAATTACCTATTTATAAGTAGGTGTGCAATAATTAATTATGAATTCTAATATTAAAATAGCAACCAACCAGCTTAAAAAAGGCAGCTTTGTCGTTCTTTACGATGGTGACAAGCGCGAAGGAGAAGCAGATTTAATATTTCATGCGAACTTTGCAACACCAACTAAAATAATGAAACTTAGAAAAGATGCTGGCGGACTTATTTGTTTAGCTACGAACCAACAAATTGCGAATATGATTGGACTACCATTTTTTACTGATTTATTAAATAAATTCAAGGAAATCCGGATTAACAGAACAGCTTATGGAGACAAACCAGCGTTCTCGCTTCCAATAAATCATAGAAATGTCTATACTGGCATAACAGATAATGATCGCTCACTAACAATTAAAAAATTTGCAAAAGTAGTAAGTGAGAATGATGGAATAAAAAAAGATTTCAAAAAAAACTTTTATGCGCCAGGACACGTATTTTTATTAATTGGCCGTAGCTTGAATGAACGCAGAGGCCATACAGAACTTTCACTTGAATTAGCAAAACTTGCAAAATTGCCAGCAGCAATGGTTTTATGCGAGATGCTTGGAAAAGGCAAAGCTCTTAGTAAGAAAAAAGCAATGGAATATGCAAAAAAACATAATTTTATCTTCTTAGAAGGGAAAGAAATATGAAAATTAAAAAAATTCGCTTAGCTTTAGTTGATACAATGTTTGCGCGAGTTGATATGGGATCAATAGCAATAGATGAAATAAATAAAAATTATAATAATGTAGAGATTATTCGCTCTACTGTTCCAGGTATAAAGGATTTAGCAGTTGAATGTAAAAAATTGCTCGCACAGTGTGATGTTGCACTTGCTTTAGGAATGGTTGGAAGTGCACCAATAGACGTGCAATGCGCACATGAAGCAAGCTTAGCAATCCAACAAGCAAAGCTTTTAACTAATAAACATATCATAGAAGTATTTGTTCATGAAAACGAGGCATGGAGCGAAAACGAGCTTTTAGATATTTTTGATCAACGCATTAGAAAGCATGCACATAACGCAGTATTATTAGTAAGCGATCCACAAGCGCTGATTGCGCAGGCTGGACAAGGTATAAGACAGGGAAAAGAAAACGAAGGCCTGCTTAATGATAAACGAATCATTGGGATTGGGTTTGTTGTTTCAGAATTTAATAATGAAATAACTGAAGAGATGATTGAACAAGCGAAGAAAACAGTTGGAACTAATGCTGAAGTAATTGACATTATTAACGTACCTGGGGCATTTGATGCACCATTGGCAGTTAAAAAGCTCTTAATGAATAAAAAAATAGATTGTGTTGCTGTGCTTGGCACAGTAGTCAAAGGGGAAACAAAACATGATGAAGTAATTGTATTTAACATTGCAAATAAATTAATCGAGCTTTCCTTAGAATTTAATAAACCAGTAACACTAGGAATAATTGGACCAGGTGTCACATGGAAACAAGCAACCGCTCGTGCAGCGAGCTATGCAAAACATGCAACTGAAACAGCAATAAAAATGACATTAAGATTGAAACGATAGTGAGTAGATTTTATGACTGAATTAATTGCAGAATCTTTTTTACCAACAAAATTTGGTGAGTTTAAAATACTGGCATTTAAATGTGCTGATGGAGAGCATATCGCACTTGTCAAAGGCGAGATTGGTGATAGGGTAAATGTTAGAGTACATTCAAAATGCCTAACTGGAGATACGTTTTGCTCGATGCGCTGCGATTGTCATGAACAGTTAGAAGCATCATTAAAATATATAAGTGAAAATGGAGGCGTACTTATATATCTAGACCAAGAAGGCAGAGGCATTGGATTGGCAAATAAGATAAAGGCTTATGCTTTGCAAGATACTGGTTATGATACTGTTGAAGCAAACAAAAAACTTGGCTTTGAAAATGATCACCGCGATTTTAAGATTGCTGCAGAGATTTTGCATTATTTAGAAATCAAAAAAATAAGATTGCTTACGAATAATCCAGAAAAAATGAAAGGTCTAGAAGATAATGGCATTACTGTGGAACGAATCCCTTTGATAATAAAACCAAATAAACACAACAAAAAGTATTTGGAAACCAAAGCCAAAAAAATGAATCATATGATTGAATAGCTATGGGCAGTGAGCATTATGGAACGATCGGCGGATCGAGAAATGCAGAGCATTTCGAGAGATTTGTCCGAAGGGCAAACAGATCGATGGGCCGAGTCATGCGTGAGCATATGGAAAATCAGGATCAAAAATTTATCGCGCAAGCATTAAAGCTTGCTAAAAAAACAAACCCGTCACCTAATCCACGTGTTGGCGCAATTATTGTTAAGGATGGAAAAATTATAGGCAAGGGTTATCACAAAGCAGCCGGAGAGAGACACGCAGAAATAATCGCAATTCAAGAAACTGGGCTTAAGGCACAGGATCTTTCCAATGCTACGCTTTATGTTACTCTTGAACCCTGTTCACATTATGGAAAAACACCACCATGTACAGATGCAATAATTGATTCTGGAATAAAAAAAATAGTAATTGGTTGTGAAGATCAAAATCCAAAGGTAGAAGGAATAGAGAAACTAAAACAAGCAGGACGGGATGTTACGCTGCTTAAAGATCAAGAATGCTACGAAATAAATGAGGCATTTTTCCATTGGATAAAAACTGGAAAGCCATTTGTCATGCTTAAATTAGCAATGACTTTGGATGGAAGGATTGCAACAAAAACAGGTGATTCTAAATATATAAGCAATTCGCAATCGCGCGCATTGAGTTATGCATGGCGCGATAATTTTGACGCAATAATGGTTGGTTTGAAAACAATCCTTATAGATAACCCGCGCTTGACATCCCGTACACCTGGCGTACAAAACCCAGCACGGCTTATAGTTGATAGCAGACTACGTATTCCATTAACTTCGCAAGTTCTTGAATCGAACGCGCGGCGCATAATTGCAACAACTGATAGATATGACAAAGAGAAAAAGAAACAACTGGAAACGTTAGGTGTTGAAATACTTGTTCTGAAAGAAGAAAAAACATATTATGTTGACTTAAAACAGCTTTTTGAAGGACTTGGAAAACAAAATATTATTTCAATTATGGTGGAGGGAGGTGCAGAACTTGCTACTGCCTTATTGGAGAAAAAAATAATAAACAAAGCTGCATTCTTCATTGCTGCGAAAATTCTTGGCTCTGGAAAAAATGCATTTGATGGCTCAGGAGTAGAAAAAATGGATGACGCTCTGCAACTGAAAAATGTTTCTATTCGCAAATTAGGTGAGGATGTTCTAGTAGTAGGGTATTTCTAATTCTCTTATCCAAGATTTATACCAGCCCAAGCACCAACTGCATAACCAATAAATGCAGCAACCATTCCAATAATCATCATCTCTAATCCAGTTTTCCACCACTTACCCAATGTTGTTTTACCCTTATATGCGCCAGTTGCAAACAGTGCGAGTGCAGAAATAACTAATGCAGGAATAACTGCTGCTTCAACATCTAATAAAAAGAATGGTAAAAGGGGGATAAATGATCCAACAAAAGCAGAGACACCTACAACAAATCCTTCACTAACGGGGTCAATATCTTTGCTTTCGGCTAAGCCTAGCTCTTCAGTCATCATTGTTTCGAGCCACATCTCTTCATTGCTGCAGATTTTATTTACAATTGCATCAAGCTGCTTTCCTCTAAATCCTTTTTTCATATAAATTAACCGTATTTCTTCACGTTCAACTTCTGGCAATTCCTTTATCTCTTGCTTCTCGCGCGCAAGCTCACGATAATAATAATCACGCTGTGCTTTGCCACTTGTATAAGCAACAGCAGCCATGCTAATGCTTTCTGCAAATGTTGCAGCTAACCCGCCAATAATTACTGCACTAGGACCGATTTCCTTATTTACAGTTACTGCTGCAGCTAAACCAAGTACTATCCCTAATACATTAACTAGCCCATCCTGTCCGCCAAGAATTATCTGCCTTAGCACTGATCCTTTATCACTTTTCGCATGCAATTCTGGATGTAGAATATTATTGCGCGCATCTCGGATAGTTTTTGCCATACTAACTACTCGAAAAATAGAAATAAAAAGATGACTATCTCATCTTAAACTTCAACAGTGCAGCAATCTTTCCTAATCCTTTTAATCTCGCGCCACCATCACTCTCACTTGAAAAAATAATTATTTCAGCTTTATTTTTTCCAGCAAGCTCGACAACTTCTTCTGCTTCCTTAGACGTGCGCAATAATTCATCCAAAACAAGCAACTTACCAACTGCATATGCCTCTGCTGCTGCTTTAACCTGTGCTAAACCATATTCAGCCAAACCAGAATCTTTGTTTATCTCAATCATTACTTGTTCAACTAGTTGTAATTCTTTTGCTAAACGCTCATCACCCATTACCCGTTCAATTACTCCATTCTTAAAAAGTTCATTAACACCGCTTCGCTCAGCATAACTGCAGCTTTCAAAACTAATCTTATTAAGTAATTTTGAATTTTTATCTTCTATGAATTTTTTCAGATTATCTTTAGTAAAACCTGGGCCAGCAACTACATAACGTTCTTCATGCTTTTCTATCTCAGCAGCAACCTTTCCAAAATATTCGCGCGCACGCTCTTCATATTTTTCATCGCGTTTGCTGCCAGCAAAATGAAATTCTGGACCATATTCAACCCCATAGCCACGAACAATAGCAGTTAGAGCCTTTTCATCATCCAAAACAATTATGCGCAATTTTGGTTTTTTTGTTTCTTTCTCAGCTTGCCTTAATCTATTAATCTGATAAATCTTCCATTTCTTTTGAATATCTAATTTACTGCGTGGCTCTGCTTCTATTGTATGATACTTTCCCATCTGTACAAATTCTTCTGGAGAGCCACGAATGATCTTGCCAAGCATTCTTAAGCGATTAAGCGATTTGGAAAATTCTATTTGCTCAACTGATATTGCAATATGCACTGGTTTTTTCTCTTCGCGATCCCCAATCTTTACAGTTCTAAAAGTACCGCTTTCTATTATGTCACCCGGTTCAAGCACGCGCTCCAAGTGCCATAAATCCTCCAAGTTTTCTAGTAAGAGCCTTAGCTCACCTGTTTTTTGATCAAGCTTTAATATGCGCATATTATCAACTGCTATTGGCTTTTAGCCGTTAGCTCGTAGCTACTTGCCAATAGCCAACGCGATTGTTGCGCAACGCAACAATGCGCCCATTGTTGCCAAGCAACAATTGGGAAGCTAATTGCTTATTGTTTCTTTAATTAAATTCTCTAAACTATCATTAATTTCAAATCTTCCTATTAATGTTTCATTCTTAAAATACACTATTGGTACAACCCTATTACTTAAATTATATTCAATAGCAAACTTATTATACTCTCCAAGATCCCCAGAGTTTGTTACACTATACTTTCTGAAGACTACTGAATTGTTATACTTTCCCTCCAAACGTTCTATCTCTGGCCAAATTGCCTGTGATGCATTGCAATAAGGGCTATAGAAGAAGTATACTCTTGGCATTGAGCCTTGGGCAGTGGGCAGTGGGCCAGACGAGTTCCCAGTATCAAGCATCCTGTTTCCAGTTCCCGGTTGCCAGTTTTCAGTCTCGATTTTTGCAATACTGTTTGACTCATCAGACAAATTATTTTCTGAGGGAGCAAGATCGTTTTGTGGCTGATTGCTGATGACTGAAGGCTCAGGGCTTTTCACCTTATTTTTTTCTATTTGTTGTTGATTTATACAGCCAAAAAGCAGTATCATTATGACAAAGATTAGTAATATCCGCATAAATACATTTTGGGACAAAGGTTTATAAATAAGGTATGTAGTAATATTAATATGCACAAACTACAACTTGTTTGTATGCGTGCTGAGGCCAGCAATCGACCAGTTAGAAGAATACCAGTGCCAGAGCTCCCGTTTGGACCAAATTGGGTGCCACCAGATTTCTGGAGAGATAAAGTACCTGGTAAAAGAAGTGGAGTACCTGAACAACCGGCAATACCATTGGAACTTCCATTAGAAGAACCTCCAATGCATAGAAGGGCTCCGCAACCTGAAGAAACTCCGCAAAGAGGAGTAGTAATACTTCAGATGTAAATCTGCCGCAAAAAATACTCGTGAAAAACAGTGGTCGTTAGTTCAGGGTGAAAAGTGGCGGCCAGATAATAATTCCCATTAACTTTTTGTTCACAAATAATTATCTCATTATCATTTTTTGCTAGTATTTTGACGCTATTTCCTATTTTTTTTATTTTAGGTGCGCGTATAAATATAGCATGAATCCTACCTAATTTTGTATCTAAGTCTTGCTCAAATGACTCTGCCTGTCTACCATATGCATTTCTATCTACTTCTATATCCATTAATCCAAGCGTTCTTTGGCCTACCTCTTTATTATTAATAGTCTTTGCAAGCGTAATTGTACCAGCGCATGTTCCAAAGATATTTTTTATTTTTTTCATGTCTTCAAAGATATTTGCGCGCTCGCAAAGCTTTTGCAAAACAGTGCTCTCTCCACCTGGAATAATTAATGCATCCAAATCTGAAAGCTGTTCTTTTGTTCGAACTTCTATTATCCCGCATGTTAGATTTGAATTTTTTGCTGCTTGCCTAGTTGCATTAATATGCTCCAAGACATCCCCTTGAAAAGCTAGAACCCCGATTTTTTTAGAATTAGTCATAGTATTAATATATTCTGGGATAGGTTTAAATTAATTAATAGTCACCATCCTACTTATGTTAGACTTTCCTACCCAGATTTATATATCTCTAAAGACGATATTTAGAAATAAAAAATATATCTACTTATTTATCTTTCTAATTATAGCTGCTTTTGTAGCATATATACTGATACCAGTTTACACTATCCCAGGAAACGATTTGTCATTCTGGTTAAGTATAATGCCCTGGTGGGGATATCCAATAATATTTACTTTTGCTGTGGCGTTAGGCCTTCTTCTAACAATGAAGGTTTATGAATTTCGGCATAGCCATTCAGTGTTATCTAAGGCAGAAGATGCTGGCGGTGTTATAGCAGTAATAATAGCAGGATTATATACGACTGCAGCATGCGGTGCCTGTATATCCTCATTATTTGCAATAGTTGGTGCAAGCGGTGCTCTATTTCTTAATCAAAATAGAGATATTTTCATTGTACTCTCTGTAATTATAACGATTATTGCTATTTATTTTACTGCAAAGAAGATAAATTCAAAATGTAATGTTTGCACCACGCAAAACCGTTAAAAGTAATATTTAAAAACTGTTGCACTTGAAATAATTGTATGAGGTTGGGGTATAACGAAACTCGTGTTAGTAATTCTTCTTTTGACAGAGGCTTTAGAAATAGCAGTTTAATGAAAGCTGCTCATGCCTTTGTTACTGTTTGTTCAGCAGCGCTTTTTGCAATTGTTTCTCCTTCTAGTTCAAATGTTTTTCAGATTAGAACAGCAGCTGCTCAAGAAGATATTGACTGCTATGAAATAGGAAAGGAAAGTGCTCAAAATTATAAAAAAAGTGGGAACGCTGATCAGCAAGCAAAGGCACTAGAAATGGCCAGATTGTGCGAAAAAGATGGTAAAAAATTTAGTGCTGCCAGTATTTATATTGAATTAGAAATGAAAGATGATGCCAAAAGAATAGCTGATGCATTAAGAGCAACAGGAAATGAAAGAGACGTAAGGAGTGCAGCAACACTCTATAAGAAATTAGGAATGAATCCTGATGAACCTGCACTTCCAGCAGCAGCACAAGCAGAACCACCTAGAGCAGCGCCTTTACTAGGTGAAGCTGGTGCAGGGGCAGTAAATGCAGGACAAACTAAAGACCCTGAACAAGAACGAGTTGAAAAATTAGCAGAACAATTAAGATTGGCAGAAACCGCTGAATCAGAGAAAAATTGGACTTATGCAGCTTATAGATACTTGGATGCTTATGCACTATCAAGAGACAATGGACAGAAAACTGGATTAGATCAAAAAGTAAGAGAAATGGCAAATCTATTGATAGAAAAAGGAGACATTGGTTTAGTTGGTAGTATATATCTCAGATTACACAAGCTAACAAGTGCACAAGATCTTCCTCCTAAAATAGATGCTGTAAGAAAATATCATGAGCTTTCAGAGGTAGCAAGGCACATCAATGAGCATTTACTTGGAGAACGCCCGGAAAGATCAGCAATATTTAAAGGAGGTCTTGGCGGCGATCTTGATGTAAATGTGGTATCAGATAGTATGCACCACCTATACGGTGCACGGTATATACGAACAGACACTGAGATTACTGCATCACATAATTCTAAACAAACAGTTGCTGCAATAAAAGAATTACAAATATTTCTTGGGTTACAAGGAAAAGATGTAAATGTTACTGGAAAATTCGATGTTGCTACACGAGACGCAGTTCTAGCATTTGTTAAAGAAAAACAACCAACGCTTTTAGCATTATTAAAAGGTGAAACAGTTGAAGTGGCAAGTGGCGTTGCAGTTAGCGCGCAAGAACTTGCAGCAGGACAAGGTGTTGCTCCAGCACAAGAACAAGCCCCAACTTATGAAAATCTAATGAAAGATGCGACAGCATTAGAACAAAAAGACTTAGTTAGTGCAGCTAATAAATTTATAGAAGCTTGTGAAGCCGCTAGAGATGATAAACAAAAAATAGCTGCACGAGATAGAGTAGTTGCAATTGCAGATAAACTAGCAGGCAATGGTCAATTCTGGAAAGCTGCAGAATTTTATGAAGATGCAGAAAACAAAGGGGATGAAACAGTTTCAAAAAAACTTATTTTAACTATAAAACTTGGAGCGCTTAATGATGCAAAGGATGCACTTAGGAGTTTAGAAAAAGACCCAGGTAATAAAGATAAAGAAACTGCTGTTATGTCTGCATTATATACAGATGGTTCAATACAAACTAGATTTATTGATTTAAATCCAGACGATGATTTAGCAAGTTCGATAGAATGGATGCAAAGAGAACTTCTTGAATTTGATAATAGCGGGATTAAACCTACTGGAACATTCGGTCCAAAAACAAGAAGAATGTTAGCAGAAAAAATAGATCAGGATCTCGAACCATTATTAATAAGAGATTTAAATGCCGCACTTGGGCAGGCTGCACCTGGAGAAGTAGATTTAGGCGAGCCAATAGCTGAACCTGCACGTGAACCAGCACTACCACCAGAACAAAGGGCAGCAGTAGAAGAAGCAGCTAGAAGGGAGGCAGAAACTGAAAGACGTGCAGCAGCACAAGATGCAGAGGCAGCTGCGCAATTAAGAGCACAAGCGCCTCCTGCTTTACCGCCAGTCTCAGAACCTCCATCAGTCGCAAGATATTTCCCATTCACACCAACATCAGTTGTTACTGCTGCAGATGGAAATCCTCATTTAATGTTTTCAGTAGGCGGAGATTATAGAAGACTAAGAGTAAATCTTCCTGGGATTACTGCTAGACAAAATTCAAATATAGATTTAGGTGGAGCACACGGACTCTATTTATTTGAATCAGGATTTGGGATTGGAGCAGAATGGCAGAATACAATAGCAAGACTTGCATTCCCATTAAATGAAAAGGAGTATGAATGGAGTTCATTAAGAAATTTCTTTGGTTTAGTATTAAGATATACTGACAGAAGCGAAGGTGGGCATACACTATCTCTTCAACTAGTTCCAGGTGGTTCTCGTGTGCAAGTAGGAACAAACGAAATATGCGATCCAGCAACTGGTGCAATTTGCCAAACTACTTTTGGAGAGTTTGGAATTAAAGGACAAATAATTTATTCAACACCAGATGAGGTATTTACTGTATTAGTTGCTGGAAATAGCAATCCTTACGATCAAGCAAGAGGGGCATTAGAAGGAAGAGTTCCGCTTAGCTTTGTTAGTGGCCAACCAATATTAGTAGAAGTAACAGGTGGAACGCACAGGTTGGTATTGCAAGAAGATGAAACAGGCGTTACAGGAGAGCCAAATGCTAGAAGATGGCATGGTGCATTAGAACTTAGATTACCTGTTTGGGGACCAGATCCAAATTTCTATGGCGGACTTTTAGGAAGAGGCGGAGTAGAAGTTATTGATCCTACAACTTATGATTCAAGCAGATATTTATCAGCGAATGCAGGTGGTTTCTTAGAGCTTGGACCAGTGCAATTAGTATTACAATATAAATGGCATTTAAGAGAGGATCAAAGAGGATTATTCTTATCCTTAGGTATGTTACTAGGTGGACCAACAGGTGCACAAGGAGATGGCAACGCAAGATTCTTAGGTGCGGGTGTTGCTGAATGGGCTAGACTAAATGCATTTGATGCCCCAGGATCATTTACACCAGAAAATGCAGTTGTGCGTGTAGGAGCAACAAGATAAATATATAATTCTTAGTGTTCTTATTTTTTTATGGATTTGAAAGCTATAGAAAAGTATTTGGATCCATACCGAATCATTTTTCTATCTCTAATAATTCTTGTTCTTATAAACGGGCAGTTGCAAGGTTTTAATGATGCAATTTTATCCTCGCTTACAGCCCTGGTTGTTTCTGTTGCAGTAGACGTAATAGCCACATATATAAAAACCAAAAAAATAATTTTATCTTATGGTCCGGCAATAAGTGGATTAATACTTGCATTAGTTTTTTCACCTAATCTACCATTATATAATATTGCTGGAACTGCTGCGCTTGCGCAAGTGCTAAAACATATTGTTCGATATAAAAATAATAATCTCTTTAATCCAGCATCACTTGCAATGATAATTGTTTTCTTGCAAGTTCCTGCAGAGGCATGGTGGGGAAATAAAATTCCAGAAGCATTGATACTTGGTCTAATCGTTTCTTGGAGAATAAAACGATTGCCTGCAAGTATTACATTTATGATCGCATATACTATTTTTAGTATGTTGGTTGGGTCGCTAATAGCCAAAAGCCAACAGCCAATAGCAAATTATATTGATCTATCAACTGGCTGGGTTTTCTTTGCTTTTTTCATGCTTGTTGAACCAAGAACATCACCGCGCGCATTGAAAGCACAGATAATGTATGCTTCGCTGATTGCGTTGATTGCTACAATGGGTTTTACTTATAGTTTACATTCACCAATATTACTTGCGTTATTAATTGGAAATGCAGCTAGTACATTTTATTTTAGTAAGCTAAAAAATTAGTCATTTTCTTCAAGTTTCTTTTTCAACTGCGCTATTTCTTCATGCAGAAATATGTTCTTTTTTAGAGGATCCATCTTTGCTTTCTTTTCAAGTTCCTCTAGCTTTGCTTTTATGTTTGCTTTTCTTCTAGAAAGATCTTTTTTGCTCATTCCCATACTGAGTATTAAAATAATAAAATTAATAAATAAGACCTTTGACGCGCATCGCGTCAAAATTTTTCATCAAAAGGAAAAAACGCCTCCGCCGGGGTTGACGGCCTTGCTGTCAAATCTTGTCCGACAGGACAAGGCTTTCGAACCCGGGTCGTGGACGAGCTGCTCAGTCCTGAGTTTTCTGTTCTGCGTTTCGCGTCACTAGTTTTTCTCAGGGCTTTTGACCAATGTCTTTACTTTTGCCACAAGTATGGCAGAAGTCAAAAGTAATGACTGACAGGCCCATATGCTAACCATTGTGCTACTACTTAACGAAGTAGTTTTGGGGTGCCTTTTCCTAAAAGGCATAACTACACCACAGAGGCATAAAGAATATAAACGGTGTGGGGTAATCTTTTTAAGCGCTTACTTTTTATATCATCTTATGAAAAAGATAAAAATCTTAGGAATGACGCTTGATACGTTCATGGGAATATTTATATCTCTCGTTACAGTAATCGCTGCTTGGACCTCAAACCAATCTGGTGATTACATCCAAGAGGCAAATGATTTAAACAGACAGTCCCTTAACCACCTTGTAAATGCAAGCAACTGGTGGAATTATTACCAAGCACATAGATTACGTGTGACACTGTTTGAAAACGATATAATTGATGAAAGCGGAAAAGATGTTTTTAAAATATTAGAAGAATATGATGATAAAGTCTCTAAGAACAACACGCCTATAAGACAAGAACTATTAGATACACTAAAAGGAGAAGGAGTTAATACTGCAAAACTAGATAGCTATTTAACTGGCCTAGAGAAAAGTTCCTTAAAATATAAAGATGGACAAGAATACGCAAGAAATGCAGAAAAGGCACAAGCAAAAGCAGCGGATGCAGCCGCAGTTGCGACGGATTATGCAACTGCTTATCAGGTTATCACTCTTATACTAGTTATATCAATGGGCTTAGGAGGTATAGCAGTTATTCTAAACATACCTGGGCTTGCATTTGGTTCAATCTTAGTTGGAGTTGCGGGTATATTACATTTATTATTAATTTTATTTGCTCCTGGAATAGTTGGATTAACCCCACTAAACTAGAAAGATATAAGAAACTCGTTTTTGTCTATATCTAGTAACATTTATAAAGTGTTATAAATATAATATGATGATGAGATTGCATTATAGCAACTCCACTAATTCCAATCAGAAAAACCCTAATCGCTTTAGGATAGCACATGCTATAAAAAATATTGGGACTGCGATATTCGCAACATTTTTTCTAGCAAACACTGCACATGCTGCAGAAACAACCAGACCACGTACTAATTCTGATATAGCTATTTCAGGTGATGGAAATAATAGATCGCAGCTTGTTATTGGAGGAGAATATTTTAGATATAGAGATTCGGTCCCAACACTAGCTGGAGATTCTAATCAACATACAGATCAACATACGGTAAGTGCCAGTTTGGCATTGCGTGTTGCAAACCCTTTATTTATCATTGGAAGGTATGCATATACAAATGCTGAATTGGATCTTAATCTTGCAAGTGGACCGTATAGTGGGGCTTATACTACAGCAGTTGATAGAAAGGATTCTATACTTGCAGGGCTTAAGCTAGTTCTTGATACAAATGCAGGGGCATTTTTTATTCAGGCATTAGGGGGTGTAATAATCCCCAGAGATTATAGAACAGAAGTAATTGGTATGCCTCCAATAGTTAATAACGCTCCAGTTGATTTTGATGGTATGTTAGAAGGAGTGTATCTATCCCCAGCACAAAAATTCGCCATTTTTACTACAGTATTGCGCAATGCATTTGACCCATTTATATTTTCTTTGCAAGATCGCCATTTGCCAAGTTTAGTAAATGGTGTTCCAACCGTTGTTGAGGCTAACGCAACAAGCCACCGTATATATCTACAACAAACAGATGATGGTGTCACAGAACACCCAAACGGTAGGCGTTATCTTGGTTCTTTGGATTTATTTGTCCCTGCCTTTGGTTCAGATGAATTGTATGCGGGGCTTGATGGTGGGGTAGGATATGATATCATTTGCCCACTTAATGAATGCGGAAATGAAGAAATACATAGATTTATGGCTAATGGCGGTGCTTTCTTCGATCTTGGGTCCATTCAAATTTCTATTGATTACAATCATCATGGCAAGGATAATATGCTTGTTCTAACAGTAGGTACGTACGCTGAAAGTAAAAAACTATTTTTTGGTGGAAGATACATTCGTCCACTTAATGACGCTAGAACAGAACATGCAGTAGTAAGGGCAGGTATTAACGAGGAAACTGAGGAGAGTTCACGCGATGGAACGGATAGTGGAGGTGGCGGGGATTTAGGGGGAAGTAGTCCTGATGGCAAAGATAAAAGAGATACTAAGGGAACAGAAATTACACCTCCAGAAGCAGGGCAAGAGGATGAAGTACAAGCGCCTCCAGACGCAGGTAGCCAACCTGACCCAATAAATGCTGGCAGAACAGTTGAAGTAACAGATTTACCTGCAGAGCTCCAAGGAAAAAACCAAAGAGAAATAGGAAGAATCCTAAATGTATTGGAATATGATTTCAATAATCTGACGTATGTGCCTTGGCAAAAGGTAATAAATGATTTAGTAAATACGGGTTACTTAGACACGAATAAAATAAATATAAGTACAGGACCTAAAAACAGACGGATGAAAAAAGCAGTTGAAGATCTCCAAAGAACAATTAACGAATATTTAGGAACGCGAAACCTTCAATATTATTATCGTGGCGAAAATACCACAACCCCATTAGATGATGACGGCCAGATTGGTGGAAGAACGGCTGCTGCAACATCAGCATTTCTAAAATTCGCAATAAATGAAATCAGAGCAGCCTATCAAATGGAACTGTTTGAATAAACCAAATCTTTAAAATAAGCTATGTACCATAATATTTAACTGGTTCTCTCCGATTTTTTTATCTTCAGAGAGGGAACTGGGTTTTAATAATGTCAGTTAAACGTGCATTAATATCTGTTTTTGATAAAAAGGGTATTGTAGAATTTGCCAAATCGCTTTCTGATCTTAATATAGAAATTATTTCTAGTGGTGGTACTGCCAAACTACTTAAAAGCGAGCAAATCAAAGTAACAGATGTTTCTACTTTTACGGGGTTTCCAGAAATGATGGACGGTCGCGTAAAAACGCTGCATCCGAAAGTACATGGTGCGATACTCGCTGATCGTTCAAAGAAAACACATTTAGAACAAGCGAAAAAACAAGGAATAGAACTAATTGATCTCGTAGTTGTTAACCTTTATCCTTTCGAACAGGTAATAAATAATAGTAATCTAGAAACAGCAATTGAAAATATTGATATTGGTGGACCTGCGTTATTGCGGAGCGCTGCAAAAAATTATAAAGATGTTGCATGTGTTGTTAATCCTGCTCGCTACCCAGATATAATAAATGAACTAAAAAATAATAAAAAAATAAGCGAAAAAACGCGCGAAACACTTGCATTGGAAGTATGGGAACACGTAGCGCATTATGATGTAATAATAGAAACCTATTTTAGAAAAGTATTCAAGAAGGATAAAAAACCTCCTGAATACTTAAATCTTACATTTAAAAAATGGCAGGATTTGCGCTATGGCGAAAACCCGCACCAAGGAGCAGCTATTTATATAGATACAAACTTCAACGGGCCATCAGTACTTAATGCAAAGCAATTACAAGGTAAACACCTCTCTTATAATAACATACAAGATGCTGCATCTGCATTTGAGCTTGTTAAAGAATTTGATGAACCAACTGCAGTTATTGTAAAACATAATAATCCAAGCGGAGTTGCTTCTTCGCATGACATAGTCGAAGCATATAAGCTTGCTAGGAGTGTTGATCCAGAGGCTGCATTTGGTGGTGTAGTCGCAATTAACCAGCCAGTAAGCGGGGATCTTGCAAAAGAAATAATTTCTGTTTTTGTTGAAATTGTGCTTGCGCCTAGTTTTAGCGAAGCTGCAAAGGATGTTTTCAAGGTAAGGAGAAATTTACGGTTGTTAGAAATCATTGATTTCAAAACAAAACGAGCACCGTATAAAGAATATAAAACTGTTGCAGGCGGATTGCTTGCACAGGATGCAGATACGTTACTTTTGGAAAAAGGCATGCGATTTATTACAAAAAGAAAGCCTACTA
>Ga0209541_10007836_pt1 | contig 17830 bp, 19 predicted proteins | sample RifCSPlowO2_01_FD_184027 | JGI IMG/M metagenome (GOLD analysis project Ga0209541, IMG submission 184027) | Groundwater microbial communities from Rifle, Colorado - Rifle CSP2_plank lowO2_0.1 (SPAdes) (version 2) | ecosystem: Environmental > Aquatic > Deep subsurface > Groundwater | place... | reverse complement strand
TATCGAAGAGGTTATCAAGAAGAGTTCTGTTACTGAAGCTAATGAAATAATACAAAACTTATTAATGGATGGAGAAGTTTTTGAAGTACGCAAAGGAAAGTTAAGAGTTATGGAATGAGATGAGAAATATACATATAGCAGAACAAAAATACCCTATAGAAATTTCTCTTCACCTTGTAAAACATATAGATATATTTGATCATTTAAATAAAGTTAAACTACAGAAAAACAAATTGGGTATTTATGTTCCTAAAGAAATTTCAGATTTGGGCGGGGCATATTCAATTCTTTTAGCAAATAGTTTTGTCTCGAATAAAGATATTTTAATGAATCTAGATTTTATTCAATCATTCAAATATACTCAATAGTTTTATATACATTTCTTATTTCTTATTTTTATGAAAAGTTATGAAGAAATGCTTGATGAGGCTATAAGTCAATTACCAGAAAGAACCGTAGTTACTGAAAGATTTGAAGTTCCAAGAGCTAAAGGTCATATTCAAGGAAATAAAACTGTAATAACTAATTTTAATAATATTCTTGATTTGTTTAGAAGAGAGAGAGATCATTTTTTAAAATTCATGCTTAAAGAATTAGCAACTCCCGGATATTTAGATGGACCCAGATTAGTTTTAGGAAGAAAAGTTAATGTTGCCTTGATTAATCAGAAGATAAACCAATATGCTGATACTTTTGTATTGTGCAGCAATTGCGGAAAACCTGATACTCAGATAATTGATAAAGATGGAAGTTTGCAATTGAAATGTGCTGCCTGCGGTGCACAAAAACCTATTAAAATTTAAATTTCTATTTATAGTAACATTTATTTAATATAATATAACTTTTTTTATATGGAAAAAGGAAAATTTGCAAAACATCCTGATTATTATGAAGCAATAGTACAGATAAGACCTGCTAAAGATGAAGTTTTAGATTTTATAAGGGAAATGATAAAATCAAGAAATAATGTGAGAATTTCTAAAGTTGTTGAATTAAAAACAGGTGTTGATATTTATTTAGATAATCAAAAGTTTGCAAGAGGTGTTTTAGGACCACAACTTAAGAAAAAGTTTAAAGGGAAATTAGTAATGTCGAAAACTCTTTATGGTCAACATAGAATGACAAGCAGGTTAATATACAGGGCTACTGTCTTATTTAGATTAAAAGAATAAGCTTATAAAACTTTTAGAAATTCTAAATATATGGCTGATGATAAAGAATTTGATGATTTTGCAGATAATAATAAACAAGCTGAAGTAAAGGAAGAAAAAGCGCCTGAAGAACAACAATTTTTCAGAGTAAGACTTCCAAGGGGAAAACAAACATTAGGAATACTTGAACAACGTTTAGGCGGGAGCAGGATGAGAGTAAGATGTGCTGATGGAAAGATCAGAATTTGCAGAGTTCCTGGAAGATTAAAGAAAAAGTTATGGGTTAGGGAAGGAGATGTATTATTAATTGAGCCATGGTTATTGGGTGGAGATGATAAAGGTGATGTTGTATTTAAATATACAGTAAACCAAGTTGACTGGCTAAGAAAAAATAATCATCTTAAGGATCTAGAAAGTTATGAAGAATTTTAATTCAAAAGTAATTTAAATCTCATTTCTTTTTATTTTTTATGGAAAATAAATTTGTTTCAAGAGCAGGAGAAAAACTCGAATATGCACTGAAAGAATTTCAAATTGATGTTAAAAATCTGGTTGTTGCTGATTTTGGGAGTTCTACTGGTGGTTTTGTTGATTGCTTGTTAAAAAATGGCGCTAAAAAAGTTTATTCTGTTGATACTGCAGATAATGTGTTATCAGATGAAATTAAACAAAATGAAAAAGTTCAGCAAATTGTTGGAAATGCAATGCATATAAAATTAGAAGAGGAAGTTGATTTAATTACTATTGATGTTGCATGGACAAGACAAAGATTAATTATTCCAAATGCTAGAAGGAATTTAAAAGAAAATGGATATATTATTTCTTTAATTAAACCACAATATGAGGCTGAAAAAAGATGGCTGACAAAAGGTGTTGTTGAGGATAAATTTCTTGGCAAAACTTTAGATATTTTAAGGGCTAATTTAAAAAAAATCAGGAATTTAGAAATAATAAAAATAATTAAATCTCCGTTGAAGGGTTCTAAAGGTAAAAATGTTGAATATTTAATGTTGTGCAGGAAAATTTCTGAATAAAAAGTTTATTAAACATTAGTAATAAAATATTTCTAATGGGTGGCAAAGAAAAATTCAGAACATATGGTGATGTATTTGATGAAAAAACATTAAGGGTTTTATTTAAACTGGAAAGTGAAGGTTATTTTATAGAAATGCGAAGTCCAATTTCTACTGGAAAAGAAAGCAATGTATTTTCTGCAATTACTAAAGATGGAAATTATATTTGTGTAAAAATTTATATGATTAATGCTGCAGATTTCAGAAGAATGTATAATTATATTGGAGCAGACAAAAGATTTGAAGGTTTGCAGAAAAAAAGAAGACAAATAATTTATGCATGGGCACAGAGAGAATATCGTAATTTGATTTTAGCTTATCAAGCAGGAATTAATGTTCCAAAACCAATTGCAGTTAAAGAAAATGTATTATTGATGGAATTTATAGGTGATAATGGGAAAGCTGCAAAATTATTAAAAAATGATCTGCCAAAAGATATGAAGAAATTTTCTGATGATTTAACTAAAGATTTTAAAAAACTCCATAAAATTGGTTTAATACATGGTGACTTAAGTGAATTTAATATTTTAAATTATAATAATAAACCTGTGATAATTGATTTTAGTCATGGAGTTAGATTAGATTATCCAAATGCTAATGATTTATTGAATAGGGATATTGAAAATTTGAAAAAATATTTTAAGAAACATAATATTAATTTGGATATTGGTCTTAAAGATAATTAATGATTATGTTTTATTATCAATCTTTCTATTGACAGTAGAAACTATTTTCTATTCAGAATAGAAACTATTGATTAACAAGCTTTATAATGATTTTTGTTTCTAATAAATTATGGAATTTAGTTATGAAGTAAAAATACCTAAAGATAGAATTGCTGTATTACTTGGTGTAAAAGGAAGTACTAAGAAAGAACTAGAGAAGGCTTTAGGTATAAAAATAAATGTCAATTCTAAAACTGGAGATGTAATATTAGAAGGGGATGACAGTTTAAATTTACATACAGGACAAAGCATAATCAGAGCTATTGGGAGAGGTTTTAATCCTAAAATTGCAATTGACTTAATAGATGAAAATGTTGCATTTGAAACAATAGATATAACTGAATATGCTGGAACAAGTGAAAAGGGATTAATAAGGGCAAGATCTAGAGCTATAGGCGCTGAAGGTAAGGCCAGAAAATATATTGAACAATTAACTGATACTCATGCAATTATTTATGGCAAAACAATTGGTATTATTGGGCATTATGAAAATGTTGCATTGACTAGAAAAGCTTTTGAAAGTTTATTGGGTGGTGCAAGACATTCTACTGTTTATGCATGGCTTGAAAAACAAAGGAAAAGACTTAAATATAAAATGTATTAAAATGCTAAGAAATGAAGAAGATATAAAACAAATCATTCAAGAAGATAAATGGATGATGGACATTCTAAAAATTGTTGATAAGTTGAAATTGCCTGACTGGTGGATTGGGGCTGGATTTGTAAGAAATAAAGTTTGGGATTATTTACATGAATATAAAAAAAGAACTCCTTTAAATGATGTTGATGTTATTTATTTTGATAAGAATGATTTTACTAAAAAAGAGATTAATCTTGAATCTTCTCAATCAGAAGTTATATTACAGGGTAAATTAAGAAAAATAGATTCTTCAATTAACTGGTCTGTTACTAATCAGGCAAGGATGCATGTTTTTCACAATAATATGCCTTATAAGGATTCTTTTGAAGCATTATCTAAATGGACTGAAACTGCTACATGTATTGCTGTAAAATTGGATAATAATCAATTAAAATTAATTTCTCCTTATGGTGTTAAAGATTTATTGAATTTAGAAGTTAAACCAACTCCATTTTCAAACATAAGTGATTACAATAGAAGAATTAAGGAAAAGAAATGGCAAGAAAAATGGCCTAAATTAAAAATATATTAATTTACATGTAAATTTTTATCTATTATAATTGATGAAGTAATTTTGTTTCTTCCTGATTTTTTAGATTTATATAAATTCTTATCTGCTTCTTTGATTATATCATTTGTGTCAATGCATTTTGTAATTATCGTGGTTAAACCTAAAGAAATTGTTACTTTATTATCTGGCTGGTTTTCTTTAAATCTAAAATTATAATTTTCAACTGATTTTCTTAATCTTTCAGATATCTGCAATGCATTGTTTGAATCTGCTTCAGGCAATAAAATTATAAACTCTTCTCCACCATATCTTGCGACTACATCTTTATTTCTTAAACTGTTTTTGAATATTAATGATATTTCTTTTAATAAATAATCTCCTGCTTGATGTCCATTTTTGTCATTGTAATTTTTAAAATAGTCTATATCTAACATAATTAAAGATAGAAATTTGTTAAAATTCTTTGCTTCTTCATCTAATATTTCATTAAAATACCTTCTATTATATAAATTTGTTAATGAATCTGTATTACTCTTTATTTTTGTTATGTCGTGTTCAATTGAATTAAATATTGCAGGAGAAGCTTTATTTAAAAAATAGTTTAATAATCTCGAATTTTCTTTATCTATTTTTTCCAAATCATCGTAAATATTAACAAATGCTATTATTTTATTTTCATATATTATCGGAATACATAATAATGATAGGTCAATATCGTTTTTTAAATCATGTAATAATGTATCATTTAATGTGCTTTTTACAAGGATTATTATTTTTGTTTTTAATGCTTCTTTTACTATTATTTTTTCTGATTCTAATAATTTTTTATCATTAATCTTGGAATTTGAGAATCTTTCATTATTTATTATCAAAGAACAAAATTTTATATTGAATGATGCTTTTATGAAATTTGTTATATATTCTGCCAAATCTTTTAATTCTAACTTTTTATTTATATTAATTAAGAAATCTTCGAATATTCCCATTAATTTTATTTTTAATTTATATTCTTCTATTTTTTTTAATAATTCTTCTTCCATTCTTTAATTTTGAAATTCATAAGTTTAATAATATTTAGTTTTTATAAAATATAATGCCATTTACACCTTATCATTTAGGAATTGCATTTTTAATTGGAATTATTTTTTATTATTCTTACACCAGAAAAATTTATCCAAATAACATTTCACAATCTATATCTCTGCCTTCTCAAAATTATAATATAAATAATAAAATTAAACCGAGATTGGACTATAAAATATATCAATTAAAATTTAAAAGTATAATGAAAAAGGGTTTTGACAAAATTATAGTTTTTCAAGAAAATAATCGTAGCAAGTTTTATAAATAAGCCAAGAGTTCAAAACAATTGATGGGTAAAAAAGAAGGTGGCTTTGAAACTAAGGCACATGAATTAGCAGAGAAGCAAAGAGAAATATCAATATCTGAATTTTTTACAAAGAATAGACACTTACTTGGTTTCGATAATCCGAGAAAAGCTTTATTGATGGCAGTAAAAGAAGCAGTTGATAATAGTCTGACTTATGATATGCCTTTAATTGTAAGCCAAAATGGTAAAATATCTATTGTAAAAATAGGTGAAATTGTAGATAATTTCATAGAAGCTAAAAAAACAGCTGTTATTAAAAATGAAAATTTAGAAAAAATGTTAATTGATGAAAATTTAGAAGTTTTAGCGTTTGATAAGAATAGTCTTAAATTATCATTTAGAAAAGTCTCTACAGTTTTTAGACATAAAGTTAATAGTAAGATATATAGAGTGAAACTTATTTCAGGAAGGTATGTAGACTTAACTGCTTATCATTCCGTTTTTACTCTAGATAAAGGAAAAGTTACTTCTATACCAACAACTGAATTAAAAGAAGGAATGTCTATCGTTGTTCCTAGAAAGGAATGGAATAGTAATTCTTTTATTAAAGAGATTAACTTAATTGAAGAATTGATTTTGTTAGATTCATCGCTAACAAAAAAAATAAATATTTATGGTATCAATTCTTTTTTCACATCCAGTATTATAAAACAAATAAGGGATTTATTGCCTAAAACAAAATGGTACAGAACAAATGATTTTAAGAAATTTAATTATATTCCACTTAATATTCTAAGAAAATTAAAAATAGATTTAGGAAATTTCAACGATTCTAAAGTGGGTATTTCTTTATGTAAACATAAGATTCCCGCAGTTATAAAAGTTGATCATAATTTTGTAGAGTTATTAGGCTTATATGTTTCAGAAGGTTCTATGTTAAAGTCTTTAACTAGGATTCATTTTTCTTTTGGGAGTCATGAAAAAGAATTGGTTTATTATTTAGCTGATATATTTGAGAAAGTATTTAAAATTTCCCCCAAGATAAAAAAAGCCCATGATACTGCTTACAATGTTGTGGCTAACTCTTCCATAATCTGTTTTGTCTTTAAAAATATATTAAAAGTGGGTGATAATGCGCCTACTAAACTAATTCCTAATTTTGTCTTTGATTTTAATAATAGCTTAAAGCATTCATTTTTATTAGCGTACTTAGTTGGTGATGGATATCCTACTAAAGAATTATTTTATTTGTTAAAGAATGATTTAATGTTAGATAGATTATCTAAAGAAAAAATAACTTGTGCTACTGCCAGTCATGAATTGTTTATTGGATTACAATATCTCTTATCTTCTTTAGGCTTGGGTTATAGTGTTGGATATAAAGAACCTCAAAAGAGAATTATTAATAACGTTTTAGCTGAATTTGGAAATAACTATTATATATATATTTATTCAGGTAATAAAGATTGCGCAATCAATTTTTTACCTATAAAAGATACTATAATTAGTAGTAAAGATTCTAAAGTTTCATGTTCAATATCAAGAGCTAATCAAATTAGTATACATACAGAAACGTTAAATAATACATTATCTACGAGCAAGATAATTGCATATCAGGGTGTTGAAACTTTTTTAACAGGAGATTTGGGAGTTTTGACCATAAAGAACATAGAAGAGATAAACTATAATCATGAATGGGTTTACGATGTATCAGTACCTGAATGTGAAAATTTTGTTGCTGGTGCAGGGGCAATTTTATGTCATAACTCATTAGATGCATGTGAAGAAGCAAGAATCTTACCAGATATTTATGTTGAATTGCAACAATTAAAAGAAGATAGGTTTAAAGTTATAGTTGAAGATAATGGTCCAGGAATTGTTAAAGAACAAATTCCTAAAATTTTTGGTAAATTATTATATGGAAGCAAATTTCATCGACTTCGATGTTCCCGCGGACAGCAGGGAATTGGAATTAGTGCAGTACTGTTATATGGTCAATTGACGACGGGAAAGGGGATGTATGTTACTTCAAGGGTAAGTCCTAAACATAATACAAATCATTTTGAAGTTCAAATTGATACACAAAAAAATGAGCCTATTGTTGCAGAAGGAAAAAGTGTTGAATGGAATAAGGAACATGGAACAAGAATAGAAGTTGATATGCAAGCTTCATATCAAAAAGGCAAACAATCTGTTGATGAATATTTAAAAGAAATTGCGTTAATCAACCCTCATGCACAAATAGTTTATAAAACTCCTGAGAAAGAAACCATAACTTATGCAAGGGCTATAAACGAATTGCCAGTAGAAGCAAAAGAAATAAAACCACACCCTTATGGTGTTGAACTTGGTGTTTTAATAAGGATGTTGCATTCAACAGAATCCGGTACATTAAGTTCTTTTTTACAAAATGATTTTTCAAGAATTTCGCAACAGTTAGCAACACAAATTTGTGATGAAGCTAAATTAAGTCCAAGGGCCAGACCAAGTACAATTGCAAGAGAAGAAGCTGAGAATTTATTTAATGTAATCCAAAAAACAAAGATTGTTGCACCGCCAACAGATTGTCTAAATCCTTTAAAAGAAGATGCTTTGATTAAAGGGTTAAAAAAAGAAGTAAATGCTGAATTTTATACTGCTGTTACCAGATCTCCAAGCGTCTATAGAGGAATGCCATTTACAATAGAAGTTGGGTTAGCATATGGTGGGGATTTAGCAAAAGAAGAATCTGTGAAAGTCATGCGTTTTGCAAATAGGGTTCCTTTATTGTATCAACAAGGAGCATGTGCAACCAGCGAGAGTATAATTGATACTGCATGGAAAAATTATGGGGTAAGCCAGAGTAAAGACAGTATGCCTTTTGGGCCTGTTGTAATTGTTGTGCACATGGTTAGTGTCTGGGTTCCATTTACTTCTGAAGCTAAAGAAGCTATAGCACATTATCCTGAGATAATAAAAGATATGAAATTAGCATTACAAGAAGCTGGAAGACAAATGTCAATATACATAAGAAAAACTGTAAGGGCTAGAGAACAACAAGAGAAAATCAATTTATTTGAGAAATATATTCCTGAACTTGTTAATTCATTGCATACTTTAACTGGTGAAAAAAAAGAAATTTTACATGAAGAGCTTAAAAAAGTCTTAAATAGGAATATGAAAGATTTATTATCTGAAGTTAAAGAAGCTGAAAAAACAGAAATTAAAGGTAAAAATGTTGCATTTGGAGAAAAACAACAGACTCTTGGGGATGTTGATGAGGTAGAAGATGGCAGCTAAGGATGATTCAAAAAAATTACTGAGAGAATTTGGATTTAAGATAGTAGAACAAATCAAAAAAGGAAAAAACCCTGAAATAGTTTTTCCATTGAGAAATTTAAGTAATATAATTTATGATGAAAAATCAAGAACTTTGAAATTGGGAAATAAAAAAGGTTCAAGGTCTTTTTTTAATGTTGCACATTCTAAAAAATTTTTGCAAACTGTTGAAGTTGCTTCTGTTATCAAAGAGAAATTAATTGATTCTGGTAAACATTCAAGTTTAAGGGATGTATTTTATATGACTAAGAGGACTATTCCAGGAACTGATACTAATTTAGTTGATGAACAGACAGAATCAGACAAAGCTATTGAAGATTTAGAAGTTATTACGACTTTATCAAGAGAACAGATGCATGTCAATGCTAACAAAAATGGAAGCGTTGCAGGTAAAGTTATTATTGAAGATAGGGGAGATACTATTGACTGGAGTAAATTAGGAAGTGGTGGCTGGGCTATTCCTTCTAATGTTGAAGATATTAAATTTAAGAAAGTTGATGCTAAGTATATTATTTACATGGAAAAAGCTGCTGTCTGGGAACGTCTTAATGAAGATAAATACTGGCAAAAAAATGAAGCTATAATTGTTTCATCACAAGGACAGACTACCAGAGGGATAAGGCGTCTTTTACAAAGGCTCTACGAAGAGTATAAATTACCAATTTATGTTTTATGCGATGGAGATATTTATGGTGCGTATATTTATTCTGTTATCAAATATGGAAGTATTGCTTTAGCTCATGCGTCTGAAAGGTTAACAATTCCTGGTGTTAAATATGTTGGAATTACTATGGATGACATTCAAAAATATGATCTTAAAAAACATTTTATTAAATTAGATGAAAAGGATTATGCAAGAATCAAACAAGTTTCAGAATATGACTGGTTTAAAAATAATAAAGAATGGCAGAGACAATTTAAGATGATGAAAGAATATAAGTCTAAAGTTGAAATTCAGTCATTGTCTTCAAAAGATATTAGTTTTGTATCTGAAAAATATCTTCCTGAGAAAATAAAAAATAAAGAATTTTTAGATTAAATTCTACTTTTTTTGTATCTGAAATAGATAACTAATATAAATATAATAAGAATTAAAAATATTGAATAAATCTTATTGATTTTTTTGGTAATAATTTCATACACTTCTTTTATTAATTTGTTATTTGCTTTTTCTGGATTCATCTCTCCTTTAGTTATATTTAATGTAGAACCTTTCCTTTGATTTTCTTCTCCTAGCTCCTTGGTTTCGTCCCATAATTCTGTTATTGTTTTATCATCATTAATGACAGAAATGTGTTTACTAGTAATTTCTCCTGATGATATTTGTGGAGAAGCAGTTCCAAATCTTTTAGCAACATTAAGATTTAATATTTTTGATGCAGCATTTCCAAAGACATCATTTGCAGTGCATATTGTTTCTATTATTCCATTTTGCGGAGAAAATTCACCTGAACAACTTTGACTTGAGCTTGAGCATATATTCACATTTTCATAGTCCATAGACATACTTCTAATACCATTTGGATCTGAAGTTGTGCAAGTTAGCGTAGTTGTTGTATCTTCATAAAAGTCTGTACCTGCTGAAGATGATATTGTTATCGAAGGCGGGTTTAGTTCGACCATATAAATTTGAACAATGAAGTTTGTTGGATCTGCTATATTTGTCAAATTGATTATTGTATAGTTTTCGTCATAGTTTAACCTTGATACATTGATCTGGTGCGGTGTATTGTAAAAAATTGAACTAATATTTCTCTGATACTCTGTTAATTCCAATAATCTTGTAGCCTGCCCATTATTTAATGTATTATTTGATGAATCCTCAAGTACAAATGAAGCATTGAATGCGGTTATATTTCCATTACTTAAACCTTGATTTATATAATTTGATAGATTTACTTGGGTGTACCATTTGACTGTGATTGTACCATTTCCAATTCTTCCTGCAGTCCCAGATATAAATGTAATATCACTTCTGTTAAATGTTACATTCAAGAAAGTAAGGTTTCCCACCATTACCAAGATATCTGGAACATTTGGGGCGTTAATTCTCTCATTGATGAATGTATTATTTGTTCCTGAAAATTGCCTTATTGCTGTCTTAAAAAATGGATCTGTGTCCATTCCATCTATTGTCGTTTTATATGTATTTGATAAGAATGTATTATTTGCAGCAGCCAATGTTCCTCCAGAATCACTTATATCTAATAACATTGATTGATTCCCATCGATTACTAACATATTGTTATAAGAAACATTCGTATTCGAGCATCTTAATAAGAATAGTGGAAGGCCTTGAAAATTCTGAATTGCACTTAATGTGTTTGAATATATTATATTATAATTTGAATCTTGACATCTTATGTTTCTACCTCCAGTTCTTGTACCTGTACCATTGATTAGGTTATATTGTATTAAATTGTAATCTGAAGTATCTAACCTTATTCCATCATTTGTGCTGTTTGAGAATATAATATTATTTGATATTGTATTATTGGCTGATGATTTTAGACTTATACCATTTGCTCCTCCAGCTCTTAAATTATTTCCAGAAGATACATTGAAGATGTTAAATGAAACATTGTTTAAATTAGATATATTAAGAATAAGCCCATCTGAAAAATTACCTTCGGTTGTCAAATTATTAAATATTATTGTAGAATTGTCTACATTTAAGAAATATATGCCAGGTTTACCTCTTTGTGTTGTAGTGCCATTTCCTTCAAAAATATTACAATTTTCTATTGTTATATTATCATAGCCTTCACCATTGTCTACCCCGTAGTTATTGCTTATTCCGTTAGTTGAATAATTTACAATATACCCGTTACAGTCTAAAACTATATTATTTGCCCCTATTGTGAAACAAGTACCTGTTGATGAAACACTTTGTGTTAGTGTATATTTTGCATTTTCTGTGCTTAGTGTCCCGCATGCTGATTGGTCTGGATCTATAAATCCATTAAAATTTAATGTACTTATACTTAAATTAAAATAATTACCATTGAAGCTGCTTGATTCATAATTTACTTTTAAAGCAAATGGCGTTTCGGTAACTATAACTGAAGGCAGAGACTCAAAATTTGTGAAATTTCTCTTTTGGAATATTGATGTATTTTCTATTATCATATCATCCATTATCCTATCTGTAGCGATTTGTGCAGGATCTGATATTAATATCCAACTTGTTGATGTTTCATTTATCAAACTTGAAGTATTTGAAAATGATATTACTATATTACGTATGTTACTATAATCTGAATAATTTAATGTAATTGATGGACTTAATAGACTTGGTTTTTCTGTATTGTCATTTTGCACTTCAAAAATAACTATACAATTTTTCCACCCGTCGTATGATGAATCTGAATCTAAATTACATGATATATAATCTTTTACAGAAACTATAATATTTGAATTATTTGAATGTTTATAACCTAAATATTTTATTTCTGTATTATTCTGAACATCCGGTATAAATGGCAAGGGTATGTCTATCTTTATTTTAAAATTGGAACTTATTACTATATCACTCTTTTCAGGCATTGCGAATGACATTCCTGTTATTTTTGCATCATGAATTAAATATAATGCAATAAGAGTTATAACTATTAATATTGTTAAAATTCTATAATATAATAAGACCTCTTTTTTCATCAATTTTTATAAAGACTTATTTAAATAAACTTTGTGATTCCTTCTGATGGTTTAATATAACTTATAATATATCCTAAGATCAATAAAGTGATAATATAACTTTTTTATATCTTACATAAAATATCTGCTTTTACAATCTTTTACTTTTGTTGGATTTTTACAGTTTAATGATTTCAGATAAGCATATATTCCTAAATCTTCTTTTTCTTCTATTAATTCTTCTTTTGGAATATTAGATTCATAAACATATCATCTTCATTTGGTTCAATATTTCCAATAATTATTAATCTGTCTTTTCTTATTCCAAAAAGTGCTTTGTCTTTCAATGATTTTCTTATTGTATATAAACAAGCTTCAAGATAACAATTTGTTAAGAATACTGCTTTCAAATTTTGAAATTCATTATGTCCCTTTGCTTTTCTTGGTTCTAATATCTTAATTTCTTTTGGAGAACCATGATAAAGTTTCATATTTTTTTGAATAGGTTGTTTTATATATTTATTACTATTTATTCTATTATTGGCCCTGTAATTAAACTTGCAGATTTGGTGTAAACCTAAAATGAGAACAAGTGAATCAGCAGGGCTACATCCTCAGTAGATAGGAATGTAAACTGATTTGATGGATAGAATAGTTCTATTTACAAGATTTCATCTTTAGTTCTCAGCAATTTTTAAGAAAATTTTAGAGAAGACTGGAGTTTGGGTCGTTATATTGCAAAAATAACTAGAAAACGAGAAAGTCCTAACTAGAACCTTTCTATAACTTAATAGAAAGAACCATTACGTTGGAGGATCTTCATAAGCTACTTTGTAAAGAACAACTGCAAATAATTTAGATGTGATTATTGGCTTTTCTGACAATCTACCATAAAGCGATAAAGAAACACAGATATTTACTAAAACCCAAAGATTGTATAAGCATACTGAAAATAAGAAATAAAATAATCTGATATGATAATTTTTAGTTGTAGTTTTGGCTTTAAAGTCATGATCAAATTGTCTGTATCCTGTTTCAATTCCCCATCTTTTAGAATACCAAGTATACAAGTAATGAGCTAATTGTTCAGGAATGTAGAAATTAGTGATAAATGCTCTTTTAATTCCTTCATCGTCATCTACCAGAATTAAATTAACAATTGCTTTATTTTCATGTTGCCCTATTTCAAAATTTTCAATAAATCTTGATTTGCATTCTTCAGATTTTCTCATCCATGCCTTTACAGTTTCACTTCTAACTTTAGGCATGATAAATTTTACTTTATGAGATTTGATAATATTGATAACTTTCGGTTTATCAAAACCTCTATCTAGATATACCTTATCAATATGGACTTTTTGCTTAACCCTTTCTAAACTTTCATTAATCAGATTTTCAATACTATCTAATTTGTGGATAGGAATCGCATCAATAGTAAATCTTTGCCCAGCAATTACTATTGAACAGGTTAGGAATTGATAGAAATGTGTTGTTCCTCTTTCATGTTTTCCTTCTGTTACATATGCATCATTCTTATTACCATAATAAGGGATTTTATGGATATCATAGGCAATATCTACTTTTCTTCTGTTAAGTAGCTTATAATTATGTTTGGCAAAATTGAAGATTACATCAAATATTGAGATAAACATTTCTTTTATTTTCTCTACTGATTGCAGTTTAGAGAAATGATACAACATTAAATCTCCAGAAGGAGCTTTAGCGTCCGGATATAACTCCTGAAATGTTGAAGAGCCATTTGTGGTAAAATCGTGAGAATAAGCAATATGTACTAAAACATCCAGTAAATCTTTGGTTGTAAACTTACCATTTTCTTTAATCTTAATATCTATTTGTGGATAAACTAATTTCTTAACTAACTTTGTTGCTTCGTGAAATACTTTTCTTTTTTCTCTATTTTTATCCTTCTTATCCTTAATTGCTTTATTGACTAATTCTAAATCCAAGACAATGCCTTTTTGAGTTGCTATTCTTAGAATTTCTTTAGAGATATTATCTAATTGTAATTTTAATTCATCATCAATTTTATTTTGAAAGAATTTATTAAATGCCCTTTTTGTTGGAAATTCTATTTTGTTATTATCATCTCTTGAAAATCCAAGATCAAAAGCGTCAGATTCATCTTGTTCTAAATGCTCTATTAATCTTTCATAATAATTTATTCCTTTAATCCTTCTGTAAATATAGAGTTTAATTAAGCTTTCAGGATTAAACTTAGATTGTCTTTGTTCTATCAATTGTAAGTTTAATTTTCTGAGTAGAGAAGAGGTTTTAATCCATTTCTCACTAACAGACTCAAAAGTTTTATTAAGTTCTTTTTCTATTTTTTCTATTGTGGGGTTCATCACGGACTCCATGCCAGAGGAGATGTTGCCTTGAAAACTACGTCTCCTCTGGTATATCTTATTTATATCTAATGTGATATATTATAGATATAATTAGTATATAAACATTTCTATTATGTAATATATATGATACCTTTTAGTATCAAAAAGTTTATATAGTGGTTAAACTTATTAACAAAACTATGGTTAGAATATTAGTAAGCATTCCAGATGGGACTTGGAAGATAATAGAAAAAAGCCTTAAAGGAAAAATCGGAGAAAAAGATTCAGAAATTATTAGAAATATAGTTATGGCTTACTTATCTGAAAAAGGATACTTAAAGGAAGAGCGAGGCAAAACTGTATAATGAAATGTCCTAAATGTAATAAAAAAGTTAAAAATATCGGTAAATTCTGCGAACATTGTGGAGAAGAAATTAATAAACTTATTAAAAGAGAAGAGAAAAAAGTTGAAACTGGATTAGGAGTTATCTCAAAAAAATTAAAAATCCCAACTTATATCTGGGTTCCCGTATTATTGTTGATTATTTTATTAGTTATATTAATCCCAACAAAAGCTAAAAATTACACAGTTGAAATTCTTTATGAAGATACAGAATATTATTACGAAAAAGAACCATTTAATGTACAAGAACCATATGAAAGACAAGAAGCATATCAAACAACAGAAACATATTATGATCAAGTGCCGATTCAGAAAACAAAAGTTAATGATGCTGGAGAGGGAAAATATTATCCTTCGTGTAGTGGAAGTTGTCAATGTACTCGTTATAATTGGTATGGAAATTGTATACAGTGTACTTGTCAATATACTGAATATCAGAGTATTGCAAAAGAACGTCCAGTAACTAAATATAAAACTGTTACTGATTATAGGGAAGTTACTAAATATCAGGATGTACAAAAGAGCAGACAAGTAATGCGTACTAGAAATGAACAAAGAACTACGCATGTAAATTGGATATTTAAATTTGAAGTTCCTTGGTCTTTAGATTTAGGTTAAAAATGGTAACTAAACATTGTATAAATTGTGGTAAACAACTAACTGGATCAAAATTTTGTATTCATTGTGGGAATAAAGTTACAGATATTAAGTTATTAAATCTTCATAAGCATACTGTTATGATAGTTCTCACATTAGTGATTATTTTTTTATTTGTTATAGGGGGTGTTGGGTTTTACAATTATAAACAAAATAAACTTAAAATGGAAGAACAACAGAATATACAGAATATAAAAAATACTCAAGAAGAATTAAATCAACAATTCCAATCAGAAAAACAACAAAGAGAATCTGCATTAATACAGCAAGAACAATCTAAAAATCAACAAGATAAAGACGGAGATGGATTAACTTATTCACAAGAATTATCTTTAGGCACAAGTGACGATAATCCAGATAGTGATGCGGATGGAATAAGAGATAATGAAGATGTTCACCCTGGCGGAGGTGGGCAGAATTATAAATTTACTATAAATTGGCAACATAAAGGTCTTCCATATACTACACAATTTGGTATTCCGGAAGATTGGTATTTATATTACAAAAATTATGATAGATCTGAATATAACTATCAAGATGGGAGATTTGCAACACCTTTCGATCCAACAATTCAAACCATCGCAAAAGACATTACAGATGTTTCTATAACTACTGGAGATACTTATAAAGTTGGTATAGCTATTGATTTTGTTGAATCTATGATTTATCAAAAAGATATAGAATTTAATTCTAATCTAGAATACCCTAAATATGCTATTGAAACAATTATTGATGAAAGAGGCGATTGCGAAGATACATCTTTTTTGATGGCTTCCATCTTAAGGGCATTAAATATTGATACTATTCTTTTATTATATAGTGACCATATGGCTATAGGTGTTTGGTGTGATGGCTGTACGGGTACTTACTATAACTATAAAAATAGAAAATATTTCTTTTTAGAGACAACCGGTGCTCCAGGTAGCTGGAAATTAGGACAAATTTGGGGTAAATATGATCAAGAAAATCCAAAGATTATAGAGGTGAATTAATTAAATTTAACTACTTAGCTAAAAACTAATAAAAAATCTAAAATGAATCTAATATTAAAAATTAAAGAGAATTTAGGTATAATTTGTATAGGGTTATTCTTTGCTTCATTGTGGAGTGTTAATAAATATACTTTAGCTGTGCTTGAAGGAATCTTTTATACGCTTATCGGATTTATAGCTATTATTGGTGGTTTTTTAGCAGTAATGGTGATAACTGATTTTGTTAAAAAGTTTGAAACATATAAGGAACAACAAAAAACAAATCTTCAGAATAAAATAAGTAATTCTATTGATAACGAAAAGAAAGCAAATTTTGATAAATTAGAAGAAAAAATGAATATTTGTAGGGATAGAATTACACTTTATGAAGATTTGAGTCATGTATACTCATTAAGAATTGTGAAATTGATTATCTTAGCTACTATTTTCTTGGTTTTGGGGATCTTATCCTATTTATTCTTTCCAGAGAATGAAATAAAAATTTCATTGACGCTAGCAATGTTTTTTACCACTTTATATTTTGTATTTACAATACTATTTGTAATTTATGACATGTATAATCATTAAGAAATGCCACGCTGTCCAAACTGCTCATACAAACTTGTATTGCTTTCTTCTAGGCCTAAATACAAATGTGCTCTATGTTCGAAGTTTTATCCTAAAAAAGAAATAGAAGTTAAAGAATTTCAAGAATTTAATAAAAGGAGAAGAATTGAGGATATGGAAATTTATGAGAAAGAGAGAAAAGAATATTTAGCAAGAATTAGAGAGATTAAGAAGAGTTTAAGGCTTTTATTTAATGGATTTTCTAAGACGCCTAAAGAATATAGAAAAGAGTATTATAAGGATAATAAAGAAAAAATAAAACAGTTAAACAAAGAATGGAGATTAAGGAATAGAGAGTATGATCTAAATAGAAAACAAGAGTACAGAAAGAAAAATAGAGAACTTATTAAGGCTAAAGAAAAGTTAAGGATATTCAATAATCCAGAGAGTGAAAGGCAGAGACAAAATAAATGGAGATATGATAACAGAACTATAATGAA
>Ga0209541_10007835_pt1 | contig 17830 bp, 21 predicted proteins | sample RifCSPlowO2_01_FD_184027 | JGI IMG/M metagenome (GOLD analysis project Ga0209541, IMG submission 184027) | Groundwater microbial communities from Rifle, Colorado - Rifle CSP2_plank lowO2_0.1 (SPAdes) (version 2) | ecosystem: Environmental > Aquatic > Deep subsurface > Groundwater | place... | reverse complement strand
GGATCCATAAAATATTTTAATTAATAAATCTCTATAGCTTAGCGCGCCCGGACTAGCGAGCTTTAACTCGCGCCCCCTAAGTTTCGCGGACTAGCGCGATTTATCGCGCGCTTAACTTTTACCAGCCCCGTCTCCGTCTTCCCGCCCCGCCATTCCTTTTGGGCCTGATTAATCCAGTCATCTTTGACGCCGAACACTTCCAAAACCTTTTTCACTGCCGCGGCCGAATGGCCGGTTAAAAAACAATTTTTTACGAATTTATCGACATCCGGTTCTTCCAATAATCCCCGGCAGCCCCAGCAGGCCTGCTTACTCTTTAAACAGACAGCATTACACCCGCCCAAAATCACCGGACCGCAACAAATTTCGCCTTTTTGAAGCAGACATTCATAACCGCTGGCCTGGCATTCCAGACAAACCGGGTTTTGCCTGATTTGCGGCTTTTTACCGGCTAAAATTTGTAAAACAATATCCAAAAATTCCTCACCGTTAATCGGGCAGGTTGGAATGGTAAAATCAACTTTCACTATTTCAGAGATTGGCAAAATATCAAGATTGTCAATGCCTTCGGGCTCTTCGTAAACTTCACCCAGGGCCTTATAGCGGCCGACCCAGTTTTTCATCCGGTGAATTCCGCCGAAATGGGCGCAATTGCCTAAAACTATCAGCTGGCCGGAGTTTTTTCTTAGTTTCTTAAGCAATCTGACGTTATCCTTGGTCACGGCCGAGCCTTCCACAAAACAAATGTCATAAGGTCCGATTTTTTCCGGATCGTCTTTAATAAAACGCCAATGAACCAAATCAATTCTTTTTGCCAGTTCCAAAAATTTTTCACCTAAATCCAAAATCGCGAATTCGCAGCCCTCGCAGCAGGTCAGGCCGACAATCGCGACTTTTGGTTTGTTTATTTTCTTGCTTTTTTGCTCGCCACGCTTCGCTGGCGAAGCGGGTTTTCTTGTTTTCTTGTTTAATTGTTTAATTGTTTTCATATTTTCAAATTAGCTAATGCCAGATTGTAATTCGTCCACTTATTTAAATTTTCAACCTGCTTTTGGCTTAAAACGTCGCAAACCCAACCCCAGTGAATCGCCACCCATTCGCCCGCCTTTAGTTCGCCGACAAACGCCTTATTATTGATTTCGGTCCACGCTTCCCGAATAACCGGCTCGCCTAAAATTAACTTATTTCCCGCCGCCGCCAAGGGCTGATATTCAACCAATACTTTCTTGGTGAAGCTCGGGGCAAGGTCGGTAGGTTGGTAGGTCGGTAGGTCGGTAGGTTTTATTTTGCCAACCGAAATTCGGCATTCGTCCATTGTGCGCAATGTATAGTCAACCGGATAATTGCCCGTGCGCTTGGGGATATTTAGAACATGAAAACTATGGTGCGGCTTGGCACCGACTGGAATTTTGCCAAAAACTTTTTCACAGACGCTTAATTTCAGTTTCTTTTTAAGTTTCTGTTCATCCACCAGATAGCGGTAAAAATTATTCATGCTGACATTTTCCAACAATTCATTGCCGATCCAGTAGGCTTCAACCACCCGGTAATTGAACGGGTCGGCAATCCGGTTGGCCTCGGCAATCAGGCGCAGATAAGGAAACATGGTTTCAAATTCTTTTAACATCATTTTCAGGCCGTCGTCGCTTGTCCGGTGTGCCGCGTATTCAAACAGCTCGGAATTACTGTCCCCGCCGCAATAGCGCAGTTTATTGGGCATAAAGGCAAAGCGCGCGGCTAATAGCGCTCCATCGGATTTTTCCGTTATAATCGGCATAATAACAAACTTCTTTGTTTTGTCATTCCGCACGCGGTCGTCACTGGCAAGCTTAAGTTGACCGCGATGCGGAATCCAGGGTTAAAATCGCTAAACCTTGAATTTTGATAAAATTTATTTAATTTCTTTTATTTAATACTAAAGCGATAATCGTTCAACCATGGATCCCGCATCTCGGCCGCTTCAAAGCTAACCATTGGGCGGCCTCGTGCGGGATGACAAATCAAGAGAATTCTTCAAACAAATCGCGCCAAGTCGGATTTTCCTCCTCGATTAAATCAAGCTTCCATTTGCGCCACCATTTCTTTAATTGCTTTTCACGGTAAATCGCATCGTCAATATAATCAAATTCTTCATAATAGACAAGCTTATCAACGCCATACTTACCGGTAAAACCAGGGATTTCTTTGCTTTTATGTTCCTCCACCCGCCGAAAAATATCATTGGTTACACCGACATATAAAGTTCCGTTTCTTTTACTGGCCAGAATATAAACAAAATAATTTCTTCCTTCCATGGAATTAAAATTAATTTTGTTTTTCCAATAATAACTTTGAACTTTGAACTTTTAACTTTAAACTTAACAATATGACCGCCAAACCTATAAACACTAATCCCAAAATTTTATCAGCCGACAGCCCCTTATGCGTCACAAAAGCCGCGTTTAACATCGCTGTTATCGGCGAGGCCAGAACCAAGACACAGGCAACGACTGTGGCCGGCAATTTTTTCAAAGCGGCATACCAGGTCAAGACATAACCGGTTAATAAGATAGAAACCAGCGCCAGCCAGCCGATTGAAACTGAATTAAACGCCGCCAAATTTGGCAAATCTTTGGTCACCGATAAAAAGCCGATTAAAATCAGGGCGCCGAAAAACATCCGGCCCCAGGCTAAAACCGAAGAATTAATATTGGCTAAAACTTTTTTAGCGATTATTGTTTCAACCGCCCACATGATCGTGGCGCTAAAAATCAAAGTCTCGGCCAAACTCCAGGACAAGCCGGCAAAACCCTCAAAAATCATATTGCCCGAAAGTAAAACGCCCAGAGCGATAAACTGCCATTTAGAAACTTTTTCCTTTAAGACCGGCCAGGCCAAAATCGCCACCCAGACAAATAAAGTCTTATGAATAAACGAAGCGGAAACCGCGCTGGTCAGGCTTAAACCCTTAAAAAACAGCAAAAACGGCACGCTCCCGCCGATTAAGCCGATGATCGCCAAGCTTAACCAGTCCTTTTTGTTTAATTTTTTCAGGCGCGAAAAAACCCAGGGCGTTAAAACTAACAGCGATAAAACCAGCGCCGCCAAAACGTTTTTTAAAGTCGTGTACTGAAACGGATCAAAACCCGACGCCTTCATTCCGAATTTGTTAAAAAAATTAGCAAAGCCGGAGATGACAGCCGTGGCCAGGACCAGCAAAATTGCTTTATTTCTAATTCCCAATTCCTGATTCATATTATTTAAGATAATTATTAATTTCTTTCGCTTCTTTTTCCGTAATTTTTTGAACCGCCAGATCGGCGTTGGCTAATACCCAGTCCCCCGCCTTCGCTCGTCCCAAGCTTGCCGAAGACCGAGCTTCGGCGGGCAAGCCCGCTTCGTCCATTAGTAATAATGAGATATCAACCATCCGACCATCATCTAATTCGGCTTTATGGCCGCTTACTTTTTTTATTTTATGAGGGACGGTTAGACACATAGCTAGCTTATGACTTATAGCTGTTAGTTGTTAGAATAAACTTTATTACCACTACGGTTAACAAACCCTCAATTAAACCAATAATCGCATGCGGCCATAAAATTTCTGAAAATAACTGGCTGATAATAATTTGACGGGAAATAAACATAATCAGGCCGAAAGCCAAAGCGGAAAAAATAACCGAGAAAAACGCGGCGAAAAAAATACTGGCGTAATTCGGCAGATATTTTTTAGCCAAGATAAAAAAATAATATCCGCCGGCCGAGCCGACCACGGCCATATTGAAAATATTGGCGCCCAAAGCCAAAAGGCCGCCGTCGCCCAAAAATATCGCCTGAACCGCCAAAACGGCGGCGACTGTAAGCGCCCCCAACGCCGGACCCAAAACAATGCCGGCTAAGGCCGCGCCGATCAGATGGCCGGACACGCCGTTAATTATCGGAAAATCAAACAGCTGGACGGCGTAAACCAAAGAAAAAACCATGACCAACTTCGGGATTATTTTTTTCGCTTGCGGCCGGACTTGCAGGCGGCTTGAAATTTTTGGCGCGCTTGAACTGCCGAATTCCGTGGCCAATTGGGGCGCTAAAACTTTTATTTTTTCAAACAACCGGCTTTTTACCTGTTTAATCGCCCAAAAAGCAAAAACACCCGACATGCCGATAAAAGTCAGGCTGGCCTGATTACCGATTACGCCATCAGACAAATGCATAACAAAAAAACAAGAGTTAAAAGTTAACCGTCAAATGTCAAGGATTAAATTTACCCTCGGCGGCGCCAAATCATGGACACGCCGATGCCAAGCAAAACTATGGCCAGGGCGATATCCCATTGGAAGCCGGCGATTAGGCCCAGCGCTTTTAATAAAAGCGTGGCGCCGATGACAATCAAAATGATGCCAAAAAACATAGGGGTATGTTTAATTAGTTAATAAATTTAGACCGTTGAATAATTGTTTATAGAGGGGTTAAGAGGGCGTCAGAAGGCTTGAGAGGGCAAGAAGGCGAGAAGATTGAGGGGGCCGTAAGAAGAATTAGAAGGCGCTCTTGTTCTCGGCTTATCCTTTCTGCCTTATCCGCCTTCTTTGCCTTCTAACCCTCTTAAGCCGTCTGACGCCATCTTATCCCTTCTTGCCTAAGCTGTTTAAAACAATTAATCAACGCTCTGAATTTACTTGCTATTTTAAATCGCGCCCGGAATCCCTTTAATCTGCGCCCAACTAAACACCGGCCCGTCTTTGCAGACATAATACGGCCCGATGGCGCAATGCTGGCAGACGCCGATTCCGCAATACATTCTTCTTTCCAAAGAAACAAAAATATCTTCGTCTTTCAGGCCGCGCTTTTGCAATTCTTCAATCACGAATTTATACATCACCGGCGGTCCGACGATCAGCGCCACCGTATCGGTAAAATCCTGCTTATCGTTAAACAGCACGGTAATCACCCCCCTTTGGCCCAGCCAGCTCTTTTCTGGCTTGTTTAAACAAATATCCAGGCCGAATTTTTTCCGCCAAATCTTATATTCGTTTTTAAACAATAAATTTTTTTCATCCAGACACCCGTAAAAAACATTGACTTTTTTGGCCGGCAAGGCTCCGGCCAGATAATCTAAAATAAACGAGCGCATGACAATCAGCCCCCGGCCGCCGCCGACTAAAAGCAGCTCTTTATTCTGATAAAACTTTTCGGCCAAGCCGTTGCCAAACGGCCCGCGAATCGTCATAACCGCTTTGGTCTTTAGCTGATGCAATTTTTCCGTTAAATCGCCGATGCGGCCGACCGCCAAATCAAAAGTCTTGGTTTTAATCGCGGAAGAGCAAATTTCAAAAGCCGCTTCGCCGAAATTAAGCAGCCCGGCCATGACAAATTGGCCGTGGGTAAACGAAAATTCCGCCCGGTCTTTTCTGTCGGCAAACTCCAACGTAAAAAGCTTGACGTCTGGGGTTTGGCCGGCAATCTTTATAATCCTTGCTAATTTTGGGATATATGGATTTAACATATACTATGACGGAAAAATTTTAAATTTAAAATTCATTATTTCAATTTCCCCTTCAATATCCTCTGCAAATTCTCTTTAATATCAATCCCGACCGGACATACTTTTGTGCACCGGCCGCAGCCGACGCAGCCGGGCAGGGAAATTTCATCCGGACAGCGGACGAATTTATGCTCATACCAGAAACGGATGCGCTCCGGAGTTGAGCGCAGAAACTTCGGCTTCTTTTTTTCAATTTCCCGGCCCGCCACTTCGGAAAAATCCGTGTAAAAACAAGCGGTCCAGGCGCGGCAGCGCTTTCCCGCGCCAGCCTTCAGATCGGGCTGGTCAAAAATATCAAAGCAAAAACAGCAGGGGCAAATCAGGGTGCATTTGCCGCATTCAATGCAGATTTTTCCCAAATCCTGCCAAATTTTATCATCTTCGTAAAACTTTCCGCGGATTTTTTGCATCTGGCTATCCAGGCCTGCCTCGCGGATCGGGCCGACATATTCAATATGCTCGTAATCTTTATGCCCGAAATCATCCAAAATCCGCTGGCCGTCTTCCGAGCCGGTATAAACCAAAAATTTATCTTTTTGCGCCGCCAAAAAAACATCAAATTTCAAATGCTCCAAAACGTCTTCTTCAAATTTTTCCAGAAAAAATTGATGTTTTCCCTTGGGCATCAGGCTCTGGCCGATAATTAAAGCTTTTTTTAGCCGGTTTTGAAAATGAGGATCTTTGGCAAAAATCTGGTTTAAAAAAGTCACGGCCTTCAAATCAACCACGGTTAAGCCGAAAATCACCTGGCCGGGCGGGTTAACGGCCGGAAAAATCTTATTATTTTCATAATTAAAAAGCGCCTCTTGCGGCGGCACCAGGATTTTTTTAAAGGAATGAAGCGGCAATTCGCTTGATAATTCCACGTTTTTGGGGTCAGAAACCCGCTCCATGACTAATTCGCCGCCAATTCTTTGCGGCGCCCAGACGATATTTTGCCGGGATAAATATTCAATAAATTGGCGCAATCGCTTATTAGTCATCATGGTTTTATTATAACACAAACGCGGTTAAAGCGCCAAATAAAAAAGCGGAAACTGAAATTTCCGCTTCTCCTGGCCGTACTTTGCGCCGCGGCGGGCCGCCTGATAATTATGGCACAAAGTGTTTAATGTCCTGAACGACAATGACCGCCGCCTTGGCTGCCTGAAGGGCAAAGACCAATTCCGCCGCCATCTTACCCGGCACCACCGCCTCCACGGCAAAGCCTTTTCCATTGGCCAGCTCGCTGATGGCCGGACTCTCGTCGGCCGGCTTCAAAATGGCCAAAATCTGGGAAAGCGCCGCTTTTTTTTGGCCGGGCAAAGATCTGCATTTCAGCACTCGCCAAGTTTTGGCATTTTTCGCCGCGTCAAAATAATACAATCTGCTTATCTGCTGTTCCTTCTGATATTCCTTTGCTTCTACCGCCATTATTCTTTCCTCCTTTTTGCGTAAACTTAAGCAGTTACACCTGTCTTAATTTCCTCGTATTTAGTTCGGGTCACCCGAAGCTCTTTCAATCTTATGGCTATTAAGCCTTTAGCGCTTGCCTCGGCTAATACCTGCAATTCCGTCAGCTCTTTCCAAGACAGACTCCTAACCCCATATCCTCCTCGCGTATTTTGTTCCGGCGATAACTCGGGCAATGTTGTTTTCCAAAAAAGTCGCTGGCAATTCATTCACTATGTAGCCAAACAAATAACCATGCTGCCGGACAGCTTTCAATAAGTCATCCAGACTTAACGGAAATATTAGATCATTCATAACCTTCATGGCCAAATCCTTAAACTCTTCGGGACAAGAAGGAACCTTTTGCGGGCCTATCCATCTGGCACGCCAACGATTGGGCTCTCCATCTGATAAAATTTTCTCAAAATACCCTTCTCCGGCTCTAGCAAATATCTGGTATAAAGCGGCCACCACCGAATCTCTGGAAGAACCGGGCTTTACCTGATATCCTGAATCCGGTTTGTTCATCTCCTCATACAAATCCAGGTATGACCATCCCTTGATCACAAACTTTAATCGCATGATCCGGTAGAGATCGTCCTGTTTGCTCCGGAATTTCTGGCGAGATCCTGCGGGCGGAGGAGAGGAACCGGCCTTGACCCGCCAACAAGAAAACCTTCTGGGATTTTCTCTTTCAAAAAATACTCTTCCCTCATATAGCGCGCGGTGAGTAGCCACTAAAAGATTTTTAACGTACTCTTGCGACTCGTTATAGTCCGGATGATTTTTCACTCTCGCTGTCAGCCGATTCGCAGGCAACGGTTTTTTAAAAAGGATCTCATAAATAATACTCCTTAAAGAGCGGGGTTTTCCGGTTTTTTCCTTGGCCGGCCGGCCGGCTCTGCTGACGCGATCCTGAATTTTCGGATCGGCTTTCGTGTCCTTAATAAAAAATCTGCCATCCTGGCAACTTAATATTCCATAATCCCTTACTACGCGCAAACGTTGCCTGATCTGCATATTGCCAGCGCCCCGGAAATCATATTCCGTCTTTTTCAACTCCTCTATGAGTTGATTTGCTAATAAATCCTTCTCCGATAAGATCCGGATCATGATCTCCATATTCTTGCTCAATTTTCCTCCCCTGATTCGCTTCTCCACTCCCGCAATGACATCAGCGGCAGAGAGAAGGGCGTTTTTCGGCATTTCCATAATTTTTCTCCTTTTCTGCTTCTGCTGTTTATTGTAAAAGTTCCGTTTTCCCTCCTTTAGAGCCATCTAACCACAATTTAATCAAAAAGTCAAATTTAGACTAAGTTAATCTCAAACAAAGCGATTTTGCCGGAAAATATAAAAACGCGGAAAGATTTTTACCTTCCGCATTTTTTTAATCTCAATTAGATAATCATTTACCTTTGATAACTTGCCACTTGTCTCTTGTTACTTGTCACTAATTCGGTCGCTCTATCGCTTAATCAACTTCCCCACCGCTTCGGCCAGGGCGACCAGCCGCAAAGAATAGGCCCATTCATTATCATACCAGGCTAAAACTTTTATCAGATTCCCGCCGATCACGCGAGTATAATCCAGATCAATCACGGCCGAATAAGGATTGCCGATATAGTCCGAGGAAACCAATGGCTTATTGGAAACGCCCAAGATACCTTTAAATAATGGATCTTTGGCCGCCGTTTTGAAAGCGCCGTTAATTTGTTCAACCGTGACCTGTTTGCGCTTTAAAACCGCGGTAATATCCGAAAGCGAAACGCAAATCGTGGGCACGCGCAGGGAAATGCCGTCAAACAGATTCTTCAGGCCGGGAATGACTTGGGTCGTGGCCATCGCCGCGCCGGTCGTGGTCAAAATTATGTTCTGACCGGCCGCCCGGGCGCGCCTTAAATCGCGGTGCGGCCCGTCAACCAAATTCTGGTCCGCGGTGTAGGAATGAATCGTGGTCATCAGGGCTTTTTCAATGCCGAACTTTGAAGCTAAAACCTGCATGACCGGCGAAATGCAATTAGTCGTGCAAGACGCCATGGAAATTACGGTTTCGCATTTATTGCGTTTTAAGCAGTCGGCCGAATATTTAGTGCCGAAAACCAAAGTCTGGGTGGAGCCGTCTCTGGCCGGCGCGGATAAAATTACCCGCTTGGCGCCGGCTTGGAGATGACCGGCAGCTTCTTTTTTATTGGTAAACCGGCCGGTGCATTCCAAAACCACGTCCGCTTTCAGCTTGCCCCAGGGCAGTTTGGCCGGCTCTTTTTCCTGAAAAATCGGGTAAAGTTTGCCGTCCACTTTTATCCCCTCTTCGGCGCTTAAAACGGTTTTGGGATATTCTCGGTAAACCGTGTCGTATTTCAAAAGATGCGCCAGAGTTTGGTTATCCATTAAATCATTAATTCCGACGACCTCCAGATTTTTATTGTTCAGGGCCGCCTTAAAGGCCGCCCGGCCAATCCGGCCGAAACCATTGATGGCGATTTTAATAGGCATAGGTTTGATAATTAATTGTTAGCTGGTTATATTATAACATAAAAGTAATAAATTAAGAAAGCAAGATAAGTTTTCAGCGAGATAAGCAAGATAAGAAAAAAGTATAACTCTTATCTTGCCTATCTTGCTTAAATAAAAAGCTGCCCAAACGAATGTCGGACAGCGGGCTAACGTTGCCGGCCCAAGCTCTTCAGGGTTATCTCACTCGTTTGCGCCGTTTTTTCTTTGCCAAAATGCTTGGCAAAGACCGCCTGAAATTCGGGCCAGCCGCACATGATGCGCCGAAGGCGCAAATCCGGCCAAAGCCGGCTGATTATATCCAGGGCCGCCTGATCGGCCGGATTGCACATGGCAATCGTCAAATTTTTTCCCAGCTTATCAAGCGGCAAAAGCAAATGCGTTTGGCAAACTTCTTCGGGAATTAAATCCAAAACCGCCTGGTCAATTTCGTAATTAAGAAGGTTTAGATAAGGCAAGCGAGTTTGCTTAACTAAGGCGTTAATCAGGACCTCTTGCCTAATCGCGCCCAGCTCCACCAAAATCTGGCCCAAAAAACTCACCTGATTTTCTTGCCGGGCCTCGCTTTGTTTTCGCAAAGCCGACTCAAGCTGTTCCGGGGTGATTAAATCTTCCCGAATCAGCAATTGCCCCAAACGGGTATCATCTTTATTATTTTCCTCATCTTTTTCATCAAAAACTTCGCCCACCGGAATATTATCATCCGCCATATTACCGCCCTCCTTTCTTTCTTGCCAAGAAAGAAGCTGGTTTTATTGTCCAAAGTGCTTATTTTCCCTCCGGCTTTACCTTAGCGCAAAAGCGAGCCGATGTCAACCCTGCGCATAAAAACAAAAGAACAAAAAAACCCCTCGCGTAACTCGGGGCAAACATAAAAACAATATTTGATAATATTAGCGTTATTAGCAAGCGCCAATCAATTAAGGGGTAAAAAATATTTACAATTCATTATATCTAAAACCAATATTAGCGTGATTCGCATTATAATAAAAACTGCCGCATCCCTCTTTTCGCGGCAGTGAAAATAAATAAAGATCAATTTCCCGACCCGGCTTGATCATTGCGCTTTTTAAGATCTTCCACGGTCCAGGGCTCTTTCATGCTCATCATTTCTTCAATCTTGGCGCCGCAATTCTCAATGCGCCCAAACCGCCCGCTGCCCAAACGGTTCAAACTCCGCTCGGCTTCTTCCAGTAAATTCAAATTCTGCCAAAGATTGGCTAGGACTTTTTTTGCTACCCCGGCTGGCAATTCCGTCATCGGCTTATTTCTTGTCTGGCGCAAAAGCGCGCAAACTTCTCTCACTTTCTTTTCAATCGCCATAATCTCGGCGTACCAGGCGTCTTTTACCGCCGGCGGCATTGCCCTTTTTTCCGCCTCGTCCGGCCTGATTCTTCGCGGCGGCAAATCAATTCCCAATTCCGCGAAGGTCGCCATTTCTTTCTTTTTGTCCTCTTCCAGCATCAGCTATTCTCCTTTTTTTGTAGCCAAAAAATATTGTTTTCTTTAATATTATCCTATCATGAAAACGGCCGGGTGTCAACCCTGTGTACGTAAAAACAATGGAACAAAATAACAAGAGAACAAACTCTTTTAATTTTTGTTCTTTTATTATTTTGTTCTATTGTTCTGTTGACTGCTTACTCCCAAACCTTATCCGCCACCGAAATCACCGCGTCTTTGACGTCTTTAAACTGCTTCAGGGTTTCAACGATTTGAGCGCGCGCCGCTTTAATCTTGCAGGCGCCGCTGACGCCGGCCGTAAGGGTCTCGTTAAAATCAAGATATAAAACATCGTCTTTGAATTCAATTTTGTTTATCTGCACGCCTTCTTTGGGCAAAAAACTGACCGAACCGCTGGCCGCTTCCGCCTCGGTCGGGCCTTTGAATAATTCACTGATGATCACGGCCACAATTTGGCGGCTGGGCGCTAGTTCGCGCGCCACTTCGTGAACTTGGCCGCAATTGAGCATTTCCGGGTCTTTTGCGCGGCCGAAATAAAGCTTGGCTTTAATCTTTTGATAATCCTTGAAAACAACCGGCAGCTGGATTAGGTTTTTCTCCCGGCCCTCGGCGTTCTGGAAATAAACTTCCAGCCGGCCGTTTTGGGAATAAATCTGATTGGGCAAAAATTCCAGCCGGCCGCTAAAATTGCCCCAGTTGTTTTCCGCCGCCGCGATTTTGGCGCTGGCGCCAGCGACCACCTCGCCCGAGGAATCTTTCAGCCGGAAATAAATATCCCCGTTGCCGTTTTTTGCCCGGCCGGCAATCGCTACGGGACTTTTGATTTGCTGGCTGCTTAACGGCTGGGTAATGATTAAATTGCTGTCAATAACGGCGATTTGCCCGAGCCGGGGCTGGTCTAAGACCACGCCCGGCTTATCTTCGTTAATTGTTTGCGCCTTTTCTGTTTTTAATATTTGGCAGGCGGATAAAACCAACAGCAAGACCGCGGCGGCCAATAGGCATTGGAATTTATTTTTCATAAATCTTCCTTCTGATAATCAGCCGAAAAAAGCCGATTATTCGCTTATAATTTTAAGTTTGAATATTTTGTCGGGTTTGAGGGCGCTTAGGCCTTTTTTATTCAAACGGCGGTAATCATTATAATTGAACTGCAAATCAAAAATTCCGGTTTTTTCAATTTTTATGCGCCATTCGTTGGTATAATTTTCAATTTTTTGATTTTGGGCGTCCGGTGTTTTATTAAACTGATGGTCTTTAAGCATTAAATAATCGCCGGAAGTCGGCGCCGTAAAATCCCACTGGTAGCCGTTTTCCAAAACCCCGGCGAATTTCAGGTATAAAATATCGCCCGGCGTCGTGGTAACGGTTTGATTGTTTAAATCGGTAATATCAATCATTTTTCCGGTTTCGGGCGCGCCGTTGATATTAAGATTGACATTGGCGTCAGCCGGCCGATTGGTCTTTTTGCCGCAAGCCGAAAGGCCGAAAGTAAAAACTAAAGCCAAGGCTAGAAAAAAAGCTTTGGTAAAAAAAGATTTTTGAGTTTTCATATTTTTAGGCTATTTATTAATGGAATTATTAATCAGTCAAAATGCGGCGATAAAGCGATGAAGTTAATGAAGCGATGAGGAATCCTTAACTCCATCGCTTCATCGCTTGCCTCGCCGAAGCTCGCCGACCCTCGTCAAACTGAAGCAAGGCGAGCATAGGCGGGCTCCCATCGCTTCATCGCTAACCTTAGCTTCTCACCGCCTTCGCCGGCACTTCCACAATATTATTTCCCTCGCCTTCAAGGGCCACGTTGACGGTTTGCTTTAAAATATTGCGGCTGGTTATCTTGCCTTTGCCTTGAGCCGTTTTCACTTGAGCGCCGACGGGCGGCAAATTTTTGGCCAGGTCTTCGTACATGCGCTGTTCAAACGCCAAACAGCAGCGCAGCCGGCCGCAAAGGCCGGATAAACGTTCGGAGCCGCGCTGGGAAATTTGCTGGAGATCGGCGAATTCGGAAGTGATGCTGGAGAGTTCTTTTAAGTGCGTTCGGCAGCAAAGCTGGCGGCCGCAGGAGCCGAGGTCGCCCGAAATTTTGGCTTCATCGCGGATGCCGATTTGCTGCAGGCGGATTAATTTTTGGAAATGATGGGTTAAATCTTTGACTAAGACGCGAAAATCCACCCGGCCGTCGGAAATAAAAGGAAAAATCAGCCGGCTGCCGTCAAAAGAAAAATGGGCGTCAATCACTTTCATGGGCAAGCCCAGCCGCTCCACGGATTTTTTGCAATACTCCAAAGCCGCGGGCCGCTGTTTTTCCGCCTCCGCCAAAATCTCGGAATCTTCCGTCGTCGCTTGGCGCAAAATCGGCGCCAAACTGTCTTTTAACTCGCTTGCTTTATCTTCGCCAATCTCCTGCCAGCTTGAAATCTTGCCGATTTCCGTCCCCCATTCGGTTTTAATCACGACAAAATCGCCCAAGGCCAGCGGCAAATCGCCGGCTAAACCCCGGTAAGTCTGATCCCAGAACGCGACTTGGATTTGCGCGAGTTTTGGCATGGCTATACCTATATTCCTTTAAAAATAAAAATTATTTTATCTTAATTTACTTGCCTGTTAAATGCCAATTAAGAACAAGGGAATAAAAGAACAAAAGAACAAATTTTTTTGTAGAGACGCAAAATCTTGCGTCTCTACATTATTTTAATTTTTGTTCTCTTGTTCTCTTGTTCTTTTGTTTTAATGATTATATCTGGTACCGCTTAAAGCTCAAAATTTCCGGGCTGCCGTTCTGCGCCAAAAGCTTTTCAATCGTTATTTTATCATCCTTGATATAAGCCTGCTTAATCAGGCAAACCTCGGAATAATATTTCTGCAATTTGCCCTCAATAATTTTATTCAGGATATTTTCCGGCTTGCCTTCGTTTTTCAGCTGCTGGCGGTAAATTTCTTTTTCTTTGTCAATTTCTTCGGCCGGAATTTCCTCGGGCTTGATGTATTTGGGCGCCAGGGCGGCAATTTGCATGGCCAGGTCATTGGCCAGCTCTTGGCGGCCGCCGCTTAAAATCACGACAGCCGCGATTTTTTTATTGAGATGCAGATAGCTGCCGATCACCTGGCCAAAAACGATATCCGCGGCAACCAGCTGTAAATTTTCGCCGATTTTTACGATCAATTCGTTTTTTATCTTATCTTCGGCCCAGGTTTTAAAATTTTCTACCTCGCCGCCGCTTAACAGCTTCTTTCCCAATTCGGCCACGGTCTCAATAAAATCCTGATTGCGGGCGACAAAATCGGTTTCACAGGCCAAAGCAACGACCGCGACTTTATCCGCTTCTTTCAATAAGGCGATGACGCCTTCTTTGGTCGCCCGGTCGGCAATCTTATCGGCTTTCAGTGTGCCTTTTTTGCGCAAAATTTCCACGGCTTTTTCCTGATCGCTTTCAGCTTCGGCCAAAGCGGCCTGGCAGTCATTCATGCCGGCGCCGGTTAATTCTCTTAATTTAACAATCGCTTTTGCGTCAATACCCATAGGTTTTTATATATTTATTTTTTATTTAATAATTATGAATTATGAATGCTGAATGCTGAGCGAAACATTCTTTATTCCTAATTCATGATTCCTATCTACTTATCCGCGCTTTTCTTCTCCACCACCACTTCCCCTTTCTCTTTCTGCCCTTCTTTGACCGCCTCGGCGATTAAATTAACAAACAGTTCGATTGACTTGACCGCGTCGTCATTGGCCGGAATCGGATAAGCAATCTTTTGCGGGTCGGCGTTGGTGTCGCAAATCGCCACGACCGGAATATTTTTCTTGATCGCTTCGGCCAAAGCGGTTTTTTCCTTTTTTAAGTCAACAATGAAAATCGCGTCCGGCACCTTGGTTAAAGATTCAATCCCGCCCACCATTCTATCCAGCTTGATGATTTCATCGCTGAAATCAAGCTGCTCTTTTTTGGTATATTTTTCCAGCTGGCCCGCGGCTTTGCGCTTTTTTAAATCCAGAAATTTTCTGATGACCCGGGAAATTTCCCGGAAGTTGGTGATCGTCCCGCCCAGCCAGCGCTCGTTGATATAGGGCATGCCGCAGTCTTTGGCGGCCTGGCCGATAAAAGACTGGGCCTGTTTTTTGGTGCCCAAAAATAAAATAGTGCCGTTATTAGACACTAATTTTTTGACGAAAGCCAAAGCTTCGGCAAGCTTTTCTTGCGTTTTTTCCAAATTAATGATGTGAACCCCGCCTTTGGCCATAAAAATATACGGCTCCATTTTCGGGTTTCGCTTGCCTTGCCGGTGGCCGAAGTGCGCTCCGGCTTTAAGCATCGTCAGCAAATCGGGGATTTGCGGCATAAATTGGTTCCTTTCTTCTCCCTAAACGGCGCGCTCGGGAGACTTCTACCGCATTTCTGCCGGATCCCGAATTTTTCGGGACAGGGCCGGCCGAATCGCTAGCGGTATGCGTGATTAATTAACTCTTACAATATAAACTAAACTGTAATTTTTGTCAAGAGATTATGGTAATGAGATTATGGTAAAACAAAAGAATCCCGTGATGCCACGCCGGGCAGACAAGAGAACAAAAGAATAAAACAGAGACGCAAGATTTTGCGTCTCTACCCGGTCATTTATTTTTTATTCTTTTGTTCTCTTGTTGCCTTGTTTAATAAATAAAAAGGACGTTTCTTTTGAAACGTCCGTATTTCTCTTAAGCCGGCCCTAAACATTCAGGCCATACACGTCCGCCATCGTGTAAATTCCCGCCGGCTTGCCCGCCAGCCATTTAACCGCAGCCAAAGCGCCTTGGGCAAACACGCCGGGATCCCCGGCTTCATGTTTGAAGCGCAAAGTTTCCCCCGGGCCGGCAAAGATGACTTCGTGGATGCCGGCGATGCTGCCGCCCCGAACCGACTGAATGCCGACGATGCCGTTGTCCCGGACATCATCGCTTCGGCCTGACCGGCCGCATTGAATCGCTTTTTCCGGCTTCAGGCCGCGCGCCGCGCAGATTTCCTGCGCCAGCATGAAAGCCGTGCCGCTGGGCGCGTCAAGCTTTTTGAAATGATGCTCTTCCACGATTTCAACATGATAGCCAGAGGGCAGATTGGAAGCAATTCGCCTTATCGTCTTGGCAAAAACCGTCATGCCCAGGCTGAAGTTATAAGTCTGCGCGATCGCCGTCTTTTTCCTTAAACCGCGGATATCCGCCAGATCGGTAAAACTGAAGCCGGTCGTGCCGATAACAACGGCCACTCCCTTTTTTGCCGCCTGCTTGGCCTGAGCCGCGGCCGAAAGCGGATTATCATGGAAGATCAACAAGACATCGGTCTGGGCCAAAACCGTTTGAATCTCTTTTGATTTGAGATCCGCCGCATTAATTGAGACGCGGTGAACAGGAACCAGACCATTGTCAATCAGATCAATGCCGCTGATATGGCCGATGGCTCTGTCAGCCTCTGCCAATTTAAACATTTTTGTTCCCATTTGGCCGCAAATTCCGGAAATGCATAAACGAATGCCTTCTACCATCGCTCTTTCTCCTTAGTTGTTAAATTGCCCGATGCCGCAAACTTACTCGCGCCTGATTTCCAGTTTGTCGTGCCCGAGGGCTTTTGCCATTGCGGTTAGACCGAATTCAAAATTTTTCCCCGCTTCCTCAAATATGGAAGCCGGCGCGGTAAGAGCGGCAAGCATCGCCAATCTTCGTTTATCCCCCTCGTTTGCCGCCTTAGGATTTGGCATAAAACCCAAGGGAATAAGTCTTTGGCTTTTTTCATCTTCATCGTCCAGATAATAAGTAATCTTTTTACCCTCCGGCCTTACAATAACTCTCATTTTTTATTACCTCCTTTTCACGCTGTTTTGAACCAAGATCACCTTATCACGATTTAACGCCATTGTCAATGATATATGACAGTAAAGAGTCTTGATTTACTTGCTCGCTTGATTTACTTAAAAAGGGCTTTTAATATTTTTTATCGCCGGATTGGTAACGTGGGTATAAATTTGCGTCGTTCTGATATTGGCATGGCCCAAAAGTTCCTGGACAAAGCGGACATCCGTGCCGTTTTCCAGCAAATGAGTGGCAAAAGAATGGCGCAAGCTGTGAAAAGTCGCGTTTTTTTTAAGGCCGGATAATTTCAAAGCTTTTTCAAAAACCGCCTGCGCCGTGCGCTCCGTCAGCCGGCCGCCCCGCTCGCTTTCAAACAACGGCTCTCCCCCGTCGCGATCTTTAACCAAAGAATACAAATTATTTTTGAGTTTTTCCGGAATAATAGTCAGCCGGTCTTTTTTGCCCTTGGCGTCTTTAAGATGAATCGTCAGCTCATCCGGCTGAATATCGCCTGCTTTAAGGCTAACCACTTCGCTCACTCGCAAACCGGCGCCGTAAGCCAGAGCCACCATCAGCCAATGTTTGGTATTTTTGATTTGATCTAAAATAAGAGCAATCTCCGCTCGCGATAAAACAATCGGCAATTTTTTGCTGGTTTTAGCGAATTTTATGTCTATTTTTTGACAATTTTTAAGGACATCATAATAAAAAAACTTAACGGCGTTCAAATACAGATTAACGGTTTGCGGAGCGTAACCCTTGCTCTGTTTTAAAAGAAGATATTGCTTAATTTTATCCAAATTAAAATTTTCCGGATTATCGCTAAGATAAGCAAAAAAATCAGCCAGACAAGCAAGGTAGCTTTTGACGGTTTTGGGGCTATAATTGCGAAGCCGAAGCTCGGTTTTGGTTTGTTCTAAAAAGTAATGTTGCATAAAAGACGAATAAGGGGTATAATTTTATTATAAATTTGACTACTACTGGGATTATATACCTTATTCAGATAATACACAATTCTCGTCTTTTATCTGGCGTATTATTCGGATAAAAGAGAGTTATGTGCCATTATTACTTTTTGGCAT
>Ga0209541_10007834_pt1 | contig 17830 bp, 16 predicted proteins | sample RifCSPlowO2_01_FD_184027 | JGI IMG/M metagenome (GOLD analysis project Ga0209541, IMG submission 184027) | Groundwater microbial communities from Rifle, Colorado - Rifle CSP2_plank lowO2_0.1 (SPAdes) (version 2) | ecosystem: Environmental > Aquatic > Deep subsurface > Groundwater | place... | reverse complement strand
CCCGAGCCACTTCACGAGCGCCGCAATTCCAGCAATAATAAGCGCCCACCAAAGAATCATCACGAACCAGCCAAACGCGCCCGCGCCGGAAAAACCAAAGTTCATCATAGCATTAGGATTCAATATATTCATCATCGGCATAAAACCAATGCTTTGCGCGGGCAATGCGGCAGTGATATCACAGCCACTTAAACGCTTGCCCATGACCACATGCATTTGTTCTTCGCCATCATCTCCCATCATCCGTTCCATCATGGCATTCATGGTTTCGTGCGACGGTCCCAGCATCGTTCCCATGAAGTACTCGCCCAGCGCTCCAAAATTACTGTCAGTTAATTTTTCGCACGCCGTTTCTTTCGCTCGGAGCGTTTCAAAAATAATTTTACCCTCGGCCTCTTCCCGCGCGGTATGACCGTCGTCTGTTTCGACCGCGCCGCTTCCACCCATCATGCCTTGCGCCAAAACGGGACCGGCCAACATAAACATGGCACTCACGATCGCGATGCTACTCATTATTTTCTTCATATTCCTCACTCCCTTCTTTTTTATTTAACCCTTCCCCTTCCCCACCGCGTGCCCGCCAAATTGGCCGCGCAAGGACGAGACGATCTGGCCGGTGTAGCTGGGATGCTTCTCCGAGTGAATACGAAAGCGCAAGGCTTCGTCAATGACCTTGACCGCGAGCTTCATTTCCCGAGCGGTTTTTACTGTCCACAAGCCCTCGCCCGAGTGCTTGATCGTCCCGGAAATTGATCCCAAATCTTCACCGTACAGGGCAAAGGCATCTTTGAGCCAGCCGACAAGGCGGCTTTCAATCACACTGCCGTGATTATAAATGTCGGCCACGCGCGTGAGATCGAGATTGAATTTGGCTTTCTGCAAAATGGCAAACCCTTCGCCGAGCGCCTGCATCATGCCGTATTCAATGCCATTGTGGATCATCTTCACAAAGTGTCCGGCGCCTGAACCGGAAAAAAACTGATAGCCGTCCGGCAAGGCGAAGTCGCGAAAGAGCGATTCAACCGCCTTAAAATCCTCTTCCCGACCCCCGATCATCAGGCACGCTCCGCGCCGCGCGCCAGCGGGGCCGCCCGAGGTGCCAACATCGAGGAGACAAACCCCGCGCCGGCGCAACTTCTTCGCGCGCGCGATCGTATCTTTGTAAAATGAATTTCCGCCGTCAATTACCACATCTCCCGGCTTGAGATAGGTGAGTAGTCCCGAAGCGCCAAACAAGATCTCATCGACAGTTTTGCCGGCTGGCACCATAAGCCAGATAATTTTCTTCTTGGGCAGTTGTTTGATAAGCCCTTCCAAAGTATCTGCCGGCGCCAGGCCCTCTTTTACCAGCTCATTCACGGCTTCGGGCGAGCGGTTGTAACCCACCACGCGCCAGCCCTGCTCCAGCATCCGCCGCGCCATTCCTCCACCCATTTTGCCGAGTCCGATAATGGCTAGTTCTTTGGGCAGCTCTTTGACCTCGGCCCACTGGCCCAAGGTAATGGTCGCCTGTATCGCCTCATCCGTATCTGGTTTATAGGTAAGCAGGGGCACCGTGTCTTTCTCCCAAGCGCGCGTGATCGGATCGGTAAATCGCCACTGCGCCTCCACCTCGCGCTCCGATACAAACATACTCTGCTCGCCGATCAGACAATTAAACAGAAGTTCCGCGTACTCTTCCACGTACGGCAGTTTGGCCTCGTGCTCGTATAAAAAGAAATTAAAAGCGCGCTCTTCCAATCGTTTCTCAAACCCCGGCGCCTTGGTCCAAAAATGGATCGTAATCCGATCCTCGGGCGCCAAAGAAAACACCACGCGATTGTGCGCGTGCCGCCCGGGCGCGCACGCGCTACACCTGGCCGGGTGCTTCAGGGTTACGATCACTTCCTTTTTGGCGGCGTGAACGCGCTTGCCGGTCTCGAGAATGATCGGCACCCCGCGCCAAGCCGGATGCAAAAGTTCAGTTTTGACTTTACAATATGTCTCAACCGTCGAATCTGGCTTCACTCCGGAAATATTACGGTAGCCCTCATATTGGGCGCGCGCCGTGCCGGCCTTCAGGGCAACGGCTGACCAAGGGCGCAAGGTTTCCAATATCTCTCCGCGGCGCGCGCGGATCGCCGCGGCCGAGCCAGCGCGCGGCTCATCCATGGTGATGGCGGCGAGCATTTGCAAAAGGTGATTCTGCCCCACATCGCGGAGCGCGCCGACGCTATCATAAAAGACGCCGCGCCCTTCCGCCCCAATCGTCTCCAGCAGTCGCAGTTCAATGCGCTCAATGGTGTTCCGATCCCACGCCCGGGCAAAAAGATTATTGGAAAAACGAAAATGCCTGATGCCTTGAATAATCTCCTTCGCCAAATAATGATCAATCAGATACAGCTGTTCGTCGGCAAAAAAATCATTCAGGAGGGTGAAGAGTTTTTGCGCCGAGCGCCGGTCCTCCCCGAACGGCTTCTCAATCAGCATCCTGGTCCAGCCCCGCTCCCCGCCGCAGGGCCGATTGAGCCCGACCGCCGCCATCTGCTTAAAAATCACGGCAAAATGCTCTGGCGGCACGGCCAGATAAAAGAGCTTATTAGTGCAGACCCCCCATTCCGCGTCAATCTGCTCGAGTAATTTTTTCATCCCCTCCCAGGACGGCCGATCAACAAAATTGCCCTGATAGTAGTGAAACAGCGCCCCAAACTCCGGCACGCTTTTATTATCTGCTCCTTGAATCCGAGCGGTCAGGTCTTCCTGCACTTGCGCGCGGAATGCCACTGCCGTCAGCGGCCGCCGCGCCATGCCGACGACGCGGAATTTGTCGGGTAAGCGGCGATGCTGTTGTAAATGATAAATTGACGGCACGATCTTTTTCTTCATCAGGTCGCCGGTGGCGCCGAGGATAACGAGAATGGTGGGGATGTTGGTGGATTTGTTGTTCATACTTGGTTATTTTATCGCAACAACGCATTCCAATCCGCCGCGAAGCGATCCACTCCTTTGCGGGTGAGCTCATGCTCAATATCGAACGTTGGCCACGGCTGACCAAGATCTAACTCTTGATAAGGGATCGGTTTGAGCGCGCCGTTCTCGTCGCGCCAGTCAGCGCCGGGCATGAGCAAACCACCATCGGCCCATTCTTTAATGATTTTAAATGGCGCCGTGATAATATCTGACCCGAGCTGAAGAGCGTAAAAAAAATGATTCAGATTGCGGACACTGGCAGTCAAAACCGCCACATGCCCGTCTCCCGCCTGATACAGGCGCAAAATATTGGCAATGAGCTCCATTCCGTTCTCACCAATGTCATCCAGTCGCCCGACAAAGGGCGAAACAAAGACTTGTCCCGGCGCCGCCCCGAGCGTCGCCGCGTACACGGCCGCGGCCTGGGAGAGAGAAAAACACAGCGTCAGATTCACCCGCATCCCTTCTTTAACCGCCTCGGCGGCGGCAGTCAAGCCCGCTGTAGTCGTTGGAAACTTGATGTGGGCATTAGGAATCCAACGAAACATTTCTTTCCCTTGGTCAAGCATCTCCCGCGCCGTGGTGCGCTGGTCGGCATAAACTTCGATCGAAACTGATCCTTCCGGAATCAGTGCCGCGACCGCCTCTACCACGGAGCGATAGAAGCGCAAAATTTCCTCTTTGGTAAACTTTTTATTTGCCGCCAAACGTCTCTCCACCTCCGGGTTCTTGGCGATGAGACTGGGATTAGTCGTTTGCCCATCTAAAAATCCCAGCTGACCACGAATGTCAGCCGCCGCGCGCGGATCCCCGCCGTCGAGAAAAATTTTGGTGCGGAGGTTAGTGGGACGCATAAATTAAAATAACGTTTCGGGATATGCGATGTTCTCTTTTATATTATTGTAATGCTTCTCGTGGTTGCAAAGAAAATTTAATTTTTTGTCTCGACTCAAAAAAGAGAGGTTGGGGGTGAATTTTTAGAGACGAAACTCCTTTTTCTATCTGTTCGATAAACTCAAACTCTACTTTAGAGAATAAGTTTTGAGGTATGCTGTCCAGCCTTTTTTTAACAATTTTTATAGCTTGATCTGACTGATCAATGCCGATCCATTTACGATTGAGTTCTTGTGCGGCGACAAGCGTAGTCCCCGAGCCACAAAAACAGTCAAGCACAATATCGCGTTCATCCGAAGACGCTAATAAAATAAGCTTCAATAAGTCAAGACTTTTTTCAGTTGGATAATCTGGATATTGTGGATCCTTAAATTCCCAAATGTCTTGCATTTTTTTTCCATCTTTTTCATCAAGGTAGATTTTTTTTCGCGGAACTCCATTCATGGACCATTCAATAAGACCATCCTTATCCCATTTCTCCAACAACGCGGGGTCGCTGCGCCAATGGCGACCTTTTGGCGGTTTTATTCCCCGCCATTCTTTTCCGGTATTACCGTTTGATGTTTCGCCAGGCGCGTGTAGGGGAATTGTAGTATATTGTCGGTTATCTTTATCGATTTTTTTAAATAAACGCGCCTCGTCTTCTTCTGTGTATTGGACGCGCGGATCGTTCCAAGTTGGATTTTCAGATTTTGAGTAGAAAAGTATCAAATCCTTAATATTGCCGTACGCTTTACGATGAAAATTTTTAGGATTGCATTTGATGCGGGTAATGTCATTGCGAAAATTTTTACGACCGAAAACTTCGTCCATAACTAGTTTAACATAATGACCAATTTTATAGTCAATATGAAGATAAATTGATCCTTTTTCAGATAAAAGCTCCCGCAAAAAAAATAAACGCTCTCGTAAAAATTCCAAGAAGTCAGCGCCAATTAGAGTATCGCTGTACGCAATGTCATCGTCAGTGCCGCTGCTAATCGTGTTGGCTCTATCCTCGCTAATTTTGAAATGACCGTTGGTAGCAAAAGGTGGATCGATATAAATTAAGTCAACTTTACCAGCATATTCATCAAGTAAAGTTTTTAGAACCGATAGATTATCGCCGTGAATCAACTTATTTTTTGCATCCTTTCCAGAAATTGTTTTTAACCTTGCCTTTGATGTCAGTGCGAAAATATCTTTTTCTGATTTTTTATTATCGTACGTGATAATCATACAATTAAAGCTGGTAAAGAAAGTCTCGCAAAACAAGTGCACTCATGATGTTTTTCTTTTTGAGTTTACCGGTGATGCTTTTATACATTTTATTTTTGCCTTTAATGTAAAGAACACCGTCAAGAATCGCAACGGTTGTTGCTTTCACGCCTTTGGCTTTTACTGTCGTGATGGCATCATTAAATTGTGCATTTTGATGTCCGCCAAAATCGGTTAAAAATTTAGCTTCACCTATAACATATTTTCCATTGAAACGACCAATAAAATCCAGTCCTTTATTGTTCTTGTAATTCAGATGTTCCCGCGCGAAGGCCATCATTTCAGCGTCACTCGCATCTAAAATGACGTTTCCTTTTGTGTCCAAAAAATCACCGGGTCTAACCGGCTGAATTCCTAATGCCTTCTTATTAAGCCATCGTTTGAAGAGTGGCCCGATTTGTGTATTCGTTTCTTTTGGCTTTGATGAACCAACGAAAATTTCCTTAAGCCCCATTTCGTATAAACGTCCACACAAGCGATCAACCGTCGCCGGATTACGTTTTAGCGCTCCACGATCGTGCCGGAGATACGCCACATAAGAATTTTTGATCGGAAATAATTCTAATTCCAAAAGACTCCGCAAAAGTTCCTGATTGTCGCGCTTTTCAAAGGCTTTTTCAACATTTTTCCAAAGTGTGCCATCAATATCGCGAATTCCATCGGGAATTGTTGGATATACCTGGAAAAGATCGTCTAGATAACTTTTTTGACTTGCATAATCAACGCTTAGTTGTGTCCAGTAGTTCATATTCGTGTATTGTACATCAAAAAAAGAATTTAATAAAGTTGTGTTTTTCTACATGTTTTTCTACAAAAGCAGAAACACCTTGTACCCCCTCGTATAACTGCTATTATACCATCTTTTTCCGCCGCAAGCGCAAAGCTGCTCCAACCGCAACCTATATCAAGAACTGTTTGCACTGGCCGAAGCCTAATTTTCTGACACACCAAATCGAATTTTGCTTCCTGCGCAGCATCCAGTGTCGTGGTCTTCGCCCAATACCCGCACGTATAGTTATCACCTCCCCTCTATTTTATTTTACCTCAAATTCCATCATCATGCCCGCCTCAAGGTGCTCGCTCACGTGACAATGTGCCATCCAGCGACCTGGATTTGACATGTCGGCAAGAACTTCAACAGTGTCGCCGGTTTGGATAAGTGCGGTATCTTTCCAGACTAAATTCGTATTTGTTATACCATTAGTGGAAAGAACCAAAAACCGCTGGCCGTGAAAGTGAACCGGGTGCTGCATCGGGTGCATGGATTTCGGATCATTGAAAATTTTTATTTTAACTTTATCGCCGACCTTGAATTGCCAATCAATGTCCATATTGGTTTTGTCGGTCGCGTTGTCTTTGATTTGCCAGGTGAGCGTCTCTTTGGTCGAATTTTGATTCATCATCCCCATGTCATCTTCCCATTCGATTTTTTTGACCTGACCCATCTGCATCATGTTGTCCGGCATGGCGCTCCCTCCGCGCATGCTATGCATGGCGCTGCCGCCTCTCATCATGGATTTCAGCTGAATGGAGAGCGTGGTACTTTTGTCCGGTACTTTTGTAAAATACTCGCGAAACGGATCAATGCTCGCGACCGTGTCTTTATTGGCTCGGAGCGTTTTAAATTGCGTCGCGTAAGATACTGCCTTTGCCCAAGCCGAAGCGGTAATCACGCCAAACGGATAGGTCTTGTCCGGCGTCACGTGAAGCATTTGATAGTCACCGGCTTTGGAAAAGAAAACGTCAACCGCGGCGCGTTCCGATGGTCCGAGGAGGATCGAGTCAGTGAAGGTTTCCTTTTCATATTTGCCATTATCGCCCCCAACTAGTTTCATTTCGGCATCTGGAATGCGGATGTTAAAGACGCGCGTGTTGGCAGAATTGGTAAAGAAGAGCCGGACAACATCACCCTGCATCACTCCAAGTCTGTAATCGGTCTCGCCGTTCACGAGCATGACATTGCCAAATCGTCCCATAAGCGCGTGCGTCGCGATAGTTAGGTCAAACGGCGTTTGTCCGTTTTCCAGGTACAGATCATCGAGAAAAAGATATTCGGTCCGATCAGCTGGCGACCAATAATCCGGATCGTCTGGTGTCACCACATAATTGCCATAGAGACCGAGCTCCTGTGCGTAGTCCTCGCGAATATGCGGATGATACCAATACACACCCTCATCTGGAAATTTGATCTGGTATGTAAATGATCCATCCGGTTTAATTTCTTTTTGGGTCACATCCGGTACCCCGTCAAACTCATTTGCCAGTCGAACTCCGTGCGAGTGGATAGTGGTCGGCACGTCAATCTTATTGGTAAAGCGAAGCGTAATTTCCGCACCCTTTGGCGCACGGATCACTGGCCCTGGAATCGAGCCATCATAGGCGAGCATTCGAATATCCGTGTTACCAATCTTTTTCTTGACCACACTGGCGATCATGTCGTACGTATCGCCGTTTTTGAGGTCAACAATCATCATAGGCTTGGCTTCGGGAAGTGTGGCAATGTCAGTTTTGGTAGTGTAAATACTGGACGTTACAGAAGACCGGCCTTGATACCGAAAAGCAAACAAGAAAAAAGTGAGAATAAGAGCGAGGCTGCAAAAAATTATAAAGAAAATTTTTTTATTCATACACGATTTTGACTCAATCGATTGTACAAAAATGCGACAGTTGCTCCCAGGAGCCAGAACACGCTAGCTTCAATAATGGTTCCGAGAATAATATGAAATACACTGGTATCAAATGCCGTGACTTCGACATGAAGGCCGACCACAAAAAGATTCATAAGCCATACGTAGGAGCCGGGTGATACCCTGACCCATAGGTGGAATAACGGATGAAGCACAATATCAATAATAGCAAAGGTATTGGCCAGCCCGATGACATGAAATTTGTTCATAGGTTTTAGAAAAATTAGTTATCCTTTTTTGAGTGTGTATATACCTTCATCACTTCATCAATCGCTTTCTTGTGCTCTCCGGATTTCATTTGTTCGACCACATGGGTGGAAAGATGATTGAGTAGCATTGCGTCTTCAAAGCTCGACACGGCCTTCTTGACGGCGCTTGCCTGGGTAATAATGTCCACGCAATACTCCCCTGCCTCCACCATTTTTTGTAGTCCGCGAACCTGGCCCTCGATAATTTTTAGCCGTTTGATCAATTTTTTTTGAATGTCTTTTTTCATATATATCTAATATACCCCTTGGGGGTATGTTAGTCAACTGCAGCCGTGTATAACCTTTCCTGCTTATACCTTCACATGGCACGCGCGAGGATCAACAATTTTTTTCATGATCCAGTAGGTTGAAAACGCAAGAACGCCAATGGCAAGGAGGTTAAATTCTTTTCCATTGAGAGGCAGAAATGTCAGGAGGCGCGTGGCGGCGCCAAAACCGATAAGCGAGGACAAGATCACCGAACCGCAAGCAGAGCAGCCGACACCGACCATACTCACGAGGATGCCAACCGTGCTTCCTCCGACATTCCGCAATATCCGAGTTTGGCGCCGAAGATAGTAGACAAGACTGGTGATGTTGATCCCGACCAGTACGGTGGTGATAACGGCAAGGAATTTCACGTCGAATGGAAAGAGGGTGGTGAATGTGACAACCGCGCTCCAAAGCACCTCAACTCTGTCAGTTGAGGAAAATACGTCGTTTCGGAAAACAAAAGCAATCATCGAGTAGTGCGCCAACCAGATTTGAAATAACACAAAGCCGATCGTGATTCCGAAAAAGAGTGCGCGATAGTGCCAACTTCCAAATATTTCTTTACAGACGGCAATACTATTTCGTATTTTTGTCATAGGCAATTTTTCTTTTTTGAAACTGAAACCAAACAATCAGGAGAATTATGAATACAATACTAGTTGCCTGTGCAAAATAGCGATAGCTCACAAGCTCAGCAGCGCCATAAACATCATCACGGAAAAATTCCATAAAAAAGCGCTCGGTAAAATAATAGACACCAGCAAGCATAAAGACGAAGCCAGGCATTGCCGCTCTTTTTGTTTTTTTGAGTCGTTGGCTGATAAGAAACCCGATCGTCAATGTCATGAGTGTATAGAGTTGCACCGGATGCCGCGCCACGCCAAATCCAGCATCCACTCCCCATGGCAGTGTTGTTATTGTGCCAATTTCTTCCCACGCCAGAAAATCGCCAATCCGACCAATGCCCCAGCCGAGCAGCGTGTATGGAGCCAGGAGATCAGCATAGAGTATCCAGTCAACTTTTTTGTGTCGCAGATAGAGATATACTCCCAAAAAACCACCTAGTGCGCCCCCGAATGAAATCAATCCACCCTCCCAGAGCTTGAAGATATCGATGATGTTTTGATAATACCCTGGGTTAAGAAGCACATACCATAGCCTCGCTCCGATAATGCCGCCAACCGCCGCCCAATTGACAAGTCCGTCCATGAGATCGAGCGACAGATGGTGTCGTTTGGCTTCTTGACGAGCAAACATATACGCAATCACAATCCCAAGCGCCATCATGAGCGCATGGGTTGAGATGTCTAGTGGGCCAATCGAAAGAGAAGGAATGGAAGTAAAACGGATCATACTTACGCTCCACGCACATGGTGATCAGTGCCCTCGTAGGCAGTAATGAATTGCTTGATTTTTTCCTCATCGAGGGTCGGCAACTTTTCCATTCGTGTCCAGGCGGTAAGAACAATCGGCGTTTCGAGGCCGGCGTACGGTTCGAGGATGACGCGGCGTCCTTTGACATAGAGCGGTTGTACAATACCTGTCAATTGGTCGACCGTACTTGTCGCAACTTGAGCAGGATCATAATGCACAATCACCCCGCCATCTTCCAAATTATGAACCTGAATTTCATCAGGAATTTGCGTGTCCGTTGTGCCCCACGGCGCTTTGCCGGTATGCGGGCCAGAAGTGGGCGGCTTGGAATTGTACGGATCATGGGCCTCAGTTGGAGAGGTGAGATGTCGGTTCCCCTGATTTGCGACTGATTCGCCTGGCCGCGGACGAGTAGCCGCCCAGACAATAAGGATGACAACAAGAGCTGCGGGAAGAAGGATGACGAGCCACCCTGTTAATCTGTTTGATGAGTGTTGATGTGTCATAGAGAAGTTATATATTGCTTTATTATGCAACTAAATTTGTTGATGCGGAAATATTTTTAAGAGCCTAAAATAAAGAGTAGCTAGCACAATATCGATAACCAACAATACCCAGAAGAGCACACGAACCTCATCTACCACCGTATGCAGTAGAAAAATAATCTCCCACGGATCGTGAGGCAGTTTTCGGTAGGCGAATCGAATATCAGGCCAATGAGACAAGGCTATCGTAATAAACAACACCACTGGCTCGTAGGCCCGTTTCTGTTGGAAGATACGGTACCCAATGATGAATAGAAGACCGAAGAAAACGCCGGTGACAAAATGAATGCCAAAATGCTGAAGCAAGGTGAGGCCTTTCAAATATTGTTCGGCGCTTTCTTCATGGTTTAATCCCGCAACCAGATACCCAAGGAAGAGCAGAGTGGTCAAGCCAATGGGGAGAAGCCAAGATTGGAAGAGACGGTGTCTCATGCTATCTGTGTGATGACGCCCGATAGAGTATTACGTACCGAGTTCCGCCTCGATCACCGCTTTGATTTGCTCATACGGGAGCGCGCCAGAGATAAGCTGGGCCTGCCCATCTTTGCCGATGAGGAATGATCCGGGCGTGCCATTCACTCCAGCGGCCGCACCAGCATTCGTTTCGTCGGTAACATGTTGCGCGTATTTACCGCTATCCAAGCAGTTCTTGAACTTCGTCTCGTTGAGACCAATCTCTTTCGCCAGCGGGACTAAAGCATCGAGAGCAAAACCAGTGCCGTTTGACGTGGTGCGCTCGAAAAGTTTGTCGAGGTAACTCCAAAAGGCATCATTGCCACCGAGTTCAGCCACACAGTCAGTTGCCTCGGCTTCTTTTTGGGCGTTGGCGTGGAAAGAGAGTGGAAAATGACGATAAACCCATTTCACTTTGCCTTTGTACTCATTCATGACCTGGAGCATGGTTGGATGAAAACGTTTACAAAACGGACACTCGATATCCGAGTATTCAATGAACGTAATATCTCCACTCCCCCGAACATGATCCGCTTTGGTAACCGGCGGTACTGGACCGGTCGGCGCTTGGGCCTGGGGGTTGGCAGCGCTTGGCGCTCCTTGATTGACCACAGGTACAGGAGCTGACTTGGCTATGCTAAAGCTGTTCCCTTTGAGAAGGATCCAAAGAAGAATGAAGAACCCAATGGTGAAAAGCACCATAAGACTGCCAAGCATGCCGCCAATAAATACGACCTTGGGTGGCAGTTGCCCAAGAAATGATGATTGCTCGGCGCTCCTTGACGGAGCTGTTGGCTGGTCAAAGTCTGGATCGTTGAGATGAGTTGGCGTGTGAGTCATATAACGTAATTGAAATAAAGAAATAATTAACAAATAAATAACGAATAAAAATTATACTATCATAGGCACAGTCATTAAGATTACAAGCGCGCGCTAATTCGGGCGAACGCGATAAAAACCAACGTAAAAATAATTGTCATGAGCGCTGGCGCCAAGTCAGAGAGATAATTCCGTTTGCCCGGACGGAAGCCTTTGAGGAGAAGCGAATTACTCACCACTGATACTGAACTCAACGCCATCGCCAGCCCGGCGAGCTCGGGTCGAAGCACAATCCCCAGGCCAATGAGCGCCCGCGCGGCAATCGGGATGCCGACCACGTTGTAGAACAAAGCAAAGAACATGTTTTGTTTAACTTTGCCCATGGTCGAACGGCTGAGTTCGATCGCGTGCACCACATCGCGTAAATCATTTTTCACCAGGACAATGCCACCCGTCTCCATCGCGACATCCGTGCCGGCGCCCATGGCAATGCCGACGTCGGCCTGGGCCAATGCCGGGCTATCATTAATGCCGTCTCCTACCATCGCCACTGTTACGCCGCTGTCTTGTAATTTTTTCACTTCCTTTTCTTTATCCTGCGGCAATACCTCGGCCAGCACATTCGTAATACCAACTTGTTTGGCAATCGCTTGGGCGGTGCGGGCGTTGTCGCCGGTGATCATGTAAGTAACAACATTCATTTTTTGTAAGGCCTGTACGGCTTCGACTGACGTATCTTTGAGCGTATCCGCGACGGCAATGATCCCAAGCAAGGCTGTTTTTGTCGCAATGAGCATGGCGGTTTTCCCTTCTGTTTCGAGACGAACCAAGTCTTGTTCAGCATTGTCGATATTTAATTCTAAATTACCCGTGAGCTTACGATTGCCAAGATAATATTCTTCACTGCCGATAGTTCCGACAACGCCATGACCTGGTATCGCTTTGAAGTGTTCCGTTGTCTGAATTGTTACTTTTTTTTCTTTGGCATGATTGTAAATACTTTCAGCCAGTGGATGTTCTGATGATTGCTCCAAACTACCCGCGATCGACAACAATGCCGTCTGATCAACAGTATTGAGGGGAATAATATCTGTCACTTCTGGTTGACCCTTGGTCAGTGTCCCCGTCTTGTCGAAAACAACTGTCTGAATTTTAGAGGCAGCTTCAAGCGGCTCGCCGCCTTTGATGAGAATCCCGTATTCCGCGCCTTTGCCAGTACCAACCATAACTGCCGTCGGCGTGCCCAGTCCCAGCGCGCACGGACAGGCAATAACAATGACGGATACAAACGACAAGAGAGCAAAATTGAGCGTTGCGCCAAGGAAAAAATACCAGACGACAAAAGTAAGAATAGCGATGCCAATAACCGCTGGCACGAACCAGGCCGAAATGCGATCAGCATAGGCCTGGATTGGCGCTTTTGAACCTTGAGCATCTTCAATCAGCCGAATAATTTGCGCGAGCATGGTCTCCGAACCGACATTCGTCGTCTCAAATTCAAAACTGCCATTTTTATTGATCGTCGCGCCAACCACCCGGTCGCCAACTTTTTTTTCCACCGGAATACTCTCGCCGCTAATCATGGATTCGTCCACTGCGGACAAACCCTTAGTGATAATGCCGTCAACCGGAATTTTTTCGCCCGGGCGCACAATGACAATGTCCCCATGAATGACCTGCTCCACTAGAATATCCAGTATGTCCGCGCCGCGGCGAACGCGCGCGGTTTTTGCCTGCAAACCCATGAGTTTTTTGATGGCCTCGCTGGTTTTGCCTTTGGCGCTCATCTCCAGCCACTTGCCCATGAGCACGAAGGTAATGAGGAAGACGCCGATTTCAAAGTATAGATCGGGAATTTTACTGCCATGCTCCGCCCAGATAGAACCGGTTGCCGCGAGATAACGGATAAACTCATAGAGAGAATAGAAGAACGCCGTGCTGGTGCCAATCGCGATTAAGCTATCCATGCTAAACGTCTTCATCTTGAGACTCGACCACAGGCCGCGGTAAAATCCAGCGCCGAGAATAAACTGAACGGGAATGGCTAAGACGAGCGAGATAAATCCCATGCGCGACAGCAGCGCTTCGCGACCAGGCAAACCGGGGATAAAATCGAGCAACATGAAATAGAGAAGCGGCGCGCTAAACGCTACCCCGGCTAAAAATTTATGGCGATAGGCCAGAATTTCCGCCACTCGACGTTTCCGTTCAAATTCTCGATCTTTTTCATCAACGATTTCCGCTCGGTATCCGGCGGCTTTGACCGCGGCTTTAATCTTTTCTTCATTCGCGCTGGCGCTGTCAAAAACCACGCGGGCTTTTTCGGCGCCGTAGTTCACATTGACTTCTTTAACCCCGGATACTTTTTTTACCTTGCGCTCAATCAGCGCGGCGCATGAGGCGCAATGCATGCCAAAGATATTGAAGTTGGCGCGGGTGTCGGTATTCATATCATTTTTGGGCAGCATGTTTGATAATATCGAGATTGCAACTATGATGCTCTTTGCACCAGCTCTCACATTTGTTTGCCCAGGTTTCATCGGCATACTCAAGATGACATTCTGGACACGCAAACAGCTTTATGTCCGGAATCAGGACGGCGTACTCACCGAGCGCTTCTATTTCTTTCTTCAACGCGTCCCAGTTGATGTTCTCCGTATGTTCAATAATGGTGGCTCCAGTCTCAAAATTGACCGTACACGATTGAATACCGGAAATTTCACCGCACACATCTTCAATGAGTATCTTGCATGATTGACAATGCGTGCCTTTAATAATGATCGTTGTTTTCATATTGATACATGGATAGAGAATATGGCTAATATAAATAGTTAGAGAGCTGATAGTACCGTTATACTCCCCCGCACCATACCCATGGAGCAGCTAAACTGCACTTCGCCTGGTGTCTGGGGCGTAAAGGCAATGAGATTCTGGCCCTTTTTCAGGAGTTGTTGAATGCCAAGCTGTCGAGAAACCAGGACGCTGGTGCAACCGCCGGCATTGTCGCCATTGACCTCCCACCGGACCGGCGTCCCAGCCTGTACCGTGAAATGATTCGGCTCATAGCCGGCGTACCCCAGCTTCATTTTGATGACCTGCATGTTGCCGTCCATGACAATCGGTTCGATCGCTCCGCCGCTACTGGCTATTGCCGGACTGCTCACGCTCCATGAGGGTAATCTCACCGGGTAACCGGCAACGGTAAGGCCATTCTGGATATTCCAGAGACCAAGCACAATAACCAGCGCGCCAGAGAATTGCAGAAAAAACTTTCCGGTTTTCCCTTTGAGCGAACTCGAGGCGAAGCCAAGCGCCAAGAGCGCCGGAGCAGTGCCAAGCGCGAAGGCGAGCATGGTGATGGCGCCAGTCGCAAAGCTGCCGGTCGTTAACGCGTAAAGCTGCAGGGCTTGAGTGAACCCACACGGCAGAAAGAACGTCGCCGCGCCGAGTCCAAAGGGGGCGAGCGGGTGTTCTTTGCCTTCCGCATCCATAATCCGGTGCGATAAGCCCTTCGGCATCCGTGGCATAAAACCTTTAAGCCAGGCCGGGGCAAGGTGAAGCATGTCGAGACCCATGATGAGCATATAGAGGGCGGCCAGAATGGTAATGAGCGCCGTCACGAAGGGTGACGGACTAAGAGCAGCGCCCACTATGCCCAACAATCCACCGAGGGCTGTGTAACTTATGAGACGACCTAGGACAAACAGCCAGACGGGTCGCATTCGAGCCAAAGGTCTGGCTGAACCGTACCGCTCGTTAAACTTCGCGGCTGACGACAGCAAGAGTCCGCCAGTAATGGCAATACAAGATGAGCTGGCGGCGACAAGACCAATCAGGAAGATGGCGCCAAAGCTGGTCGCGTTGCCGAGGCTGAAATTCGTATTCAGAAGTCCCAGACCGGAGAAGACGCGGCCGATAAGGAGAACAAGAGCAAATAAGCCAACGAGACGCCAGAATGACGGGCGTTTGTAAGAGATTGATTGCTTTTCGGCTTTGTCCGCCTTTTTGAAATTCTGATGAACGCGGTACTTATCATCAGCAAGCGCCTGTTGCAGATCAGAAACTGACGGCAGTTTACCCTCAATGGTGAGTTCCGCGTATCCTCTCGCGGCATTCACATTTACCTTTTTTACTCCGGCTAACTTTTTCCATTTTCGCTCCACCGTGAGTTCACAGCTTCGGCAGGTCATACCGTCAACGCAGACGTTCAGTTTGTTCGGTTCGCTTGATACGGTTGCTGACTGAATTTGGGCCGATGCCGTTAGCGCTTGAAGATGAAATCCGGCCGGATTAAGTAGAATATCTAACTGCCGTGGCTCAAGCGGTTCGGAGCTAATAATCCGTATCAATCGTTTTTCCATATTCATGTCAAGCCGCTCGACATTGGGAATTGCAGTGACTAATGTACGCAACTGTTCGGCTCGGTCAGGGCTAGTAAGCGCGTTGACGGAAAACTTATAGATATATGGTTGAGTTGTTTCGTTCATAGTAGTTAAAAATATGGGAGCTACGGCGGATTGTTAACTGACACAGAATTTTGTTCGCTTTGGCTCCAAAATTTTGGTCGTTAACAAAAAACCTAATACCTCAATAACTGCTTACGGTTAAAATAAGCAGTCGAGTATTAGGCAAAAAGCTTCGGCTGGAGAATGCCGCTCGAAAAAATATGGACGAAGTAATTGTATAACTTGCTCTCGCGATGGTCCCGCTCGTAATAACGATACCGCTGAATGAGCGCCAGTGGATCGCGCAAAAAGAGCATTGACGAAACTCCAACTGCGAAACTGACAATGAGGAGAGTAAAGAAAAAGATAAGAAAATTCGAGGTGAGGGTCGTGGTGAACGTTGCTTTCCAAATGTTCACATGTTCGTTAATATCCATGCCACAATTTTTACCCGGGATACAGTCAGCCATTGTCTGATGTGGCCCTTCCATGTTCATCTGTGACTGCATGATGGGATTAGTGCAATCAAATATTCCCGCAAAGACCAGCGTAACAAAAGTTAAGAGTGTCAATCCGGTAATATATTTAGACAATTGATGACTGAACTGATTTAATCGCTGTCTGCGCATAATGAAGTCATTATAACAACAAGCTGACAGTGCCGTCAAGCGACGGGAAAAATGATTATTTCAAAAGTTATACACAGTCGCGTTGACAAAACTATTTCAAAAATAAAAAAAGTATTCTATACTACACAACATCATAGGTCGAAAAATTTTTACATCGATGCTTGTCATGTAAAAATTTCCCCGAGTGTTTGTCGCGTCGTGGTGTACGCCATGGCTATATCAACGCTTCAGCACTCCAACTTCTTAAGAGAGGAGGTGTACAGAAATATATGGCAAAGAAACGCAAACCAGCCAAACGGAAGAAGAAGGCCGCGAAGAAGCGCCGCCGTTAATGGCAACGGAATCTAAAACCCCCCGACTTTACGTCGGGGGGTTTTGAGTTCACTCAAACGTTAGTCCTGTTTGCCGCGGCAAACCGCGGCTCTCCTCCTCCCCAAACACTTTCACCACCCCAAAGACGCCGTCATACCCGGGCTGGATGTGAATTTTGCCCTGCCGCGCGCGGTCAATCGCCTCGGCCAGAACGGGCGAACTCGTCCGCGCGATGTCTTCCAAGCGCGCGCGCAGAAGAATATGAAACTCGCTCCCCAGCTTCCCGACCAAATTATCATACTCGGCCCGCGCGGTTTTGGTATTCACACCCACCTGGAGCGTAGCGGCAATGATCTCGCTGAGGGGCACTAAATTTCGATAGGCCACCCGCTCCTTGCCACTAATCCGCCCCTCAACTTCACTCCGATCCGCCAACTCTTCAACGCGGTTCATCACCCCAATCACCAGCGGCTTCCGGCATTTTGGACAAATCCCTTTATATTTTTTGGTGGCGGCGGGCGGGCAGACAAATTGACAATCACGGTGACCGTCGAGGTGATACTTCCCTTCTTCCGGATAAAATTCGATCGTGTATAAAAATTTTTCTCTGTCCCCTTCCCGAATTATGCGCATGATCTCATCATACGTAATCTTATTCGGCGAAGCAAACTGCAGGACATTGGCCTCGCGGCCGAGCTTGGCCGTTGAGTGCGCGTCCGAGTTGGAGATCAGGGTAATATGATCGAGCGCCGACCAGCGCCAATTCATGGGCGGATCGCTCGACAGTCCGGTTTCAATCGCGAAAATGTGCGGCGTCAAGTCCGCAAAGCACTCGGCGAGCGAATCATAGCCGCCATTCGATCCAAAAATGCCAAACCACGGCGTCCAAGCGTGCGCCGGGATCATAACCATGCGCGGATCGGTCTCGAGCATGAGGGAGAGAAG
>Ga0209541_10007833_pt1 | contig 17840 bp, 10 predicted proteins | sample RifCSPlowO2_01_FD_184027 | JGI IMG/M metagenome (GOLD analysis project Ga0209541, IMG submission 184027) | Groundwater microbial communities from Rifle, Colorado - Rifle CSP2_plank lowO2_0.1 (SPAdes) (version 2) | ecosystem: Environmental > Aquatic > Deep subsurface > Groundwater | place... | reverse complement strand
AATTTTACCGGCAACTTCATTGATTTGCAGGAAGCAGCCACCACGTTCTTCAAAGTCACGAGCGTCGGCACCACCCACGTGAGTTTGCCCGGGACGCAGACGACAATTGCTCTTTGTCACGCGACAGCCGGCCAGGTCAACAACGATGCTATCGTGGATTGTTCTGGAGCACCTACGGACTTGGCGGAATTGTTCGGCTCCGAGGATGCGACTATCGAGGCCGGGGACATCGTTATCTCGGTGGGTGATGCCACTCCCACGACCACCAAAGGTTTTCTTTCCACCCGCGCCTGGATGGATAAAAGCACGACGACTTACGCGACAAATCTCTTGGGGGTAATTTCCACCCAGCCCAACCAGGTCTATGCGGAGGACGCCTTTACGCCCGAAGAAAATGCCAAACCCGTCGCTTTGGTCGGGCGGGTTCCCACCAAAGTCAACCTCGAGAACGGGGAAATCAAAACCGGCGATTATCTGACGTCTTCGTCTGAAGCTGGGGTGGCTATGAAAGCGATGCGACCTGGAATGGTTATTGGGCAGGCATTAGCCGGATATGACGGAACCCAGGAGGACAACAAGATAATCGTCTTCGTGAGCCCATTCTATTTTGACCCGACGACGTTTGTTGATTCTTCGGGCAACGTGATAATGCAAAGAAATGAAGCGTCAACAATTCTCAACGCGACGTCCACGGACGCGGCGTTCGTGATTAACCAGCGCGGCGTCGGCGACCTCCTCTCTCTGCAAAGCCAGGATAGTGTGCGGTTCCTCGTGAAAAACGACGGCGCGGTGAATATCAATATCCAATCCGAACAGGAAGAACTGGATTTGCTCGTTGTTACCGCCAACGAGGAAGCAGTATTTAACATCAATGTCCGCGGGGACGTGGCAATCAAGGGCGCGATAGTCGTGCGCGATGACAGTTTCGCGGGAAGCACCGCTACCAACGAGAGCGGCGAAGCAATGGTGGACTTCACTTATCATCTCGGCACTGGCAAACCCGTGGTCCAGCTGACCCCGGAAGCGGATTATCCGGTATTCGCGCAGGTTCTCTCGTGGGAGCAGGACGGGCAGCAAAACTACACGGGTTTCACTATCAAAACTTTTGGCTTCGATGGCAATCCGGCCTCCGCCGTAGTCCACTACCAGGTCGTTGCCAAACCGGATGGCTATGACACGCTGGGCCAGGCGATCTACGTCCCGCCCGCGCCGTCGGCTCCATCAGGTGGTAGTACGCCGCCGAGCGACCCGCCGCCGGCTGGCGATTCGGGCTCCGGGGTAGTTGATTCGGGCAGCACCGCGCTGACAGAAGAACCGGCCAGCGGGGATACCAGCGGAACAGTCGCGGGAGACACCACGACGACGCCAGACACCGCAACGACCGATGCGGGCACCCCGCCACCGGATACTACCGCAACAGATGCGACCACTCCCGCGGATTCGACAGGGACCACGGATACTTCCGGGACTACCGATGCTTCCGGCACAACAGATACTTCAATCCCGCCCGCTGAAACCACCCAAACTGAACCACCCCCTGCTGACAGCGGCACTGTTACCGAGTCAGTTCCTCCGCCAGCAGACGAAGGCGCGGGCGGAGTTTAGATTTGATATCGTCCAGGGCCGCATCACTAAAATGAGAATCCAAACTTTATCACTGAAAATAATCGCCATCTTCCTGCTTTTTGGGTTGGGGTATTGGACACAAACAGTGGTGCACCGTCACGAGGATTGTGGGGAGAGCTATATGTGGCTAAATGAGGAGCTGCGGTGCACTGATGAGCAGGTTCTAGACAAGGCAGAGTATTCAGAGCTGAAGCTTGATCTATTGGAGATGATCGAGCGGCAAAGAGATGGGGGATATATCACGAACGCTGCAGTATATTTTCGGGACTTGAGCAATGGCCCGACCATGGGCATCAATCAGTACATGGACTTTGTCCCAGCGAGCCTCCTAAAGGTGCCGCTGATGCTGACTTACCTCCGGTTGGCGGAAGATGATCCGGCCCTGCTGGAAAGGGAATTAACGTTTTTGGGCCCGCCAGACGATTTCACCCAGGGGATTCCGCCCGGTCAGGCTGTCGAAGTGGGAAAAATTTACGAAATCAGGGACTTGCTCCGGCGGCTGATAGTTTATTCGGACAACGGGGCATGGGATGTTTTATACAACTATCTCGGGGAGATTTCCCCGGATTTGAGCTTGCTCGCGGAGACGTACCACGAATTGGGAATTATCGAACCGCAAAGCGCGTTCGATGAAGTGATAACGGTAAAATCTTACGCTTCCATATTCCGCCTATTGTATAATTCGTCTTACCTATCCAAGGAGCACTCAAGTATGGCGTTGGACCTTCTGTCCCAGACGGTTTACACGCACGGGCTGCGGCAGGGCATCCCGCGAACCATCCCGATCGCGCATAAGTTCGGTGAACGTTTTACCGAGGACTACAATCAACTGCATGATTGCGGCATCGTTTATTATCCTGGTAACGCTTATCTGCTTTGTGTGATGACGCGAGGAAGCGACTTTGCGAAACTTGCAGAATTTATCGGAGAGGTGTCGGCGGCGGTCTACGAGGAAGTAGATTCGCGCCGAAAGTGATATGGAGAAAAGACAAAAAATTATGGGGATAATTCTCGCCTATAACTGCGCGGGGCTTCTGACGGGCGCGCACAAGAAAATCCCGAAGGAGTTATTTGACGAGGTCATCCTCGTTGACGACGGTTCCACGGATGGTACTTTTGCCGTGGCGCAGAAATTGGGCATCCGCTCGTTTACGCATGAACATCTTGGATACGGCGGGAATGTGAAGTTCGGTCTCCGGAAGGCGCTCGAAGCGGGGGCGGACTATATGGTCGAGATCCACGGCGACGGACAGTATGATGTTACGCAAGCGCCGCCGGCAGTCGAAAAAATGCGGCGCGAGGAAATAGATTTTCTGCTCGGCTCCCGATTTAGTTCCTGGGGGCAAGCGCGCCGCGACGGGATGCCGCTTTCGCGCTACCTTGCCAATCTCGGCTTGAGTTTTTTTGACCGGCTCGTCTTGCGCCTCCCGCTCACCGAGTTTCACAGCGGATTTCGGGTCTATACCAGGCGGCTCCTCGAAACCGTCGGTTTCACGGGAACCTCAAATACTCACCTCTACAGTTTCGAGATAATCGCGCAGGCGTGTTATCATAAATTATCAGTCGGGGAGATTCCGGTGCGGTGCGATTATAAAACCCAGCACACCTCGATCAGCTTAAGCAAATCCGCGATCTACGCGTTTCAGACATTCTGGATTTTGTTTTTGTACTTACTCGCGAGAATTGGGTTAAAAAGCCGTTTGTTTGAGTAGTTTTTCCTTCAGTTATTGCGATCCGTCGGCTGACGGAGAAGCAGCCCCAACGAGTATTGAGATTGCCGCGCCCCTCCGGGGCTCGCAATGACGAGCGCAGACCCATGACCATATCCCAAAAAATCAATTTCTGCCGGGTGTGCCTAAACACCGACCTCAAAAAAGTTTTGGATTTGGGTCAGCAACCGCTCGCCAACTCATTTCTTATAAGTCCGGACGAGGACGAGGATCTCTATCCTCTGGACGTATACCTATGCGAACGGTGCGGGCATGTTCAACTGGGGACCAATGTGGATCGGCGGCACATTTTCCGGAGCTATATATATTTCTCCGCGCCCAATCCAACCCTCCGGGAGCACTTCAAGGAGTACGCGGACGAGGTCAAGCGGCGCGTGCCGACGTGGCAAGATGACCTGATAGTCGAGATCGGGTCGAATGATGGCCTTCTTTTGAGGAAATTCAGTTCCGACGCGGACAATGTGCTGGGAGTGGACCCGGCCGAAAACATTCCCGCGGCGGTGCCGACCTGGCGCGAATTTTTCGGCTCGAACACGGCCGCGCGGATCATCGCGGAAAAAGGAAAAAAAGCCCGTGTGATCATGGCTAACAACGTCGTAGCCCATACGTTCGATCTCCGGGACATGGTCGGCGGCATGGCGGAGCTACTGGATGATGACGGCCTCATCGTGGTCGAGTCGCCATGGCTCGGCGATATGTTCGAGAACAACGCCTACGATACTATTTACCACGAGCATTTATCCTATTTTTCCGTCAACACTCTCCTGTATCTTTTTTCTCTGTTCGGGCTCACCATGACCGATCTTCGGTTCCACCCTGTGCAGGGCAATTCCTTCCGCGCGTTCTTCCAGAAAGGGGGCAGGGGTCAGGTCTCAAGGTTTGCCGAGGAAATAGCCAAGCGGGAGCAGGAAGCGGGCTGGACCCGCCAGCCCGCATTTGACGCGCTTGCCCGGCAGATTGAGCAAAGCAAAAATATTCTCCTCGCCAAACTTCAGAAACTGAAGGCAGAGAGCAAATCAATCGCCGGCTACGGAGCTCCCGCGAAAGGCAATACCATCATCAACTACACTGGCGCGGGGAAGTATCTCGACTGTCTGATCGAGGGGATGCCCTCCAAAATCGGCCGCTATGCGCCGGGCTCGCGTTTGCCCGTCGTCCGCCGTGATCAAGTGAGTCCGGACGCCTTTGTCATGTTCGCCTGGAACTATCGGCCGCATATCCTCGCCAAAGAGAAGGACTTCAAGGGACATTGGATAATTCCGAACGACATGGACAACTCCGAGCCAAATCTAAAAACCAAAGCGCCGCTTCTGCAACAATTGTTTAAGTCGTGATTTTTACTCCCTGAGCGAAGTCGAAGGGGCCACGGCATTGGCCTTCGATAAACTCAGGCACTAACGTATGAGATACATTGTTACCGGCGGACTCGGACATATTGGCAGCCACATCGTGGACGCGCTCATCAAGCGGGGGGACGAGGTGCTGGTCATCGACAGTCCGACCGCGCGCAAAAAGGAAAACCTCAACCCAAAAGCGAAACTCTTGGGCAGCACCCTTTTGGACGCGCACCAAGACGCCGGGGTTAGCGGTAAATGGGACGGTATCTTTCACCTGGCCGCATTTGTGAATGTGCGCGAAGGAAGCAGTCAGCCTTTCCTGATGTCCAACGGAGGCGCCAATTTGACCGTTGCGGCCCTCAACCTCGCGGTCGCGCTGAAGATCCCGAAGTTTATTTTTGTTTCCTCGGTCGTCATGAAGTTCTCCCCAAATACGCCCTATGGCATAGAAAAAGAAATGGGGGAGCGCTACTGCCAGTATTATCAGGAACGTTTTGGGCTGGATGTTTCCATCATCCGCCTGCACAGCGTGTATGGTTCGCCGCGGCACTCTCCCGCCTCCGGAAACGTCGTCCCGTCTTTCATCGAGCAGAAAAAGAATAGCGGTAAACTTCGAGTATCGGGCGACGGTTCGCAAGTGCGGGACTTTGTTTATTACACTGATATCGTGGCCGCAATTTTGGAAGCAGAAAACCGCCGGGGAATTAGCGAAATCGGCACTTGCGAGGGACATTCGATTTTGGAAATGGCGAAGTACTTCGACTGCCCTATCGAGTTCATCGGCCGGCCAAGCGGTGAAGTCGACCAGCAAGTCTGCGAAAAATCCGACTATGGGACAAAGGTGAAGTTTGAAGAGGGGATGAAACGAGTTATGCGAGGGCTTTTGATAAGTTAGTCTTGCGTCATTGCGAGTCCGCGAATGCGGACGCGGCAATCCCGTGCTCACCGAGATTGCTTCGCCTCCGGCTCGCAAAGACAAGCAAGAAAAACTATGGCAAAGCAGACATCAAATATCGAAGGAGCGCCTACTAGGCGGAGCTGGGCAAAGATAATCGTCTTCGTCCTGCTTTTGGTGTTCTATGCCTCGATTTTGATCCATAAAATCGAACTACCTACCGCTGACGATATTGCTCGCCATGTGAAAAACGGAGAGATTATTTTGAACGGACAGCTCGATGTCCTGAAGTCCAACGTCTATTCCTACACCGCACCGGAGAACTCTTTCATCAACCATCACTGGCTATCCGGCGTATTTTTTTTCCTGCTCCACCAGGCCGTTGGTTGGCCCGGCCTCATTATGTTCAAGGTAGTTATTCTTCTCACCGCTTTTAGTCTGCTCTTTGTCACTGCCACCAAAAAAGCGGATTTTTGGCTGGTGGCGTTTTCTTCCATCCCCGCGATAGTGGTTTTGGGCGAACGCTCTGCCCTGCGGCCGGAGATCTTCAGCTACCTGCTTGTCGCCGCGTTTCTGTACCTCCTCATAGATCTGGAAGAGCACCCCGAGCGAAAGAGAGTTTTCTGGCTCATTCCACTCCAGATTTTATGGGTCAATACGCATCTGTTTTTCATCATTGGGCCGCTTCTCACCGCCGGGTTTCTGCTGGAAAAAATTATTTTGAACCGCGGTGAGCTCAAGGGCAACCCCTTGATAAAAAAACTGGTTTATCTTTTGCTGGCACAGCTTGCCGCCCTTTTCGTCAACCCAAATTTTATCGCCGGAGCGCTTTATCCGCTTCAGATATTTCAAAATTTCGGCGTCGAGGTCGCAGAGACGCGGTCGGTCGCGCAGTTTCTGCGTGAAGAGCCAGCGTGGTCGAGCATCCCGGTGGCTCTTTTTCAGCCGTTGGTTTTACTTCTGGCCGCGAGCTATATTTTTGCCCTGCGGTCAAAACGCATATTCTACTTTCTGGCCAGTGTCGCTACTGCTGTTGTCGGCTTTCGCGTTTTCCGAACCATCCCTTTTTTTGGAATGATTTTTTTGCCAACGATATCGGCAAATCTCGACGGAGTTTTTACGCAATTTCACGAAAAGACCAGGAGGGCAACCCGCGTGGTATTAGTGGTTATGTTGGCAGGCTTCCTCAGCTGGTTAATCTTTCTGGGAAGTCGCGGCAAGGTTGCCCAATTCAGCGAGCCGGGGATTGGACTCACAAAAGGCGCAAATAATTCCGGCGAATTTTTCAAACAGAATGGCTTGCGAGGACCGATCTTTAATGATTTTGATATCGGCAGTTATCTGATTTATCATTTCTATCCAGATGAACAGGTCTTTGTAGACAACCGTCCAGAAGCGTACTCTGTCTCATTTTTTGAGGAAGTTTATCAGCCGGCGCTTCGCGAGGAGAGTAAGTGGCAAGGTTTGCTCGGCCAGTACCAGTTCGACGCGATTTTTCTGCATTTATACAGCCAGAACCCGAGCATCCGCCCCTTCATGTATCGGCGGTTTACTGATCCTGAGTGGGCACTGGTGTACGCTGACCGGTACGCGATAATTTTTCTGCGGAACAACGCCGAGAATCAGGCTGTGATAAGTGATTTTCAAATTACTTTGAAAAATGCCCCCGAGCGACTGATACACCTGATAGATTCTCCAACTTTGGAGGATCAGGTGGCCGCGGCAGACGTCCTCAGCCTTCTCCGTCTCGAAGACGCGGCGCTGATGGTATTTCAAAAAGCCGCGGCTCAGTGGCCTGTCCGCGGGCGGACTTGGAAGGCGATGGGAGAATTGGCGCTATTATACATTGACGATCCAGATCCGACTTTGGCGGCAGAGTATTTGGAGAAAGCCGCCGCGGCGGGGGAGAAAAGCGATGAGGTGTACTGGATGCTCGGATTGGCCTACTATCAGACAGGCGATTTTCCCAGTGCGGCGGAAGCGTTGCAGCGGGCGCTGGAAATAAACCCGGATCGGCGGGACGCGAGGGAACTTCTGGAAGAGATAGCGAGGAACAATCAAAATTGACCTAATTACTAATTAACCTAATTGACGTAAATAACCCCCCACTTTAGAAGTTAGAGCAATTAGGTCAATTAGAAATTTTCTTCAATGGCAAAGCAAGCAGTAAAACTTGAGTCAAAGACCAGATGGACGTGGGCGCAGACCATCGTCTTCGTCCTGCTTTTGGCTTTTTACGCTTCGTTTTTGGTGCATCCTATCGCCCTGCCGGTCGGGGACGACCTGCCGCGGCTTATCAAAAACGGGGAGATGGTTTTTCAAAAGCCGGACGTCCTTACGAAGAATGTTTATTCGTACACGGAGCCGGACCAGCCGTTCGCCAACCACCACTGGCTGTCCGGCGTGGTTTTTTATCTTCTGGACCAGGTGGTCGGTTTCTCCGGCCTGATCATCTTCAAAGTCATTGTCCTGCTCGCCGCTTTCAGTCTGCTTTTTTTTGCCGCCACAAAAAAGGCGGATTTTTGGCTGGTCGCGTTTTTTTCCATCCCGACCATCCTGATCTTGCGGGAACGGACGTACGTGCGCCCGGAGATATTCAGCTACCTCCTCATCGCTGTTTACCTCTATTTTTTGCTTGATCTGGAAAAACACCCGGAGCACAAGCGAATCTACTGGCTCATTCCGCTACAGCTCTTGTGGGTCAACCTGCATTTGTTTTTCGGAGTCGGGATTCTGATGACTGCCGGGTTTCTCTCTGAAAAGATCCGTATTCATCGGGAAAAACTTCGAGGCAACCCCCTTATCAGGAAGCTGACCGTACTTACCTTGGCCTTGATCCTCGTTTCTTTCATCAATCCTTTTGGTTTCCGCGGCGCACTATTTGCACTTGCGCTGAACATTGGCAAGGACTTTCCAGTTCGAATTTTAGAGACTAGGTCCTTGAATGAGTTTTTAAGGCAAGCGCCACTATGGGGAGATATATCTGTTGCCATCTTCTGGCCAATGATAATTATTTTATTTACAAGTTTTCTTTTCGGTTTTGGAAGAAAGCCAATTTTCCTTTTTTTGGCTTCGGTGGGTACGGCAGTTCTGGGTTATGTTTTGCTGCGAGCCTTGCCTCTTTTCGGCATGATATTTTTACTTGCCACAACGGCTAATTTTGACGAGGACTATGGGGCATTAAAAGCGTGGCTCGAAATAAAATGGCAAGGCGGGGCCGCCGTTTTAAGCAAAGGGATGATCGCGCTAATCATAGTTTCCCTTGGTTACCTGTCGTTTTTCAATATTCCGGGCAATAACCGTAAGTATCCGTACTGGGGGGTGGGCCTGACCCAGGGGAGCGAGGGTGCCGCGCGGTTTTTCCTCGATAACGGCCTCAAAGGCCCCGTTTTTAACGATGCGGACATCGGGAGTTATCTCATATATTATTTGTACCCGCAGGAAAAGGTGTTTGTCGATAACCGCTTTGGGGATGCTTATTCCGGGGACTTTTTCCGCAACGTTTACTTGCCGGCAATGGCCTCGGAGGACAAGTGGCTTGAAGCTGAGCAGAATTACCACTTCAATGTAGTCTTCGCTTTTCAGTATGACCAAGCGGAGAATTTACATTCGTTTTTGTACAGAAGGGCCGATGATCCCGCATGGGCGCTCGTGTATGGTGATAATTATTCTGTCATTTACTTAAAACGAAACGAGCAGAACCGGGAGCTCATAAACAAATTTGAGATAACAGAAGCCAATGCCGCGGAAAAATTGCGGCCCCTTTTGGATTCGACAAATCCCGATCTCCAGATTTCAGGGGCAGATATTCTAAACCTTCTCCGCCGCGAGGATTTGGCCATTGAGGTCTTCCAGAAGGTGGTCGGGGAGCACCCGAGAATGGGCAGGGTCTGGAAAGTTATGGGAGAAATGACCTTGCTGTATGTTGACGAACCGGATCCGGCTTTGGCCGCAGAGTACTTCGAAAAAGCTATCGTCGCAGGAGAGAAAACCGCTGAAGCTCATGGTTTTCTGGGACTTTCGTATTATCGTAGCGGTCTGCTTGGCAGAGCCGAACAGGAGCTCCTCCTTGCCTTGGAAATCGATCCCGAACTGCCGGATGCCCAGGATCTTCTGGAGGAGGTGAGGAAGAGCAAGGCGGGTGGTCAGGAGCAAGAGCCGGAGCAGAGGCGCGCCGAGGAGTGGTGGCAAGGGCAGATAGGGGAATAATAAACAATGTAAAATTCAAAAATCAAAATGCAAAATGACAGTGCTAAATAATTCCTAACTAACTTAATTGACCTAATTTCTAAACAATGTCTAACCCCCAAAACCCAAACCAGGACAAATATGACCTCGAAGAGCGAACTGCAAAGTTCGGAGAGGACGTCATTGGGTTTTGTCAGACACTTCCTAAGAATGACATCACCAAACCAATTATTAACCAGCTAATAAAATGCGGAACGTCCGTTGGCGCCAACTATTGCGAAGCAGATGACGCGGAAAGCAAGGCAGATTTCAAACACAAAATCGGAATTTGTAAAAAGGAGTCGCGAGAAGCCAAACATTTCCTACGTATGTCAGCAATCGCCGAGCCAGCTTTGAAAGATCAAGCTCGTAAATTGTGGGTCGAAGCCAAGGAACTGAACCTCATCTTTAATTCTATTTATAGGAAACTCAAGTGATTAGAAATTGGGATTTGTTTAGGTCAATTAGAGTAATTAGAAATTAGGTTAATTATTTTGCTCTAGACAAACGTAAAAATATATGTTATAGTATTTATACAAGCTAAGGGCTTGTTTTTTTGAAACCCCGCTTCGCATACAGCTACGCGGGGCAAGCAAAAAGATCTGACCCCAGCGGCGAGAAACAAAAATACCCGCCCAAATTTGCGAAAAAGCAAATTTTAGTCGGGCGGGCAAAAACCAAAATAAAACTTTAATGCCCCTCGAGTTACTCCCCAGAAGGGATAAGTCTTTCATCCGCAGGACGCGAGCGATCCTGTTGTTTTTCGTTGTATCTTTGATTGTCACCAGTTTTGCTTATCTGCCCCAGTCGCCTTTAAGCAACATAGAGAAAGCCAAGGCGGTAGATACGACAGTTTTTATACTCAATGGAACGACCAGTTGGCAGGTGCCCAGTGACTGGTCCGATGTGAATACGATTCATGTGATTGGCGGCGGTGCCGCGGGGAATGATGGCGGCGCATCGGGTTCGGGCGGCGGCGGCGCCGGCGCCTATTCCACGGTATCGAACGTGACGGGGCTTACCGGCGGCAACAACCTTACTGTTCAGGTGGGGGCCGGCGGCACTACTGACGCACAGTCTGGAACGGTGTCATGGTTTAACGGCAATGATTGCGGATCGTCGTCAGTTTGCGCTATGGGCGGCAATGGCACTACCGGCACGACCGGCGGCGCCGGCGGCAATGCCACAGGCGGAGTCGGCACTCAGGCGGCCGGCGGCGCCGGCGGCAACGGTCTAAGTAACGGAGACACGGGCGGCGGCGGCGGAGGAGCGGCTGGTCCCAACGGGGCTGGCAAAAACGGCGGCAGCGCGGTCGCCGGGGGGGGCTCGGGCGGCGGCGGCGGAGGAGGAGCGGACGGCGCCTCATCCACTGTCGGGGCTAATGGTACGACTAGTATTGGCGGCAACGGCGGCGCAGGGCCGGGGGGAAACGGTATAGGCACGGGCGGTAACGCATCATCTGGCAATGCCGGGGCAAACGGGGGCGGCGGCGGCGGGGCAGATACTGGTTCCGGCCTCACTGGAGGGAACGGCGGCGCCGGTGCCGTAAGATGGACGCAAACCTCCAATAGCGCCACTGCCGGCTCGGGTGGTGGCGGCGGCGGAGGAGGTAACACGGGAAATGGCGGCAGGGCCGGTTTGTATGGCGGCGGCGGCGGCGGGGCAGAGGGCGTACACGGCAACGGGGCAAACGGCATCATTGTCGTTGTTTATACTCCGACCGTGGCGATCACTGTCTCCGGCACAATTTTTTCCGATGGCGGCAGTACGCGGTACGATTGCAACGCAGATAACGTCACCGTGGCGGTGAGAGTGGGAGGCAGCGGCACCGCAAGCGGCACCTGTAGCTCCGCAGTAGGGGCGTATTCAGTAAGTGTCACCGGCGTTTCCGCTAACTCCATCCTCACGGTGTATGTGGATGGCGAGGACGACGGCACGCCCTACAAGGGCGTGACGGTCACCAAGGCCGCCAACGGCACTTCGAATATCGACAGCGTTTATTTATACAAAGACCGCGTCATCATCAAGAATGAAACGACGGGCAGTATCACCAACGCCAATTTGTCCACGGCCGACAGTGGGGACGCGGATATTGTCTATGCCGTCGCGAGCAGTAATCTCACCGTTGACAGCAACATCAGTCTTTTGGTCTGGCCCGGCGACACTTACGACCCCGGCGGCACCGTGACCACCCAGGGCACCGGGGACTTCACGGTTTCCACCTCCTCGGTGGCGTATCTGGACACAGCCAGCAACACCATCGCCGGCGATGTCATCGTCGACAACAATCCTTCCACCTGCGCCTGCGGCGGCACCCTTTACTTTGACGCCGACACCACGGTCAACGGCGGAGCCATCAGCGCCACGGGCACAGCCAACCTTTTGTATTCCGGCGGTACCACCCCAACAGTCACTCTCTCCGGCACCGGCACGGTCGCGGACAACGGCTCTGCCACCTCCACCTTTTACAATTTCACCACGAGCGGCTCGGGCACGACCACGTTCGGCTCGGATATCAAGATCAGCAACGACCTTACGGTGGGTTCGGGCACCACGCTCAACAACAACGGCCCGCACAGCATCACCGTGAGCGGGGGAGACGCCACCGGAGACGGTACCATCACTCTGGTGGGAGGGACATTTACCCTCACCGGCACGGGCAGTCTCGGCGGAGCATCGGCTTGGACCTTTGCTTCTACCACGATCGGCAATGCCACACTCGCTTCCACCACGCTGACCGGCTCCATCACTTCCACCTCCACCCTGACCATTGGGAGCGGCTCTTACCTCTTTGCCAGCAACAAGACCATTGTCCTCTCCACCTCCACCTCGCCATTTACCATCAACGGCGACTTTGAGCCGGGACTCTCCACCCTGAGCTTCCGCGGCACGGCTTCCCAGACCATCACCGCCACCTCAACTTACAGCATTGATTTCTCGCCAACCTCGCTTTCCCCGACCTACACTATTTCCCCTCCTTCCCTGTGGTACGACAAATACTCTTACCGCAAGACCATCACGATCGACGCCACCAAGGTCACCTCTGACTTTACCGATTTCCCCACTCTCATCTCCCTGGCCGACACTGACCTTGCCGCCAATGCCCAGGCCGACGGCGACGACATCGCCTTTTACAACAGTTCCGGCACCCAGCTCGACCATGACCTGGAGTTGTACAGCTCCGGCGGCCTCTCTGCCTGGGTCCAGGCAAACCTCGCCTCCACCACGGACACGGTCATCTACATGGCCTACGGCAATTCTTCTCTCACCGCCCAGGAGAACCCCACCGGAGCGTGGGATACTGATTACAAAGGGGTTTGGCATTTGGGAGACGGGGATTCAACCGCGGCAAATTTCTATCAGGATTCCACGACGGGCAACAGCGACGGCACGCTGACGGACACGGATGGAGATGTAACCCAGACCAACGGCAAGATCGGCAAAGCGATGAACTTCAACACCGGCGACCTTGACTTCATCACCACTGTCGACACCGCGGAGGGGGCCTCGACCATTACCGTCAGCGCCTGGTTTAAACGGGCGATCTCTACCGATTACCACGGCATTGTGAGTCATACCAATGGCGGTGGAACGAACGGCTGGTGGATGACGCAGCAGATCAACCAAACATACCCTGCCGTTGCCTTTGGCGGTATCGATTTTACTGGTTCAGCCGCTTTTCCAACCACGCAGTGGCACTACGCCGCGGTGACGTTTGATACTTCCGCCAATCGGCTCAAACTTTTTGCCAACGGGAACGTGAACAGTTCCCAGTCGACAGCCACCAACATCACAGAATCCGTGGATCCGTTAAGAATTGGCAGCGAGGATGGCGTCGCGCCCTTCAACGGCGTGCTTGACGAAATTCGCGTTTCCAGCACAGTACGAAGCGAACAATGGGTCGCCACAGAATACAATAATATGAGCGCGACCTCGACTTTCTACACCGTGGGCAGCGCGACCACGTCCTCCTCCGGCGGCACCGTCGCCGTCGCCGGCAACTTCTCCCTGGGCGGCACAGGCAATGTCACGGTGGACGCCAATACCGACGACCCAACGATTGACATCGGCGGCGATTTCACGGTTGGCGCTTCGGACGTGTTCCTGCAGTCCAATACCGCTTCTACCACCATCGCCGGCTCTTTCACCAATTCCGGCACTTTCACCCACAACGGCGCCATCACCTGGTTTGACGCTAACGGTACGGGCAAGACCATCTCCGGCGGCACTTTTGACCACGTCACCTTCAACAACTCAAACGGCGGCTGGACCTGGAGCGGCAGCAACACCATCGCCGGCAACCTCACTATCACGAGCGGCGCCGTCACCGGCAGTACCGGTACCGTAACCATCGGCGGCAACTTCTCCCTCAATGGCGGCTCTTTCACCCACAACAGCGGCACCATCGCTTTTGCTTCCACCACCCCGCACACCATCACCGGCAGTGTTACTTTTTACAATTTCACCGATACCACGGCCAGCTCCAGCATCCGCTTTGACGACAATGATTCCTACACTTTCAGCATTGCCGCCGGCGGCACCTGGACCCTGACCGGCACCCAGGGCGCGCCCGTGGAGATCCGCTCTGACTCGGCCGGCAACCAGTTCACCCTGGACTTTCAGGGTTCCGTGTCCTTCAACTTTGTGACGGTCAAGGATGCCGGGTGCTATGTGAGCAGTGATACGATAGTGGTGGTCACCGACAGCGTCACCAGCCAGGGCAATAATGGGACCTGTTGGGTGTTCATCAACCGGGGAAATGCCGGCACTTCTATTGGCGGATCCGGCGGCGGGTCCAGCCAGACTGGCGGCGGCCAGTCTGGCGGAGGGGCGACCGATGGCGGCTCGGGGGGAGGAGCCGGCCAGTCAGGCGGCGGCCAGGGCGGTGGCGGGGGATCGACTGCCGGGGCGTCTACACCGCGGACCGGGATGGACCCGCACGCGCTTGGCTTGCTGTTTGTTTTGATCGTCGGCGGCGTGTTTGGTTTCTCTCGGAGACGAAAGAACGCAAGAGCCGAAACAAAAAAGCCGTGAGGATTTTATTTTAAGCTAATGATTATTTAGTATGAGGACATGAATACGTCAAAAAAATTGGTTCTCGGGATGTCTGCTATTGTTATAGTCGTCGTTTCCGGTTGGGTTTATTTTTCAAAAAAAATATCTGTCGATAGGCAGGAGAGCGAGGCCGCCTCGAGCAATGTCTACCTGTCGCAGAGTGCCGCCGGGTCGGGCGACGGGTCGTCTTGCGCCAATGCCCGGGCCGTTTCGTTCTTTAATTCCTCTAGTAACTGGGGAGCGGGAGCGACACAGATCGGACCTGGGACCGTGGTGCGCCTGTGCGGCACGATTACCTCGGACATGGTGACGGCGGGTGCTGGCGCGGCTGGCAATCACGTTGTCATTGATGGCACCGGCTCGACGCAGCCCGGCGACTGGAACCTCCGGAACAATTTCATCACCCTGCGCCGGATCAATATGCCGAGCGACGGCATATGGATCGATAAAAGTGCCCATGACATCGTGATAGAAAACAGCTATCTCGCCAACGACTGCGATAGCTCCCCAGGCGACATCGTGCGCTCGGACGGTGCCTATAACGTAACCATCCAGGGCAACCGGTTCCGCAATTGCGCCACGTCCAACGACAACCATGACGACATGATTCAGACCTGGGGCGGTGTGCGCGACTGGGTCATCCGCCACAACTGGTTTGAGATGGATACGCCCGCCGAGAATAACAAATCCTGCCACATGCTCGAAGGGTTCAACGGCAAGTTGGAGATTTACGGCAACGTGTACCTGGGCACTCGAGGAGCGGGCGCGGCCAACTGCATAAACATCGGCGCCAACTTGTCCGGGATGCAGGCGTTCGTCTACAACAACACAATGGTGCAGAAGCAGGGCGGATTCCAGCCCATGTGGAACCTCAAGGGAAGTGGCTCTATCCAGCTTCGCAATAACATTTCCTATTCATCTGGGGCGAGCAATATCGCCATCGGCGAGGGATTCAACGGCTCGATGGTGACGCGCAGCAACAACCTGTGGTTCGGCCCCGGTTCTCCATCATGTAAGGCAACTGAGATCTGCGGACAGAATCCCCAGTTCGTAAACCTGGCTGGGAATAACTTTGCGCTCCAGCCCGGCTCTCCCGCTCTCGGCAAGGGCACGACATTGGGAGCGCCGTATACTACAGCGGTGCTTCAGGGAGCGACCTGGCCCAACCCCACACTCGCCACCAGGCCAGCGGGCGCATGGGACATGGGAGCATTCATCAACAGCGGCGGGAGCGGAGGCGGCGGGACCACAGGTTCCTCTGACCTCAACACCGACGGCAAAGTAGACGTCGTGGACCTCGGTATTCTTCTCTCCGCTTGGGGACAGACCACCAAACCCAAGGCCGACATCAACCAGGACGCCAAAGTGGACGTCGTGGACCTCGGGATACTCCTGGGGAAGTGGGGGACGAGCGGATAGCCCCCACACCAGAACAAGTTTAGAATTATGTTTTTTGTGTACATCCTGAAGAGCTTGAAAGACAGAGACCTTTACATCGGCTACACTTCTAATCTCCGAAAAAGGCTCGAAGAACATAATTCCGGGCTTTCTCGCTCGACCAAAAGCAGAGCCCCACTTCATCTAGTTTACTACGAGGTTTATGCGTCTCAGACGGAAGCAAAGCATCGCGAAGAAAATTTGAAACTCCATGGCCGCGCCCGATTGCAGCTATTTCGGAGAATCAGAGAGTCCCTAAAAACATAAACTCGTTTGGTGTGGGGGGGTAGGAGTTAGCTTGTGGCTGGCCCGCCTTGCCTGACGCCCGCTTCGACTCAACTCGACTCGAGGCGAGCAAGTCGAGGCAGGTAGCTTGTAGGTGGTAGATTGAGAACCCGGGCTTGAAAGTGCGGGTTTTTGTTTGACCACTACACGAAAATTGTCCATAATTACCTCAAGATGGACGAACAGGGACAGACGCAAAACTATCCTCATCACCGCCCCCGGAAATTGTGGTGGTTCGGGTCGTTTTTGCTTCTCATCGTTTTTGCCGAATTAGTAGCGGCGGGAATGTTTCTCTGGATTAGTTCGAAAAGTAATTCCACTCCCGTTCCCGCCCCGGATAAATATCAGGCAGTATTTCTGCAGAACGGACAGGTGTACTTTGGCAAGCTCGCGGTGGGCCGCGATTGGCTGGTTTTGCGGGAAATCTATTACTTACAAGTCCCTTCGGCTCTTCAGCAGGGCTCGGGCAATGCCAGTCAGAATTTCCAGCTGGTTAAACTAGGCACCGAGCTGCATGGCCCCGAGGACGTGATGCATCTGCCCCGCGAGGCTGTGAATTTCTGGGAAAACCTCAAGGATGATTCCCAGGCGGTACGGGCGATTCGGACGTATCAGCAGCAGAGTCCGTAGGAGAGAGTAGTATACCCCCACACCAGAACAACTAGATGTTTGGTGTAGGGGTAGAGTTGTAGGTTGTAAGTAAAAACTTCGGGTAAAAAGCCCGATTTTTTTTGCAACTTACTTCACTTACTACTTACCAACTTTTTGTGTTGACAGGTGCCTCCTTTTTTGCTATAATATATTCACAAGCTAAGAGCTTGTTTTTGAAACAAAAAGCTTGATTGGCAAAAACGCCAGGAGAGCAGAAAACAAAAATTTACCCCGTCAAATCGTCCCGATTGAAGTCGGGACGGTCGCAAAGCGGCATTTGACCGGGCGGGCAAAAATAAATGGCAAGTCCGATACAAAAACGTGTTTCACGTCGCGCTAACGTAAGCGCAAAAGTAGCCGTAAAACCCACAGTCTGGCAGGCTCTAAACGAGCCAGTTGTTAAACTCCCGGAAAGCTTCGGCCGGAGCGTTTTACTCGTTTCCGTCGCGATTATGGCATTTGCTTGGATGTCACCCTACTTGGGACAAACCGGCAGCAGCCAGCTCTTTACGGAAGCAACGCCTTCGTATTCTTTTGGACAGGTTGCCGGGGCGCAGTTGGAAGCAGACGACTCGTCAGTATTGGCGGAGACCATGG
>Ga0209541_10007830_pt1 | contig 17843 bp, 18 predicted proteins | sample RifCSPlowO2_01_FD_184027 | JGI IMG/M metagenome (GOLD analysis project Ga0209541, IMG submission 184027) | Groundwater microbial communities from Rifle, Colorado - Rifle CSP2_plank lowO2_0.1 (SPAdes) (version 2) | ecosystem: Environmental > Aquatic > Deep subsurface > Groundwater | place... | reverse complement strand
CAATTAATTAAAAGAAATACGCAGGAAATTGTTACTGAAGAAGAGCTTAAAAATCTGTTAAAACAAAAAAAGAAGCCGTCGGTGTATTTGGGCTGGTCTATCACCGGCCGGCCGCATATTGGCTATTATGTTCCTGTTCTAAAATTAGCTGATTTTCTTAAAGCCGGGTTTAAAGTAAAATTATTGCTGGCGGACATCCATGGCGCCTTGGATAACACCCCCTGGAACGTTCTGGAGCAGCGCTTTCAGCATTATAAAAATACGATTATGTTAATGTTTAAATCCATTGGAGCGGATATTAAAGAATTTGAAATCGTTAAAGGCTCAGATTTTCAACTTGAAAAAGAGTACATTCTGGACTTTTTTAAGCTGGCAACTTACACTTCAATTAACGATGCCCGCCGCGCCGGTTCAGAGGTGGTTAAATTTGGCGACAACCCCAAGCTTAGCGGCTTGATGTACCCTTTAATGCAGGCTCTGGATGAAGAATACTTAGGTGTGGACATCCAGTATGGCGGCATCGACCAAAGAAAAATCTTGATGTTTGCCCGTGAAAATTTAGGAAAATTAGGCTATAAGCCCAGAATTGAAGTAATGACTCCATTGATTTCGGGATTAATTGGCAAAAAGATGTCGGCTTCAGATCCCAAATCCAAGATTGATTTGTTGGATACGCCGGAAGAAGTAATTAATAAAGTGCAGGGAGCTTATTGTCCCGAAGGCATTGCTGAAGATAACGGGATATTGGCTTTTTTAAAATACGTGATTATGACTTTAAAGAAAGATATTAACCAGCTTTTTATTGTGGAAAGGCCGGAAAAATTTGGCGGCAAATTAACTTTTGGAACTTATGAAGCTGTCGAACAAGCATTTATCAGCAAAAAACTGCATCCTTTGGATTTAAAGAATGCGGTAGCCAAGGAAATAAATAACCTTCTTGAGCCGTTGCAAAAGCAGAAAGACAAATTAGAGAAAATAGCTAAGTTAGGGTATGGTTAAGAAAAGATGTTCATTTGTTTCTGATACCCCGCTGCTTGTGGCGGTTTGGATTTTCATTTTCCTTCCAACACCACAAAAGTGCCATTCTTAAAGTAGTTATTAACCACTCTTCTTACATCAGCGCGAGTAACTTTCTTAATCTCTTTCACAAAAGTATTCATTAATTTAGCGTCTTTCACCTGTTCCCAATATAATATCTGGTCGGCTACTTTTTGTGTATCTTCTAAATCCAGCAAATAATCTCCCTCCACAAAATTTTTAGCTTCCTGCAAGTCTTGAGGGCTGATTCTGCTTAAACGCTCCAACTCTTGGTGAATCAATTTCTTGACTAAAGTTACATTTTTTTTGTCTATCGTAGCATAAATGGCAAAATAGCCGAAAGAAACTTCGCCGACATTCTGCGAACCAACATCATAAGCCAGGCCGTGTTTGCTTCTAATCATCGCAAACATTCGCCCGCTTTGGCCTCGGCCTAAAATTCCATTGATAACCTCTAATACATAAGAATCCGGATGCGCTCGTGGAACGGTTTTAAACCCCAGAAGAGTGTAAGTATTGGCAATTTTCCTTTTTTCGGCGACAGTTTGCTCTGCACATGACCGTGGTTCTTGAGCCAACCCCGCAGCTGGCAGGAAATTTTTTTTCATTCGGAATTTTCTGGCAATTTCTTTTTTCCAATTAGGAACATTGCCAACCACTGAGATGGTCATGTTTTCCGGAACATACTGTTTTTTGAAATAAGAATAAATTCGATCTCTGGTTAAATGTTTGATAGCTTCTTTATCCCCGTAGGTAGGGTAGCGGCAAGGGTGTTCCTTGAATAAGTTTTTCTGCAAAAACAGCCACTGGTAAAACCGCGGCTCGTCGTTAATCATCTCAATTTCCTTAATTACCACTTTTTTTTCCCGTTTAATGTGCCCCTCTTTAAAGAGCGAATTTAACATGATGTCGCTTAACACTTCAACAGCTAAGGCAAAATGTTTTTTTAGAACTTTGACATAAAAACAGGTTCTTTCGTTTGTAGTATAGGCATTAAAGTCGCCGCCAACACTCTCTATTTCATTGGAAATCAGCTGATTGGTGGGCCGCTTTTTTGTTCCTTCAAACAGCAGATGCTCTAAAAAATGGGATATTCCCCGCTCGTTAATTTCCTCGTTATTGCTGCCGGCATTTACCTGCAATTCAACGACGACGGAATTTCCCTTTTTTTGCTCATAAATAATTGTTAGGCCGTTAGGCAGCTTTACTTTTTGCATAAAATAAGCATTTTTTGCGGCTTTATAAATCCTTTTGACAGGGCGCGTTATTAAAACGCCCCTTCTCTATTGATGGCTATTTCAAACTTTTTAAGGCTATTTCAAACTTTTTAATAATGCCTGACAGGAAGTTTTTTTAACCAATAGCGCTTCTGTTGAAACATGAAGTTAAAGGAAACACAAGCTGTTCTTAAACAGGAAAATATTGATTTTCTTTTGCTGGTTTCTCCAGATCCGGCTATAACTTATTTTACCCAGCGAAAATTTTCTCAGGCGATGATGATTATTTCGCCCAATAATGCCCGATTGTTAATTACTGCGCTGGATCAGTGGCCAAGATTGGCAAATGTGAATGTATCCATTCTGAGCAGGAATTGGGAAAAAGACTTGGCTTCCCCTGCGAAGGCAATTGCTGTCAATTACCCCCATCTAACCGTAACTTACCTAGAAAAACTTAAAAAAATATTTCCTCAGGCTGGCTTTAAGGATTATTCCGGCATCTTAACAAAATTAAGAATTAATAAAACTGCTGATGAACTGCATTATCTTTCCAAAGCCTGCGCTATTACCTGCAGGGCTTATGATGCAGCGCTGAATCAGTTATCTAAACGAAAATTGAATACTGAGCAGGCTTTGGCCTCTTTTCTGGAGCAAGAAATAAGAAACCAAAATGCCGAGCTGGCTTTTCCAACAATTATCGCTTCTGGCAGGAATGCTGCCATACCTCACCATCTCACGGGAAATTATCGTTTAAAAAGAGGCTTTTTAATTGTTGATTTTGGAGCCAGCTACAAAAATTATTGCGCGGATATGACCAGGACGATCTTTTTAGGAAAGCCTGCTTCAGCAGAAATCTCCAGGTATAAATTATTGTTAGCTGCTCAGCAATCGGCGATTTCTCAGCTAACAGAAAAGAAGCCCTTTTTAGAATTGGACCAGCGCGTTAAAAAGATGTTGGGGCCTCTTTCAACTAAATTTATCCATTCTTTAGGGCATGGCATTGGCCTTGAAGTGCACGAACCTCCGGTGTTCTCCAGCAAAGCAGCTAAAGTGGAAAAAAACCAGGTATTTACCATTGAGCCGGGAATTTATTTTAAGGGGAAATATGGACTTAGAATTGAAGATACAGTTGCCTTTATCAATAAGCCAAAAATTTTGACTAAGGCTTGTAAAGAGCTGGTCGCCATACCCTAGCTACCCAGACCAGATAATAAAATATAGAAGGGTTTGGATATCCCATCATATTTGTTCAAACCCCTAAGTAGATTACTTTGAGGAACCCCTGGAAAATGGGGTTAATCAAAGTAATCTATAATGAAAAACGCAAATAAACCACAAATCTTTTAAATGGCTAAATTTCTCCGATAAGTTTATAAATGAAATATGGGGCTGTAGTGTAGCTTGGTTCAAAGAAATCGAGAACTGCTAATTGCTTTGAGAGCAATTTATCACTAGTGGTTTGGGTGAGCTTCGGCGATGACCGGAAAACAAAAAAACCACTGAACCCCGGTTCAAATACTAGACTAGTTTGAAAATCCGGGCAGCCCCATTTCATTATCACAATATGCCAACTAAAAGATTCGGAGCAAGATACGGACGAAAACCTAAAGCTAAATTTGCCAAGGTTGAGTTGGAACAGCGAAGAAAGCATAAAAGCCCTTTTTCCAATAAATTATCCGTAAAACGTCTGGCTTTGGGAATTTGGTATTGCGCTAACACCAAGAAAAAATTTACTGGCAAAGCTTATACTCCAAAATAAAATGTATTATATCTGTTTTGATTGCGGAAAGAAAGTAGAAGACGAATATGTTACTACTAAAGTGCGCTGTCCTTATTGCGGCGGAAAAATTTTATTTAAAGATCGAAGAATCCCTAATAAAATAAAAGCTAGATAAATTTCTTAAAATGACTTCAGAAAAAGTTAGCCGGCTTCAACTTACTCAGCAAAATTTGCAATCTGTAGCCGCGCAGAAACAACAACTGGAATCGCAGCTGGCCGAGTTAGATTCTGCCATTAAAGAAATAGTTTCGGCTAAGGAATCCTTTAAAATAATCGGCAAGATTATGGTCGCTAAACCTAAAGATTTATTACAGGAAGAGTTGGAGCAAAAAAAAGAAATCATCGCCCTGCGGCTAAAGAATTTTACAAGACAGGAGCAGTTATTAACTAAAACTATTGAAGAGCTGCAGCAAGAAGTTATGAAGGAGACTCCTAAAAATGGGTAATTCGCCGTATCAAGAAGCGATTGAGCATTTATCCCTTTTACTCGAAGATACCGAAACCAGCAAATCTTTTAAGGAGAAAGCCAAATTCACCATAGCCTTATTGCAGAACAATCAGGATTTGGCTGTTGATAAAGCTATCTTGGAATTGGAAGAATTAAGCTCTCAGGACCTGTCTTCCTATTACCGAACGCAGCTCTGGGACGTGATCAGCTTGTTGGAGAGCATGAAATAGAGGTTCTTAAGAATGGATTTATCGCATTTAATTGGAAGGCGGGGTGTTTATTTGCAAATTGGCCATCCGCCCGGGCATGAGAGCGGCATAACTTATTATGCCTTCACTGATAATAATGCCGTAGCTAAGTTGTTTAGAGAAGAACACAAGGATTTGGCGCATATTTATGGTTTTGTCCAGGAGATTCTTTCCCAGGAAGGGGGAATTATTCCTTTTCCTTTTAACTCGTATGTTCCAGTAACAATAACTAGCCATCAAGTTAAAGGAAACCGATTGAGCTTGGGTGGCTGTATTTCCAGTTCAACTGAAATTGATGGCCGGTTAAGAGTTCTGGATCAGAAAAAATTTGAATTAAAACTGAATTTATAGTCAAGGTCATCGGATAGAGTTCTTCAGTAACTTTTAAATGAAATAAAAATCTCAACCAGTTCACAGTCTCTTAGAGAATCTAGTTTAAAAGTATTGGATACTATATAACCAGGATACTTTATAACCAATAAAAAAACTAATTATTCAAAATTCTCTTTAATCTTTAACCCAAAACTTGCTTTTCAAAAATAACGAGTTAGGCACGTACAACAAATCGCCATTTTCAGTTCTGATCTCCGTTTCCAGAAAGCCAATTCTCTCTACCCGGCCGCCAATTTCCCTGACGTTTACATGATGTCCTTCAATCATACGGCCTTTTCTCTGGAGTAAAACCCAAGCCACAAAATTGGGAATTACATCTTTTAAACCGACTATCGCCGTCAGTACGACTAACATTAAGACTGCTCCAACGACTATATACAGGACTATTGAAGTTATGCCTAGTTGATTCAGAAAAAATACAATTGTTATTAGATAGACTAAATATGATAAGATAGAACTGATCCAATGTTCCAAGTTGTAAGTTACTCCTACCCGGCTCATTATTTTATTCAGTTCGATTTCTTTTAAAATTCTGAATACCAGCTTTTTAACCAGCACGCCGAGAGCCAACCCAATAAGCAGAATTCCAATTCCAACAGCAATCGTATAAAAATATTCCTGGGCTAATTTAAGGATCTTAACAGCCATATGATAACCCATAATTGAAGATATTTAAACATATCGGAGAAAAAAGGCTGGTTATTGCCAACAGAGGTACGAATTCAAAGAAGACTTAATAATCTAATTCAAATAAAAAGAGTTAAAAACTACTTCTTAAAAAGACTTAATAATCTAATTTAAATAAAAAGAGTTAAAAACTACTTCTTAAATAATACCCTTAATGGTTGATTATAATAAACAGATCAAGGATTTGCAGGATGAATTAAGGAAAACCAAGTATAATAAGGCTACGCAGGGCCACATCGGAATTGTTAAAGCTAAAATAGCCCAATTAAAGGAAAAGCAGGAATTAAGGTCCGTTAAAAAAACAGGCAAATCTGAACACGGTTATTCGGTAAGAAAATCTGGCGATGCCACGGTCTTGTTATTAGGCTTTCCCTCCACTGGAAAATCAACGCTGTTGAACACTTTAACTGGGACTAGTTCGGAAGTGGCAGCTTATGCTTTTACTACCTTAACGGTAATCCCTGGAATGCTGGAATATAATCAAGCTAGTATCCAAATATTAGATGTTCCGGGAGTTGTTTCCGGAGCAGCTTCCGGCCGCGGCCGGGGAAAGGAAGTTCTAGCAGTGATCCAAAATGCCGACTTAGTATTGATGGTAATTGAAGTAAACTATCCTGAGCATTATCCGGCCATTTTAAGAGAAGTATGGGAATCAGGAATCAGATTAAACAAAACCAGGCCGGAAGTGTTCATCAAAAAGAAAAGTTATGGTGGAATTCAAATCGGCCGCACGGTAAAATTTGACCTTGATGATGATACCATTAAAAAAGTTCTCCGCGAATTTAAGATTGTCAGCGCTGATGTTTTAATCAGAAGCCCCATTGATGTGGATGATTTGATTGACTGCATTGAAGGCAATAAAAAATATCTGCCGGCTATAACCTGCATCAGCAAAGCTGATATGGCAACGGTATCGCAAGTTGATGAGATCAAAAGAAAAATTAATGCTGACATTGCCGTATCTGCGGAAATGAACCTGAACATTGAAACTTTAAAAGAGCTGATTTTTCAAAAATTGGATTTTATCAGAGTCTATATGAAAGAGCCTAAGAAGGAGGCGGATATGAAGGAGCCGATGATTATGAAGAGAAATTCTACCATCAAAGATGTTTGCGAAAAAATGCATAAAGAGTTTGTTTCCAAATTCCGGTTTGCCCGCATTTGGGGCCCCTCCAGCAAATTTCCCGGGCAGCAATTTAGGCGAGTAGATCATGTATTAATAGATGGGGATGTTTTAGAGATACATTTGAAGTGAACTGCTATCTTTTTTGATAGGACGTTTGTCTTTAAATTCTCTCTAAACTTTTATAAAATACAGTTAAATATAGTTCCTAATGTGCGGCATCATTGGAATAATCAATCATCTTCAGGCGGAACAGCAGGTTAAAACAGCTTTAGCTTTGTTAAAAAATCGCGGCCGGGAGGGGGCTAATTCTATGAAGATAAGCGACCAGTCCATTTTAGGACATACTCTTCATGCAGTGGTAAATAATATTCCTCAGCCCATTAAAAATAAAGGAATCTTAACAGCTAACTGCGAAATTTATAATTGGCTGGAACTAAATAAAAAATATGGTTTTAACGCTGGAAACGATGCAGAATTATTACTGCAGTTTTTAGATCAATTTGGTTTAGAAAAGTTAGAAGAATTGGATGGCGTCTTCGCCTTTGCTTACTGCAATGAAAATAAATTAATGCTGGCTCGGGATATTATCGGAGAAAAACCGCTCTGGTTTGCTCAACCCGGGAATAATCTTGCTTTTGCTTCGGAAAAAAAAGTTCTGAAAGTGTTAGATTATGTCAATATTCAAGAATTAAATCCCCGGCAGATTTTGATTTATGATCTAATTGGTAAAACTATTGAAATTAAGCCCAGAACTTTTTTTTCTTGCCTGCCGGAACATCAGCTAAGTTATGAAGAAATAAAACAACAAACAAAAAAATTGCTGTATCAAGCTATTAAAAAAAGAATCCCCGATCAGAAGTTGGGGTTGCTCTTTTCTGGAGGAATTGACTCCACTTTTATTGCTAAATATCTTAAGGATAACGGTTGCGATTTTACTTGTTATACAGCAATTCTGGATACGGGCGGCGCAGAGCCATCGGATTTCATTTATGCTAAGAAAGCTGCTGAAGAATTGGGATTAAAATTAAAAATTAAAAAAATAAAACTGACAGAAATTCCCCTGTATTTAGAAAAATTAGTCCCCTTAATCGAAGATTCTAATGTGGTTAAAGTAGGGGTAGCCTTGCCCCTCTATTTAGCGTCTAAAATGGCTAAAGAGGACGGCTGCAAGGTTATTTTCTCCGGGTTAGGCAGCGAAGAAATTTTTGCCGGATACGAGCGGCATAAAAACTCTGCTAATGTTAATCAAGAATGCGTTTCCGGTTTGTTAAAAATGTATGAACGCGATTTATACCGCGATGATGTGCTCACGATGGATAATCATTTAGAATTGCGGCTGCCTTTTCTGGATTTAAATTTAGTTGATTATGCTTTAAAAATTCCAGAGAAATACAAGATTAAAGAGGGCGCAGGCAAATTAATTCTACGGGAAATCGCCATCACTGAAGGAATTTCTGAAGAGTTAGCTTTTCGGAAGAAAACTGCGGCTCAATATGGGTCCAAATTTGATTATGCGCTGGGAAAATTAGCCAAACAAAATAACTTTAATTCCAAATCTTCTTATTTAAAACAATTTTATTCCGCTCCTAATCTTAAATTGGGGGTATTATTTTCTTCAGGAAAAGATTCAACTTCGGCAGCTTACGTTATGAAACAGCAAAATTATGAGTTAACTTGCTTAATTACTTTAAAGTCGAAAAATAATGCCTCTTACATGTTTCAAACTGCTGGAACTGAAATGGTAGAACTGCAAGCCCAAGCCCTGGGCGTTCCGTTAATTATTCAGGAAACTGGCGGCGAGAAAGAACTGGAATTGCAGGATTTAAAAAAAGCTCTGGCTAAAGCTAAAGAGCGGTATCAGATTGACGGTGTTGTTTCCGGCGCATTATTTTCCACTTACCAGCGGGACAGGATTGAGAAAATTTGCGACCAGTTAGGGCTAAAGATCTTTACTCCACTATGGCATAAGCCGCAAGATCAGCATTTGCAAGAAATAATCAACCATCAGTTTAAAGCTATTTTAACGGCTATTGCCGCTGAAGGCTTAGATGAATCCTGGCTGGGCCGGGAAATAGATTCAAAATTTATTGAAGAGATAAAAACTAAAAAAGTTAATTATGCCGGCGAAGGCGGAGAATTTGAGTCATTGGTTTTAGATAGTCCATTATTTAAAAAAAAATTAAGCATTATTCGGTCTCGGAAAGAGATGGATTCTCCTCATTCAGGAAGATTAATAATTGAGAAAGCGATATTAAAAGAAAAATGAAACAATTAAGAAAAGGCTCGGAAATTTCTAAACCTTTTCCAAAAATAGTAATGTGCTTCGGCACTTTTGATTTATTGCACTTGGGTCATCTGTATTATCTTAAGCAGGCTAAGAAACAGGGAGATTGTCTGGTAGTAGTTGTCGCCCGGGACAAAACCAAGCAATTACAAAAAAAACTTACTGTCTTCTCTGAAAAAGAGCGGTTGGAACTAATTCAAAGCTTGCGTTGGGTGGATAAAGCCGTATTAGGCCATCTAAAAGACCATTTTAAAATAATCCAAGAAATAAATCCTCTGGTTATTTGCTTGGGTTATGATCATCCAATTTCTGAAACCAAATTAAAAGAAAAATTAGCTAGATTAGGGTTAAAACCAAAAATAATCAGAATTTCTTCTTATAAACCAAATCAGCAAAAAAGCTCTTTGCTTAAGGAACTGATATTAAAACATAACTTTTAAATAAAATCCTTTCTTTAATGTTTAAAAAGAAGATAATGATTACAGATACTAATGATTAAACAAAAGATGCTAATCGGAGTTTTGGTTATAAGCTTCATTATTGTTTCTGGCTGTTCTTCCGGCCCGCCCAATGAGATTAAGGCCCAATTTGCCAAGTGCCTTTCTGAAAAAGGCGTTACTATGTTTGGAGCTTATTGGTGTTCACACTGCCAGCAGCAAAAAAAAATGTTTGGCAAAGCTTGGGATGAAGTTAATTATGTGGAATGTTCTTTGCCTGGTGGAAAAGCCCAAACAGAAATCTGCAAGCAGGCAGGTATACAATCTTATCCTACTTGGGAATTTGCTCCAGGAGATCGGTTATCTGGATCATTGTCGTTTGAACAGCTGGGCGCTAAAAGCGGCTGTGCTTTATCTTAATAAAGAACGCAAAATTCTGTTTAGGCGGGGGAGTTTTTTGGTATAGGACAAGTTTGGGCAACAATTTTCTTGGCTAAAGAGTTTACAGCGGCTAACACAATAATTATTCCCAGTATTCCTATTTCTATTCCTTTAAATGGCAAAACGGCTAAAAGGCTGCTTAATCCCAGCAATCCTAATAATCCCAAAGCGCAGGAAGAACAAGCCGGAGCAATTACGCTGGCAATCACGCCGACTCCGCTGGCATAAATTCCATCTTTAATCTGTCTTCGCAGTAAAAAAATAGTCATGGAAACTAAAATACCTGTTAAAACGGAAATGATTACTAAAAAGATAATAGAATAGATTGACATTGTCTCATGAAAGCCTAAAATGAGTGAAATAAATAAGTTTGGTGTTAATAAGGCTAAGCGAAAATTATGAAAAACGGCGTTAAAGGAATAAATAGCTAGGGCTGAAAGAATAGAAATAAAATAATAATGTTGGTTCTCAGAATACACTTCCTGCAAGGCTTGTTTGATTAAACTAAGATCCATAGCTATGATGAAAGGCTGAATGATTAATAAAAATTGTTATGGAGATTTTGTTAAATTCAAAAATATTGGTATAAAGTAAAGAAATTCCTAAAATCACCCATCCCCGCGGTGGGTATATGGCCCAAGCGGGAATTAAAATAAGAAATTAAATAAAATTAATTTATAGCTAGTGTGATTTATTTTCGTACAATTATTATCACTAGCTATAACTAAAAATGGCTAAAAAAGTACGATTATTTAGCATTTTTAATTCAATTCAGCGTCAATTACTTGCTGGAATACGGTGAAAGGCTGAGCGCCGCTAACTAACTCGCCATTAATTAAAAATCCCGGCGTGCCCTGAATTCCGCTTTTTCCCCCGTCAGCCATGTCTTTCTGCACTTCTCCGGCTTTCTCACCAGAATCCAGACAGTTGTCAAATTTGGCTGAATTTAAGCTCAGCTCTTTGGCAAATTGCTTAAATGAGGCTACTCCACCCTGAACTCCTTTTTCAAACAGCAGATCATGCATTTCCCAGAATTTTTCCTGGTCGGCAGCGCATTCTGAGGCTTCAGCAGCTTTCTGAGCCTGCGGATGGAAACTTAGCGGGAAATCTTTGTAAATTAATTTAACTTTGCCGGTTTTGATGTATTGTTCTTCAATTTGCCCTAACGTTTCAGTGTAAAATCGTCCGCAGAAGGGGCATTCAAAATCGCTCCATTCGATGATGGTTACTGGAGCCTTTTTTTCTCCTTTAATGTGATCATCATTATTGATCAGCCCTTCAAAAGCCACTTTTGTTGGCTTAGTGGGAGTTGGTTGAGTGTCGCCAACGGTATCCACGACTGTTCCTCCAGTGGGATTTCCGTCTCTAAACGCAAAAAAAGCTAATACCGCAATCAATACTACGGTGGTAATCTTCCAAAAGTTATCTGACTTTAATTTTCCCGGAGCGCTGGGCGCTTTATTCACCTGAGAAGTTTGAACTGGCTCTTCTTTCCATTCGGTCTTCTGTTCTTCCATAATATCCCTCCAAATTATTAATAAGGCAATTACATAATAAGTACTATATAATAATTGTGATATCCTAAAAGATAATTAGGCCTTATTTAATCTTCATTTATACCAAAGGACATAAATTAAAGATTGATAATTAAAGATCGATAGCATTTCAATCGATAGCATTTCAATTAACCTTCTTTCCAATCGTAACTACCGCAAATAAAAAATTTCTCTTCTGTTTTATAACCTGCAAACCGGCTCTTAAGAATAATTCTTTCATTTGTTTTCGTCTGTTAACTTTTACACAGCCCGGTTCAAATTTTTCAAATAACCAATGTATTGGCCGGAAAAAGAAATTGATGTCAGAGACAATTACCCAGCCTTTCTTCTTAGTTACCCTAACCATTTCTGTCAGAGCCTCTTTTTGGCGATCATAATGATGAAAAGCTTCAGTGCTGACGGTGTAATCAAAATAATTATCAGCAAAAGGCAGCTGGAGAACATTAGCTACTTTTAAAGCAGCCATCAACCCGAGCTTTTCTTTAGCCTTTTGGACCATTCCTTCAGAAAGGTCTATTCCATAACGCCGGGCTCTTCCTGTTAATTGATCTAAAAATTGGCCCGTTCCGCAGCTGACATCCAAAATCTTAGTGTTCTTATTCAGCTTTAACTCCTTAATTACCGGCCTTTGAAAACCTTTCATCCAGAACTGGAAAAGAGGATTATCGTAAGTCTTAGACCATTTATTGAAAAAAGTTCTATTTATCTCTTTATTTTGCATGTTTTATGCCATTTGGCGCTAATTGCCGGTTTTCTCTCAATAAAGAGAATTTTGAATGATTCATCTTTTATTGACAAAGTTCTCTAAAGATTCTTTTTAAGAAAATAAATGTTTTGTTTTTAGGCAATACTTATTTTTTTCATTATATGATGCCGTCCATTCTTTGTTGTAGTATCATACTAAACATATACGTTGAAGAAATTATCCTTGTTCTAACTCTTTAAGCTCTGCTTCAGTTAAAGGAGTTAAAATATAAGTTGCATCGTCGCCGGTTTGCTCCACTACCTTCAGACAAATTACAGTTACCAGACCCCCGGGACATTTTTTAGGTTTCAATTCCTTGATTACATCCGCAATAGTAGTTTGAGAATTATAATCTTTCGGATCAAAAAGATCTACGATACGGTAATGCCTGTTGCTTAAAAATTGATCCTGATAGGACTTATCCATTGGATTAATAAGACGCGACTCCAAAGGTTTTGACTCCTCAATAAAAGCTCGATCTTCATCTGCGCATTGCTTAGAGCGATATAAATCTACGCCACAGACGATATATCGTGGAATTTTGCCAACAATGGCCAGTTCTTTAAGAGAACCAAACGGTTCGACAATTTCAAAGTCCATAGAACTACCTTTCCAAGATAATGGATTGATAAAGATTTAGAACTTTCAAGGTGTTTGATAAAAAACTCTTATTTGTTTATCACTTTTTTGGCGTACTGAATATTTAATTCTAATCTTTCCCGCGCTGATCCAGTATACAGTCCTAACTCTCCCTGCAAAATTCTTTGTTCCCGGCAAGGCAATTTAGTGAAGAAGTCATTAAAAAAAGGATCTCTTAAAGCTGTTTCTAATAAAGGCGCCCGATGCCCTTTAGCTTGTTTTGAAAACTCTTTTACAGCGTCATGCCCCACGCCGTACTGCGGATGGTTCCAGCCGTGCGCTCGGGTAACAGCAACCATAGCTTCGCTGGGAAAGTCGCGAACTTTTTGCAGATGTTCGCTCATTTTATCATTATTTACAATTAAAGAATTGGTTGCTTTTACGGCTCTGGCAAGAGATTCATAAGTTTCTGCCATCATCAATTGCGGCTGGTATCTGGCTGATTTTGAACCCCGCAAATCTCTTTGAAAATCAGTGCTAATTAGTCCATATAATATGCGCATGCCGCTTTCCACAACCGGTTCCGTTCCGGCAATATTCTCCCAATGAATGGGATTATTTTTTGCCGCATCGGCGCTGGAGCCGCCCAGCCGTTTTTCTTCATCAAAAGAACTGATTTCATTTATTTCTGAAGAGTAAAGCAGGCGCATATCGTTAGCAAAATCAGTTAAGACACCCATTAAGGTCGTGATAGCATGCCCGCAATCGGCCAGCCGCTCTTTTTGCACTATCTGGGTGGAAGTCAAATCTGGTTCCAGATTTAGTTTTTCCAGAACTCTTCGTTCAAATTCTAAGGAGTTACCTTCACCAATAACTATATCAATACTCGCTCCAGTGCCGACAATTCCGCTGATCTTTCCTCTGAGGTCTTCAAATGCCGCATCACTTTTTTTAACTCTTTCAGCTAACCGCGCCGCATATCCTGCGAGAACTCCTCCAAACAGTACCGGAGAAGTGTGCTGCAGATGCGTTCTGCCGACCTGTCCTACAAACTTATAGCTTTCTGCCAGGTCGCATAACTTTTCCACGAGTTCTAAAGCTTTTGGTTTTAAAGTAGTTTTCCACGCTAATTTAAATAAGTAAGATCTGGCTGTGTCCAGAATATCATAAGAAGTAGTGCCTGGATGAAGCATGGCTTTAGTTTCTAAACTAACATGCCTTCCCAATTCTTCAATGACTGCCAATTGGTCATGTTTGGTAATTTTCTCTTCGATTAAAGTTGCATTTAAAGGATCAAATTTAGACAGGGCTTCTTCCAGTTCAACTACATTCTTCGGATCGGCTTTGCTAAATTCTACTCTCGTTTCCAACAAAGCCTTCTGGACTTGCACGCAGGCTTTTAATTCAGCTTCAAGACTAAAGAAGGGAGCCAGATGTTGCGACTCTTTGTAATATCTTGAATCATCCGGGCTGAGGCATTTTAAGCGATATCTGGCAATGATCAATTCTTCCACTGAGAATTTCGCAGTTAGATCGTCGGCCATGATTTAATACCTGTTTTAGAAGCACGATCTAGGATGTTGATATTGTTCTTGTTCTTTAGAACATTCTCTGGAGAAATTACACAATAAAGAGCGAAGTTCTTCTAATCTCTTAGAATTGGCTGGAACAACTTCCAATTCAGACCTAAGCAACCTCATCTCTAAAGCTAGTTCGGATATGTGGCGAATATTTTTATCTGAATTTTTTATAACAGCTCTCCAAAGAGTAAGATAAGGAAAATTAGGCTCGGTAAGAGCAGTATCAATATCCTTCAATTGGTATTTTTCTAAAATTCCAGCTAATTCTTGAACTTGGCCAAAATCATGATTTCTTTTAAGAAGATAATTATCAATTTCAATTGCTCCATTTAGCGCTAACAATGAAAGATACCGGGGAGTATTTTTTATTTCATCAGAATCCTGTCCGATTTTTCCAACATAAAACTCTTTTAGTTTAGTCATTATCCACTCTCGGCGCCAAAATAAAACTTAACAGGAACCGGTCGGTAACCTTGTACTCTAATTTTAACGGATAGTCTGTATTAAAAAACAATCTGGCGCTTTCGCTTAATTTGCCTCCAGCAATCATTTTTTTGAGATATTCCAAGGAATATTTTCCTTTAAACGTTTCATTGGAGTCGGTATTGATTGTGGTTATATCATCAGCTTTAATTTCTATAAATGCCTTGGATAAATCGCCTTCAGCCTTTACGCACAATTTCTGTTTTTCTCCTAGAAAAGTTACCGATTCGGCTACTACGCTGACATCCTCTATGAATTCAGTGATTATTGAAGAATCAGTTTGAATAACGATCGGGAAATTCAACTCCGGAACTTTTTGCTCTTTATCGTCAACTTCTAATGTAGGGATGGAGAATGATCTAAGGGTATTGCTTTTCATTTCGATCTTTAATTTGTTGTCTTCAGTAGTTTCCAATTTAAGAATGTCATCCGCTTTAGCTCTTCTCAAAATTTGCTTAAGGCTGTTAAGGTTTATGGCTATTTCTTCATGGTCCTGGACAGCGTATTCAGTAAATGAACTGCTTAACAATTTAAAGATAACCATGGCTACATTGGCTGGGTCCATAGCTATCAATTCCAAGCCGTCTTTAGTGGCTTTGAATTTAGCTTCAGCAACTAATTCAGAAATTATGGAAATGCTTTCCTTAAAATATTTTAATTCAGCTAATACTAACTTCATAATTACCCCACCAGCACCTTTCGGAGGCTGGTTTCTTTATAAAATTTGTTAAAGTAAAAGAGTTATTTTAACTCAACTTTATTCTTTTTCCATCCTCCATTACAAAAGTATTCTTATAGCCCATTTTGGCAGCTAGTTCTTTAATTATTTCTGCCTTTTCTGGGCCGGCATGCACTGGAATAATATTCTCTGGCTTAACCATTTCCAGCAATTCGCGGTGATCTTCTAAGTGTCCATGACCAGAAACGTGGACATCTTTGAAAATTCTGACATTGTCTTTGGATAAGGCTGCTTCCAATTTCTCGCGATTTTTAATGTTTACTTCCACCGGAATGACCGCGCAGCTGAAAATAACCATGTCGCCGTCGCCAAAAGTAAACGGCAACTCTCCTCGCGCGATCTTGGATAAAATAGCCCGCGGCTCGCCCTGATGGCCGGTGCAGACCACCAGATATCTGTCTTTGCCGGATTTTTGGATTTGCCTTAACCGTTTAATTACTTTGTCGGTGTATTTTTCTTGAATAATATCCTGGCTAAAATTCACCAAGCTTATTTTCTCGGCTGCGCTGATATATTTATCCAAAGAACGCCCTAAGAAAACTATTTTTCGGTTTAATTTTTTGCCTAATTCAATGATGCTTTTCAGCCTGGCAATATGCGAAGAAAAAGTAGTTACAAACATCGCTTTGCCTCGCGAATTGGTTCCAAGCATTATATCTTTAAGCATCTGCCGGGCTACAGATTCAGAGGGGCACTTCTTTTTTTCAGGAGCATAAAGGCAATTCATGATCAGCAATTTAACTCCTTCATCGCCCAATTCTTTAATTCGCTTATAATTAGGCTTCTGGCCCAGAATGGGCGTATCATCCAGCTTGAAATCGTTGGCATACATAACTTTGCCGTAAGGAGTGTGCAGGACCAAAATTGCCGTGTGCGGGATGGAATGGGTTATATGCACAAATTCAATTTTAATGTCCTTGGACAAGGGATAAGTTTGGTTTAAATCAACGGTGGTTAAATTGTTGGTTAATTGGATTTGTTCATCATCAAGTATTGTTCTTAGCACTTCGATGGTATAAGGAGTAGAGATTACTGGCGCATGAGGAAACAACGAAGCGGCAAAAGGAATAGCTCCAACGTGGTCTAAATGTCCGTGGCTGGGTATAATAGCTATAACTTTATCTTTCCAATCTTCAATGAATCCGTAATCTGGAACAGCCCGGGCTTTCAGCAGTGTTTTATAGGTTTTGGTGGTAATATCTTCAAAATCTTCCTGGAATTTAACATAATCAGCCATGCTTAGGCCCATGTCCAGGATAATTACTTGTTCATCAATTTTTACAGCAACAGAGTTACCTTCAGTTTTAGAAAAACCGCCAATGGTGCAAATTTCAATAGGCATTTAATTTAATAAATCGTTTTTTATTTAAAAATGTTTGGAGAAAGTTGAGTGAATTCCTAAATTATTGAAAGAAATACTTATAGCGAAAGACATAAATGATTATACAAATAGTTACGTCTTTCAGAATATAGTAAGTGACTTTTGTATAAAAAGTTACGTCACTTACTATAAGTAAAAAACTGCGGACGGCAGGGCTCGAACCTGCGTAGGCACTGCTCCAAAAGCGTTGCTTTTCTATGGCTTGCTCCGCTTCTGTCTAAGCCAATGGATGACTTACATCGAGTTTAGCCATTGCGCTTATTAAGCACTCGTCACTCCAATGCCTTGAGTCCATCCCGTCTAGCCGTAATTTTATTACTTTGACCACTCCGGCACGTCCGCATCAACTAGTAAATTAAAGCCATTTTTATAAAACTTTGCTCTTTAAACAATTAAGAATATAAAAAACAAATTAACAGATAGTATTTTATATTTTAAAAATTTATGGTAAGAATCCATGAACTGCTTATTTTGCGATTTTGTTTCGAGAAAAAGAAAACAGCATGTCGATGGGCTGCCTTTTATTCCAGTTAATAAAACAAAACATACGCTGTCTTTTTTATCCATAGATTTTCCAGTTCGAGAGAATGCGCATTTATTAATAATTCCTAAGAACCATTTTGCTTATATCGAAGACATTCCTAAACCAGTCCTTAATGGCCTTATAAGCCATACCGCTTT
>Ga0209541_10007829_pt1 | contig 17843 bp, 18 predicted proteins | sample RifCSPlowO2_01_FD_184027 | JGI IMG/M metagenome (GOLD analysis project Ga0209541, IMG submission 184027) | Groundwater microbial communities from Rifle, Colorado - Rifle CSP2_plank lowO2_0.1 (SPAdes) (version 2) | ecosystem: Environmental > Aquatic > Deep subsurface > Groundwater | place... | reverse complement strand
CGGCGTTCATTCCGGACTTCCGCGCGCTCGGAAGTTAAAACTCATCACGTCATTGCTTGGAGTATCTGTCTAGCCTCACAAATTTACCATTAAGCCTCATTTTTTTCTTCCATGAATGAAGTATATCAGGGAAGCAGAAAAACCCCGCCGTACGCTAAAGCTCTACTTCGGGGCGAGACCCATCGCTATTGTCGGACTTTTTGTTTATACCACACCCTTTGTCTTGAGATGCTCGTAGACCTCTTCATGGATTGCTTCGATCGCGCGAGGTGTTGCGCCGTCTTCTTTCACGCAGTTGATGATCCTCCATCCTTCACGCAGGGCAACTTCACGATACGCCTTCGACGCATGGCGAAGATGCTCAATGTCGCCTTCATGGAGGTCACGCTTCTTCCCTTGCGTATATGCGCGATCGCCCTTTTTATCGACGAGCGACTGGCCGACCTCGGGCGGCATAAAAAGCAAAATGTTCACATCGGGACGCGGGATGGCAAGCATGCCGTACTCGAGATCTTTGAGCCATGCAAGAAATTTCTCGCGTTCTTTCGGGTCGGCGATCTTCCCCGCCTGGTGTCCCATGTTCGAGGATACATAACGATTCGAGACAATGATCGTCCCCAGGTCGAGCCACTTGCGCATATGAAACGACGCGTCGTAGCGATCAAGCGCGTAGAAGAGCGACGCCTTATATGCGTCGACGCTTTCGAGTGTACCGTATTCGCCGCGCAGATATTTCTCGACAAAAAAAGCGGACGATTGTCCGTATTGCGGAAAATCAGCGAGTTTCGCCTCTTTCCCTTCGCGCGAAAGCCGTTCGATCAACAGAGCAGACTGGGTCCCTTTCCCGGAGCCGTCGGTGCCGTCAATAACGATAAGTTTACCTTTCATGTTTTTCCTTTGTACGTTCCGGCGGTCATTGTTTCATGTCCACGCCAACTGAAACAGTGGATAGTCACCCACCGTACTTTTTGACGATCGCGTCAAGCGCCTGATAAAGCTCCGGCAGTGTGCCAGAATTATCAATGACCTCCTCGGCGAATGCCTCGAGCTTGGTGATCTCGAGTTCGGGTTCTTCCTGGTGATCCTTTTCAAATTGTTCATAGGTCTTGGCACTATCATCCGCATTTTCACCGCGGGTGAGCAGACGCTCGTAGCGTGTTTTCAATGGCGCGCTCACATAACAGAGCTTGAATTCAGGGATCTCCCGCAAATATTTCACGTCTTCTAACCGTCGGACGCCGTCGATCACGATCAATTGGTGCGTATCATTCCTTGCGTCTTCGAACATCACTTTTGCAAGGACATCCTCGCCAAATTCCCTGCGAAGCATCGTTGAGGTTCGCTGCATGTGCTCGCGGTCGACGGACAGATACAGCCGCTCGACAATATCGCGAAGCATCGTGGAAAAACGATAGGTCGCTGCTTTGTGCCGCTCTACCAAATACTTCGCGGCGGTACCTTTTCCGCTTGCGATCTCACCCGCAAAACCAAGAATGATCTTTTTTTCCATGAATTATGAAAAGCTACCGCGCATCTTCAACATCTTCGGGAACCATGTCCGCATATGTTTCTACTTCTTTTGAGAGCAGCTCAAATTGCACTCCAGCATCTTTAAATGTGTCTTTGCTGCGCTGTGCTGTATGGTAATCTTTCTCTGCAACAACACGCCTAATTCCCGCATTGACCATAATTTTCGCGCACGTGTAGCAAGGAGTCATGTGCACATAGAGCGTCGCACCATCAAGAGAAACGCCAATGCGCGCTGCCTGAGCAACCGCATTCTGCTCGGCATGGGTCGTGCGCACACAATGTTGTGTCTGTGATCCATCATGATGTGTCACCGTGTGAAGTTCGTGATCAAGTTCATCGCACGATGGTAAACCGGCAGGTGCACCGACATACCCCGTCGCGAGAATACGCTTGTCTCGCACAGCGACACAACCGCTACGACCTCGATCACAAGTTGCGCGAGTCCCCACCACCTCTGCAATTTTCATGAAATATTCGTCCCAGCTCGGACGCTTGTGCGGTGTTTTTTTCTCGGCTTTCATTTAGTTTGAGTATAGCAAGCGCGCCACCAAACGAAAAACCGCCCGAAGGCGGCCATTCTTACTCCTTCACCGTGACCCCCATGGAGCGGGCAGTCCCGGCGACCGTTCTCATAGCAGCCTCGACCGAGGCGGCGTTCAGGTCGGGCATTTTTTTCTCGGCGATCTCGCGCACTTGCGCCATCGTCATCGTTCCGGCCTTCGACTCGAGATTCTTTCCGGAGCCCTTGTCTTTTCCGATCGCTTTCAAAATAAGCCGCGATACGGGAGAAACTTTCGTGATGAACGAAAAACTGCGGTCGTCGTAAACGGAAATTTCGACGGGAATGATGTCACCCATCATCTTTGCCGTTGCGGCATTGAACTTCGTGACGAAATCGCCGATATTGATCCCCGCCTGGCCTAACGCCGGACCGATGGGCGGTGCCGGAGTCGCTTTTCCTCCCGGAACCTGTAACTTCAGTTTTTTGATTATTTTTTTTGCCATATGTGTAGAAATGCTTAGTGAACTTACCCCTGAAAAGAGAGAAGCCCGGCAGCAAGCCGGCACCTTTCAGAATATGCCGATACTAAGGGATTTTTGACTATTACGCAAATACCATTCCGATCGGGCGGGATTCCGGCTTTGTCAGATCTTTTTTATCTGCAAAAAGTCGAGTTCAACAGGCGTTTCGCGGCCGAACATCGGGACCATTACTTTGACGCGTCCGCGATCTTCGTCCACTTCGCCCACGCGTCCCTCGAGCTCTTTGAACGGTCCGTCAGTAATGATGACCGATTCGCCGACCTGGAGATCGATCGTATGCTTCACCGTCTTCGAGCCCATGCGCGTGAAAAGCATATCGATCTCTTTTTGATCCAAGGGAACCGGCACAACGCCCGCACCGACGAAACCCGTCACGCGCGGCGTATTGCGCACGACGTACCAGGAATCCGGATCATAGATCATGTTCACGAGCACGTAGCCCGGATAAATTTCTTCTTCGACCTCCGCGCGTTTTCCGCCTTTCATCTTTATCTTTTTTTCTTTCGGAACAACGACTTCGAAGATCTTATCCTCCATACCGAGCGACTCGATACGCTGTTTCAGATTGCGCACGACCGCATTTTCGTAGCCGGAATAGGTATGAATGGCATACCACTGGCGGCCATCGGCTCCGGAAGTTGCTTCACTTGTTTTTTCTTGATCCATAATTTTCTTCGATTGACCCGGTATTAAATAAAAAATTGAAGCCCCTGCGCAAAAAGGTAATCAAGCAGACCAAGAAAAAGTCCGGTGCCTATCGAAATAAGCACCACGATGATCGTGTAGTTGATCGTCTGGTTTTTGGTCGGCCACGTCACATGACGAAGCTCTCCTCTTGTCTCGCGCAGATAATTGATGAAGCTCATAAGAATCAGTTATTAGTAACTAGTTGATAGTATATAGTGAAGAAAAAATGCAAGATCCCTCTAACAAAAAACCCCCGCGGGGTTCCGAAACTGGCTTACATGATGAGTATATTCTCTCCAGCAAAGAAGTCAAGCGGCCGTGGAAAAGAAAAATGCCCTTCCGCTTTTGTGCGGTCGGGCATTGGTCAACTTCTTACGACGATTTCCGCGATCGCCTCTTTCTTGCAGCATTCCATTGCTTGCAGTAGTCCTTCATTGCTCGATCGAGCGCTCTCGCGAACACCAGGAGCTCGTCCCGATATTCGGACTGCAGGCTCTCCGGGTCCGGGATCCTCCCCCACAAAACCCGCCTCGAAAGGGTCGGACCGTTGAAGGCAGGAAAGCGGACAACTTCGACCCCATCCTTGTAATAGATCCTCGGTTGAAGTCTCAGGGAAGGATTCCCCTTTTGATCACGATGTTCGGGATTTGGGGATGCCCATTGGTAAAACACGATCTTTTCTCCTTCGCCGGGATATCCGCGAAAAAGATCAACCTTGCCGAGACGGGCCAGATGCAGATGCTTTTCCGCAGACTGCCTGTTCCCGCTCTTGTGTCTGCGTCTTCCCCCGCAGACCGCGTGTTCGCCGCCGTCGCCGATACCTACCAGGGCGGACTCATCCGCAGTATCCGCGACCGGAACGCCTGTCGAAATGCCGAGATGTACTCCGGCCAACGTCAGGAATCTGTTCATCGTTTTTTTTAACTCCACTTTTGAATCTCCTTCGCTGTTTTGCGTTGTGAGGTGTCTCACGCTGCGGGCACATGACGCGCAGCGTGAGCGTCGGGTTTTTACGACTGTTGATCCTGTTGCTGGTGCTTTGCAGCACCTTTGCGGTGGCGATTACGCGAACGCGCGCGAACTTTCCGGCGATGGATGGCCGCCAGCAGTTTGGCGAACTTCTTCGCCTTGAGCGACATCTCGTCCGTCCCAAGTCGTTCGGGATGAACGAGCACCTCGAGTGTCATCTCCGCGCCGGACATCCGCAGTTCTCTCACGTACTCCGGTATGTCGTCCTGTACCGCGACAACGAGAACGACGAGTTCGCCTTTGGAACGCACGACTCTCAGGGTCGCCGTTCCGCACTTGCCCTCATGGACGGAATAGAACCAGTACCGCTTTGGGAGCGTAACATTCGCCACATCGAGAAGCCTGAAGAGTTCTCCGATATCGCAAGAAACCCCTTCGGGTACTTCCAGAGAAAACCGTGAAGTGCCGGGTTCGTCCTTTTCGCCGGACTCCCCTCGGTCGTTTTTCATCGCCTCGTCGGGCAAAGAAGACGGAGGCAACAAGGCCACCATTTCTTCAACCAACTGACGATCTTCCTCGGCGGTTCTTTCGCGTCCTGCTTCGGAGTCCAACTCGACTCCTTCGGCGCTTTCGGGCGGTGAGCTTTCCACCGCCGGCGGATCCGCTATGGACACGGCCTCTTGCCACTTCTTCAGTGCCGCGAGCTTCGCGAACGGACTTTCCATCGGTGGCCCGTCATCGTGGTAACCCACCGGTACTCCATCTCTTTTCGTGACCCTTACTTGCTCAGTCATGATGCTTCCTCAAAAAAGTTGCGCAAAAACGAAAAGTCAAAGAAAGAAAATTCAGGGCCAATCGCCATGATCGGCACTGTATTCCATTGACAACCATATCATATAGTATAAAATTGTCAAGAAATTAGCTAGATAAAAAAAACGCCTCAACAAAGGAGGCGTTCGGGTGTTCGTACTACGAGCATTGGGGCGCGCCGATATCATCGGCGAAAAATCAGATTAAAGTTAAACGCTCAGTTGCGGCAATCCGTGGCGCCGCATTTATCTTTCAGGCCTTTGGAATTGACTGGCGGAGTTTATCCAACCGAACGATCATTTCCGCGATCGTTCTGTCGCGATCCTTGACCTTGCGGCGGCAATCCACGTACAAGGCAACCATTAAAACAAAAAGGAGGAGGAAGGCGACTGTGGCAATGCCGAGAAAATTCACGAGACTACTTTTCTGCGACAATTCGCGCGTGAGTGCCGAAAGTTGCAATGCGAGCCGGATCTCTTCCACTGTTACAATGGTGGCGTGTATGTCGAGGACATATTCGCCTTCTCTGGTACGCGAGAGCGCAACTGCTTCCGGAGGATTTCCCGGAGAGGCTTTCGCGAAGATCAGACCCGCAGGAACACTGATCACGGTTCCTATTGCTAATTTTTTCCATACGGGATCATCACAGGCATAATCGGACTTACCGTGAATGATCACGGAACGGCACACCGCATCGCCCCACTGAAATTCTTCCTTGTATCTTGTGTCTTGCCGTTGCCAGTACCGATAGAAAGAAGTTGTATGCCGGTCGATCACAATCCCTTTCATCAGCATCTCGACGCGAGATCTGACCGGTTGGCCTTCGGACGATCGGGTTTCAGCTTGCGTACTGGCGTGAAGTTTTTTACTACCTCCCAGCGTATCGTCCGCGGCAAACACCGCGGGTGCCGATAAGATGGAAGAAAAAAAAGCGGCGAATACGATCGTAAACACGCAACTGGGCCGATACATGATTTCTCCTATGCTATGAATGCGCCGATGTTATTTTCCCAATACTTTCCATGGCTATTTTAATACATAACTCTATTTGTGTCAAAACGATCGCAGTAAGGGCGGTCGTTTTTCTCTTTACCGGTAAGTTCCCCTCCTATCTTATTTCATACACGATCGTCACATTGGACGTGTATTTGTTTTCTCCTATCGGAAGTTCCGCGGGGACAGGCGCGTCGGCCGTCATTAATTTCGACTCCATTGCCCCGCCGCGACCGTAAAAGATGGGGTAGTCGCCGCCTTCGTTGAACGAAACGATCCGCACGAGCTTAACGCCCAGATCCGCCGCGAGTTGCTCGGCTTTTGCTTTTGCTTTTCCGATCGCCGCCTCGCGCGCTTGTGCCTTTACCGCATCTGCATTTTCGACAAGGAAGCTCAAGCCGCTTAAATTGGTCGCACCGTTATCAGAGAGGCCGCCAACGATCTTGCCCGCATCATCGAGATTACGGATCTTCACTTCGACGGATTGCGTGACTTCATAGCCCTTGAGCACCTGCTTGCCGTCGTTATAACAAGGATATGACAAGGTCACCGCCCCGCCTGCTCCTGATACTCCGGAAAGAGGCTCTACACACGGCGTGCGCACATATTCATATTTCGGATAGAGATCGTATCCTGTCGTTTTAATATCTTTTTCAAGAACACCGGAACTCGTGAGGAAATCTTTGATCTTCTTCATTTTGTCATCGACCGTTTTGCGCGCGTCGGTGGAGAGTTTTGATTCCTGCGTGATCGCAAACGAGACCGTCGCAATATCCGGCGCCGCATACGCTTCTCCGTCCCCCGCAACCGCTATCGTTGTCTGCGAATCGATATCCCGTCCGATGTATTGATATTCCGCGAGTGTATTTGCGGCAAGCGTCAAAAGATAAAGTGCTCCGGCAAGCGCAAGAACAATAAACACCCAGCTTCGCCCATGCTTCTGCCAGTGCCCCCCGCACTTCCCTTTTTCATCACCGCAATTTCCGCAGCCATGTTCCTCCACCTCCATGTTTTCCATTGCCATAAAATTCAATTATTATTGATAACGAATAATGTTCAGTTCGTTTGCCTATTATAACATGCGTCAGAAACAACTTGTGACATTCCTAAAAAATGCTCGACAAATAAGCATTTTTTAGTTAGTGTGCTTACAGCAAATCAGGCCAGCGAAGTTGCCGCAAATAGTTGTTGCAAACTCGCTGGCTTGATGCCGGTCGAGAGGCAATAGTGCCTGTCGTACTCCTTGACGGAGGAAGTGATGTCAAAACAGGTAATTCAGACCACAGAAACGGACGAGCATGCGATCCGGATCATCAACGAGGTGTTCCGAAGGGAAATCATCAATAACTTCAAGTATCCTGTTGATTGGAATACTCGGTCATGCCACTGGGTAAACGGTTGGTCAGACGAGAAAGAGGCGGCAACCGACAAGCGAAAGCGCACGTACCTGTTCCGTGGAAAATTGGATATCACACCGCACCCAGCCAGCGGTTCGTATGAAGTGATGCTTAAATTCTTCTGGGAAAGCTTCCAGTGGAAATTCGTGGAGATCCTTATCGCCCATAAGGACAGTAACAAGACTCTTCGTTGGACCGCGAGTTACGCCGCAAAAGAGTTGCGCGTCTATTAAATTTGGCTCACAAACATCACCGCGCACGTCCTGACTGCATATACTGCACAGGCAAGCGCGGCGTTTTTTGTTCGCCCATACCCCAAAGTACTTTTTAGCCGCTATCGCGTGTAAAAAGCACTTTCACTTTACGGTTACGCTTTTTGCGAGATTCCGCGGCTTGTCAGGATCATTGCCGCGCAAAACAGCGAGGTGGTACGCGAGCAGCTGGATCGGAATCAAACTCGCGATCGGTGAAGCGACGCCGATATCAGGAACCTGTATCCACTCGTCGAAAAGCGGCGAATGGGACGGTGAAACGCCGATGATATAAGCGCCGCGGCTCTTCAGTTCCGTGGTATTCGATTCCATATCTCGCTTCGTTTCGTCATTCGGAATAAGCGCGATCACCAGCGTACCTTTTTGGATCAGCGCGATCGGCCCGTGCTTGAGTTCGCCCCCCGGAAAACCTTCCGCATGAATATAGGACACTTCCTGTATCTTGATCGCCGCTTCATGCGCGATGGGCGCGTTCAATCCTCGTCCGATGATATACAAGTCATTGGTATCTTTGAGTTTTTGCGCAACGATTCTTATCTCACGCGAGAGATCAAGGGTGACCCACTGCTTCATCTCTTTCACCACTTTGCGCATGAGGTGTTTGCCTTCTCCGAGTTTCTTCCCCAATGCGTATGCCAGCAGGATAAGTACGGCGATCTGCGCCGTCGCCGCTTTCGTGGAGGCAACGGCGATTTCGGGTCCGGTATTGATGAAGAGTTTCTGGTCCGACATGCGGTCCATCGAGCTGCCGACGACGTTGAGCAGCGAAATAATCTTCGTTCCTTTCTTCCTGCCGATCGAAAGCGCCTCAAGCACATCCGCCGTTTCTCCGCTCTGAGAAACCGCAAAGAGCAAGCTCTTTCTGTCGAGAAACCGGCCGTATGTATTGAATTCCGATCCGACAAAAGCAGTCGCGAGTTTTTCGCCGACGGTTGCGGCATACAGTTCTCCGAGTTTTGCCATTTTTGCCGCCGTACCGCACCCGATAAAAAAGAGATGTTCCCGCTCTTTCATCAGTCTCGCCGCCGCGAGCAATTGCTCATCCTCCTGATGGATCGCCTTATCGAGTGCCAGCGGCTGCTCCAAGATCTCTTTGAGCATGTAATGGGCATGTCCCTCCTTCGTCGCGCTCACTTTGTCCCACACGATCTCGATCCATTTCGGCTCGACTTTCGTTCCGTTCTCAAGACTTCTCATCATCATGCCGTCGGCGGACACTTTCAGATACTCACGGTCTCCCGGATAACAGACCGTGCGCGTATGATCGAGGAAGGCGGGAACATCGGATGCAAGATAATATTCGTCTCTTCCTTCGCCAACGACAAGCGGTGATCCGTCGCGCATCGCCAAGAGATACGGCTCGCCTTTTTTCATGACCACAACAGCGTAACGGCCTTCGAGCATCTTTCCGGTCTCAACGAACGCCTGTTCAAAATTCTTTCCCTCGCGCAAAAAATAATCGATAAGGTGCGGGATCACTTCCGTATCGGTTTCGGACACAAAAAGATCTTCGTGACTTACTCCGAGTTTTTCCCGAAGAAATGCACGGAGTTCGTTATGATTCTCGACAATGCCGTTGTGAATGACGGAGATCGTTCGGTCGCGGTTGAAATGCGGATGGGAATTCACTTCCGAGACACCGCCGTGCGTCGCCCAGCGTGAATGCCCGACCGCAATTTTTCCTGACACCCCGCGAAACTCGCGCTCATTCGCATCGGAAATCTTCCCGACCGATTTCTTGATATATATTCCTTCCGGTGTCATGGCGGCGATCCCCCACGAATCATAACCGCGGTACTCAAGGTCGCGCAGCGCCCAGTATGCAAGAAGCGCCACATCTGACTGCCGTTCACCTACGTATCCGAATATTCCACACATGTGTTTAATATAACACCCTGCACCGCAAAAAAGTTTCCACGCTTTTGGACAAAAAAACACCGTCGCCTGACGGTGTTCAAGCATCATGGTTTGAGCATGAGCGTGTGATACTGTTCTCCCGGCGTAAACCCCATGCGCTTCGGAAGGACATCGTAGCGGAGGTGAAACACTTTTTTTCTTTTTGTGTAAAGGTCAGGATCTCGAACACATTGGAGCCATGGGTTCTGTCGACTTGCTTGAACGCGAACCTCAGCAAATCCAGACTCACGAGCGAGAATGGTCAGCATCTCAAGAAGCATCCTGTCCCATCGAAGTGTCTTGAGTTCCTGCTCTTTCCTTTCAACACCTTGGATTTGCACTACCTCGATCACCCCAGGCTCTGCAACAAGATTTCGAATAGTCGGGGAATGGAAGCTAATGCACGCGATGTCATCTCGAAATGGCCCAAAAACTTTTCGCGCGAGGATGATCGTGTATTCTCCATCGCAAAAGATACCTGCGTGCAACCATGTTTTTGGTTTCCCACGATGAAACACGAAACGATAATCTCCGAAACGACCCTCATCTCGAAGATGCTTTCTTACGAATGTGTCCAACCCGCGACTTGTTCCAAGCTGCCAGCGTGAAAAACGAGAAAGCAAGTGCATCGATATACTCCTCTCCAGAAAATCCTCTTCCTCCAATCTACGAAAACGCACGCAGGTGTCAAACCTTTACGGAGATAATATACTTTTTCACAAGTGCATTAAACTGGTCGCCACGATCATACTCGTTCTTGAAGTATTTCCCAAATGACGAATATGCGGGACTGTAGAGAATAGTTTCCCCAGGGGTGGCGATGGTAAACGCACGGCGCACTGTCGCCTCGAGACCCTCTTCTTCGAAGATCTCGACCCCTTGGCTCACAAGGGAAAATATCGTATCACGAGCTCGGTCCGTCCCGCGCTCTTTGAAGAGCACGACTTTTGAGCACCAGCGAGGTATTTCCGCAACGAGCTCAGACATATCAAGATTTTTTTCGTCGCCACCCATGATGAGTACCACGGTGCGCTCGCCTGACGTGCCGAGAGCGCGCAGCCCCGCGATCGTTGCGTCGGGCGTCGTGGAGCTATTATCGTTGTAGATCTTCACGCCATTTTTCTCGGCGATGAATTCGAGTCGCCCGGGCACGCCAGAGAACGACTCCAGGCTCTTTCGGCTCACCGCATCGCCGATACCGAGCTCTCGTGCTACGGCGAGCGCAAGGGCTGCATTGTAGCGATTATGCTTGCCGGCGACGCGCAGTGCCCACGTATCGGGGAGATCCAGGTCATCAACCACGACTACTTCCGATTCTATGCACTCGCCATATTTCTCTATGATCGTCGGCGCGACTTGCTTCCCGAGCACGAGGATATCACCCGGCTTCTGATACAAGAATATATTCGCCTTATCATCGAGATATGCGGCTGGGTTTTCCTTATAGTAGTTCACGTGATCAGAATACAATGTCGTGAATACCGCGATGTGCGGGCTCATCTTCATCTCACTCCAGCCCTGGAGCTGCCACGAATCGAGTTCAAGTACAGCGATGTGTTTGGGTGTCGCTTCTGACAATAATGCCAAGGTAGAAACACCGCGAACGTTGCCTCCCAAGAGAACCGGCTTCCCCGCTTCTTTCAAAACTGCGTGCAACATGTGCACGACAGTTGATTTTCCTCTCGTGCCTGTTACGCCGACACACGTGACACCTGAAATCTTGGCGAACAGATCGGCGCTCATGCGGACCGGGACATTATTTTTCTTCGCTTCAGCGATATAGATCGAATTGAGCGGCACCCCGGCTGCTTTGAGTACGAAATCTTTGTCGCGAAAGTCATCGAGCCGATGTCGACCGAGGACAAAAGTGACATTCGGAAACGCCGCCAGCTGCGCGACCGATTGAGCCAGCTGTTCGCGTGACTTTAGGTCCGTGACGATGAGCTCTGCACCGCATTCGGCCAAAAAACACGCATCACCAACACCGCGGCCCAAAAGCCCGAGACCCATGACCAGAACTTTCTTTCCTTCGAGAACGCCCCGATACGATCCGTTTTTTCGCTTGTGCATGCTTGCATTCTAACACGGCCGTTTTGAAATTCCGCTTTCACGGCTCTTCTCTGAAAGCTGAATTGACACCGCCATTCTTCGATGCTTGAGTGAGCAATAGTTCGGAAAAGTTCCTTGAATAAAGAACGGTAAAGAGGAGACGGTGATGTTGCTGAGATTGATGTTGGGAGCCATTGCCATATTCATCATTGTATCAATTTTTCATCAGTCCTCGCAAAACAAAAGCAAGAATATCGAAGTATCTTACTCGTTGTTCCTTGCCGAAGTACATGCAAAAAATATCAGGAAGGCTGAACTGATCGGGAGAACGGTCAAGGCAGAAATGGTGAGCGGAAGAAAACTCGAGACCAATATTCCCGAGGGAGATATGATCTGGCTTCCTGGTGAACTTTTGAAGGCCGGCGTCGAGATCAGCGCTCCCCCGGAACCGGAAAAGGGAGATTCATTTCTCTTGCAGATCGTCATCGGCTGGGTTCCGGTGATCCTTCTTATCGCCACATTTATCTTCATTACGAGACGCATGCAGGGCGGAGGAGGAGCGAGCGGAGCTTTCGGTTTCGGCAAAAGCCGCGCGAAATGGGTTGATCCGAACAAGAACGAAACCAGATTCGATGATGTGGCCGGCTGTGACGAAGCCAAAGAGGATGTCCAGGAGTTTGTCGTTTTTTTGCGCGACCCGTTAAGATTTCAGAAACTCGGAGGACACATTCCAAAAGGGGCGCTCTTGATCGGCAATCCCGGATGCGGGAAAACGCTACTTGCAAGAGCGATCGCCGGTGAGGCGCGTGTTCCATTTTTCTCTATCTCCGGTTCAGATTTTGTGGAGATGTTCGTCGGTGTCGGTGCCGCGCGGGTGCGCGATATGTTCAATACCGCGAAACAGCATGCGCCCTGTATCATCTTCATTGACGAGATCGACGCAGTCGGCCGTCAGCGAGGCACGGGGTTGGGCGGAGGAAACGATGAGCGCGAACAAACGCTGAATCAGATCCTCGTCGAGATGGATGGATTTGAAGGGGCGGCTGGAGTCATCATCCTCGCCGCAACCAACCGTCCCGACGTACTCGATCCGGCGCTTTTGCGGCCCGGACGGTTCGACCGGCAGATCGTCGTTCCGCTTCCCGATATCCGCGGTCGCGAGCAGATCCTTCGCGTCCACATGAGAAAAGTACCGCTCGCCCCCGACGTGAACGCAAACATCATCGCGCGGGGAACACCCGGATTCTCCGGAGCAGACCTTGCGAATCTCGTGAATGAAGCTGCACTCTTTGCCGGACGCACCGAAAAACGATTTGTCGGAATGAGCGACTTCGAACGCGCTAAAGACAAGATCGTGATGGGTGCCGAACGGACGATGGTCATGCCGGAAGAAGAACGCAGGAATACTGCTTATCATGAATCCGGCCACGCAGTTGTCGCACGCGTGCTTCGGGAGCACACGGACCCCGTACACAAAGTGACCATTATTCCGCGCGGACGAGCCCTGGGCGTCACGATGCAGCTCCCTACGGAAGACCGCTACAGCATGAACAAAGAGCGGATCCTCGCGACACTTGCCGTGCTTTTTGGCGGACGTATCGCGGAAGAACTCTTTATGAAACAGATGACGACCGGCGCCTCAAATGATTTCGGGCGTGCGACCGAACTTGCCCGGCGCATGGTCTGCGAGTGGGGTATGGTCCCCGAACTTGGCGTCATGGTATACGCGGAATCGGATGGTGAAGTTTTTCTCGGCCGCCAGATCGCATCGCAAAAAGCGCACTCTGAAGAAACGATGAGAAAAGTCGATGCCGCCATCAGAAAGATCACCGATGATGCATACACCCGCGCACGGAAGATCCTCGAAGAAAACTGCGCTAAGGTCGAAACGATGACCAAAGCGCTCCTCGAGTGGGAAACGATCGACGCTGAACAGATAAACGACATCATGGAAGGGAGACCTCCTCGCCCACCGATGCCTCCTGCCGCAGTTCAAGCGCCAGCGGAAGTGCTCCCCGTACCGACGTTCGTCCATCCCGACGACGAAGGGATCGCGAGCGATATCGGGCTTCCGGATAAGAAATGAACTGAAACGCCACATTTGCTGTGGCGTTTTTTTCTCCGCTTAATTCTCTTGCTCGCATGAATTGTTGCTTCATCATTATCCCAAGCTCGTTGTCGAACGACAACGAGCTTGGGATACTCGCAAATAGGGAAAAACTTTTTTAGTTCATCGCACTCCGTGACACCCATATTTTTGTCTGCAGGAATTAGTCCTCGATCCAAAACTCGAGATATTTTTCTTCTATTCCATGTTTAAGGGCGTATTCTTTGAGCTCTTGATATTCGGCTTAATGGTAAATTTGTGAGGCTAGACAGATACTCCAAGCAATGACGTGATGAGTTTTAACTTCCGAGCGCGCGGAAGTCCGGAATGAACGCCGATCGCCATTTTCACTTTTTTGAACGACCCATCGAGTGAGTTGGTCGTGTTGGGAATATTGAGTTCCGGATATTTTTCAAATGTATATAAATAGGGCAAGTGCATGTGAATACTGTCGCGCGCCTGTCGCAGTCGTTTGTGTGTCCAAGAAAATCTCTTGGTTTTTGGATCAATCGTTTTCTCTTTCAAAAACTCATTCCACGTCCGACACCAGAGTTGAAACGCGTCAGTAAATGAGGCTTCATCGTTCGTGGAAAGGGTTCCCGCAAGCGCAAGAAGCTCTTGTCCTGCAAGCAGATGCGGGTTTCTTGTCGTATAACGCGCGACAATCAGCTCTTGATGGAAGTGGCACATCTGCACCGGAATGTCCGGAAATAGCCACGGTACAGCCACTCTGCCGTCTCCGACGAACGCCGTGATGACGAATCCGGCTTCCTCAAGCCTCCATCGTGCTTCTTGATATGCGCTTGCCGTCTCACTCCACAATTCTTTGGCGTACATATTTTCATGCGCATTGGGGTCACGAATGACAAGCATCCATGAGTGCGGTCCGCAATAGGTGGCATCACCGATTGCCACCATAGTGCGCGGCACCGGAGTATGCTTTGCGGGTGTGTACGCGTGGAGTTTGGTGCGTATGGTTTTCTCACTCAATCCATACCGTCGGACAAGCACGGGAACGGTAGCGTGATCATTCGTATACTCACGCCAGAGTGTCGCGCTCAAATGGTCACGCCTTTTATTTTGAAATTGCGCTCCGCAGGAATTGCACTCGTATCGCTGTACTCCACGGAAGAAACCATTTTTCTTGCTGTTTTCACCGCAAATCGTGCATGGTTTGTGTTTTTTTAAATTGCGTCATAATTATTTACTCAACTAGCTCTTAATAGAGCCACCTTATCATGATATTAGCCTCACAAATTTACTATTAAGCCAAGTTTTCTGAATACACGGAGCTTTTTGAGCGCTTCAAATCAGGCAAAGAATTAACAGATGCTGAGACAAAAAAAATGACTGACCTGTCTCAAGAACTACAGAAGATCAAGGATCGATTTGGCGAAACTGAAAGCGGAGGCAGTTAAACGCCTAACCTACGTTAGCGCGTTTCAGTTTGGGATTTAGTGCAATCACAGAAGACTGTCTTCTGTGATTATGGTTCGCACTCGCACGACCCCGCAGAAAAACGGTCATGCAGGGCGCCAAAATCACGCCTTGCATGTCGGACAAGTCATTCATCCGGGCGGATCATTTTGATGAAAACCTCCGGTGGAATATTGATCTTCCCCCGTGCCCTCCCCTGCATTTTCTTCTTTCCTTTCTTTTGTTTTTCGAGCAGTTTCATTTTGCGCGTAATATCTCCTCCGTAGAGATAGCCGGTAACATCTTTCCGGAGCGCCGATAGTGTACGTGAAGAGATGATGCGCCCCATCGCTTTGGCTTGTATCTTGACGATCACTTGCTGGCGCGGTAGCGTGTGGAAGAGTTTCTCTACCGCCTTTTCGGCCTCTTCTTGAACACGGCGTCTCGACACGACACGGCAAAACGCCGGAACCGCCTCTTCTGCGACAAGAATATCAAGCCGGACGACGTTCGCGTCGCGGTATCCGGCTATTTCATAAGAAAGCGAAGCGAAACCTGAAGAGACGCTTTTTAAGCGATCGAAAAATCCGCGCATCAATTCGCGAAGCGGCATTTTAAATTCCACCTTGAATCGGTTGTTACTTCGGCCAGGCTCAGTACCAGCGCCGAAAACATCGGTATTGCCGTTTTCCGCTTCATATTCATACAAAAGCTGCGTGACCTGTCCCATATATTCCGGCGGTGTAATGATCGCTCCGTCAATCCACGGCTCGCGAACGGCGCTCGTCATCCCGTCATCGGGAAAAAGCGCGGGAGAATAGATCGTTTCAGTTTTTCCTCCGCGGGCGTATGTCACTTCATAGGTGATCGTCGGCGTCGTTACCACGAGAGCGAGGTCGAATTCGCGCCGCAAGCGCTCGGTAATGATCTCCAAATGAAGCATGCCGAGAAAACCGCAGCGAAAGCCGCGGCCCAGCGTTCCGGATGCTTCCTCCTCGAAAGAAAGCGAGGAATCCGAAAGTTGAAGACGCTCCAGGGCCTGACGGAGCATCGGCAGATCATCCTGGCTTTCGGGAAAGACCGACGCCCATACGACCGGGCGCGGTTTCGCATAACCAGGGAGCGCGGGGAGGGGCATTTTTGCGAACGTAACGGTATCTCCAACGCCGGCAATTCCGGGACGCTTGATGCCGGTCACGATGTAGCCGATCTCTCCGGCAAAGAGTTCCTGCTTCGGGACTTCCGCGGGAGCAAAATAACCCGTCTCAAGCGTAAAAAAGCGTTCTTTTGCACCAACAAAGTAAAGTTCCGAACCTTTTGTCACTTTGCCATCGAGCACGCGGACATAGAGGATCACTCCGCGGTGATTCGAATAGGCAAAATCAAAAATGAGGGCGCGCGCGCTTTTGGTTTCCAGAAATTCTTCTTTTGGGGGCGGTATCCGTTTCACGATCTCCCGGAGCAGCTCCGGTACGCCCTCACCTGTTCTTCCGGAAACGAGTACGACCTCTTCCGTCGGGACATGGAGCAAATTGATGATCTCCTCCCGCACTTCATCGATGCGTGCAAGAGGAGAATCGATCTTCGAAAGGACGGGGATGATGGTGAGCCCCTGTTCCCTTGCCATTGCCAGGGTCGTCAGCGTTTGTGCCTGCACTCCCTGCGTAGCATCAACGAGCAACAGACACCCCTCGACCGCTTTCATGGCGCGAGAAACTTCATACGAAAAATCGATATGACCCGGTGTGTCAATGAGGTCAAGCAAGTATTCCTGCCCGTCAAGCGTGTAGTGCATAGAAACCGGCTGCATCTTTATCGTGATGCCACGTTCGCGCTCAAGCTCCATCGAATCGAGCACCTGCGCTTGCATTTTGCGCTTTTCGATCGTGTGGGTGAGCTCAAGCATACGATCAGCAAGCGTGCTTTTACCATGGTCTATATGCGCAATTATAGAAAAATTTCTTATATGTTTTAGATCCATATGGTTGATACTTGCCCCGTAGCGAGCTTCTTCGCCGTGTACCGAGCTTTGCTCTTGTACTCTGGTACTCTGACATGCTCCATCCTCATAGAAGCCCATAGTAACATAAAATTTACAGAAAAAGCCGGTCCAATTCGATGCCGGCGTTCTCTTTATAGCGAATCCGATGGCCATTTTTCATAGAGACGCGCTGCTTCGTTTTTTCACATGATGCCGGAAAGATATGGAACCTTCCGGTCAACGAGAGCGAAGCATTCACTAAGCGTACGTTCTGAAGCTCTACTTGCCCGAATAAGCGAGAACGGGGTGACAACGAAGAGCGCAAACCCCGCAATGAGTAGCGCGAATCCCAACACCTCATTCGCCAGCAGAAGAAAAGACGCAACAAGAAGAAATGAGAGCGCTAGGACGAAAAGTCTTATGGCCAGCTGTTCTGCAGTATCGAGACTGTTGTACCGCTCATGGGTCATGAAGAGACCCATCGCACGTTTGATGCGTTCGTCTCTGGCACCAACGTAATCTTCCAATACTTCTCCCATTCGATGATGCATCTTGCCGTCTCCTTGCAAAAATCGGCTTAATAGTAAATTTGTGAGGCTAATATCATGATAAGGTGGCTCTATTAAGAGCTAGTTGAGTAAATAATTATGACGCAATTTAAAAAAACACAAACCATGCACGATTTGCGGTGA
>Ga0209541_10007828_pt1 | contig 17845 bp, 25 predicted proteins | sample RifCSPlowO2_01_FD_184027 | JGI IMG/M metagenome (GOLD analysis project Ga0209541, IMG submission 184027) | Groundwater microbial communities from Rifle, Colorado - Rifle CSP2_plank lowO2_0.1 (SPAdes) (version 2) | ecosystem: Environmental > Aquatic > Deep subsurface > Groundwater | place... | reverse complement strand
TACTGATATTTAAATCTTAGCAACAATAATCTTTAAAAAGAACCATATATTGGGAGAATGATGAAATATCTGATTCTCACTATTGTTTTATTATCTTTGTTTCTAGTTTCTTCTTGCCAGAATAATATAATTGCCGGGTGTACTGCGGAGGCTAAAATATGCCCTGATGGTTCAGCAGTTGGAAGGTCAGGTATTAATTGTGAATTTGAGAAATGTCCTGATCTGATTAATTGTGGTCCGGATAATTCGCCCTGTCCAGAGAATTATCAATGCTATATAATTAAAGATAATTATTATTGTTTAACAGGTGATACTTCAACCATATGTTCAACAGTCTGCAACAATCCAACTTGCCAGTTTATAGAAACTGATCCTATGCAGATTGAATGTGAAAATTAGATTAATAATCCCAACGGATTATTAAACTGATCTTTCAACAAAAAATAGTATTTTTTCCAGTCAGGATCGAATTGATCTAAATAAAATTCCACTTTTTTATTTGTTTTTTTAGCAAAAACAAGTTCCTCCAAAGTACCATTCGATATCCCAAATATCCAGAATTCATCACAAATACTGACCGCACGAAAACAATATTCCATACTTTTTTCTCTTCCAAGAGGTCCACTTTCAAACCTGTCAATAGGAAATGCCTGAAATGGATGCAGAGGCCCATATCCTTTACTTGTAACAAAATCCATAATTTCCGACAGTTTAAAAGATAAACGAGAAGGTGTTGCACAATAGATTAATTTTGACATTTTTATTACTTATTTAGTTTTCAAGATTTTTTTATTATTCTCAATTTCTTCAATGCTTATCATTCCATCTAATTCAATTCTAGAACAAGCAGTATTAACCCAATATTCAATTTCATTAAAATTTTCTAGTTCTTCTTTTCTGACATCATTAGTTACAAAAATAAAACATTCTTTATCTTTATGGCCTTCAACAAATTTTTCAGCTTTCCATAACAATTGTTGTCCAGGTTTTAATGAAACAATAATACCTATTTTCTTAGACATATAAAATTTAGCTAATTTCCCTCTTAATTTCTTTTCATAATTTTTAACTTCCTGCTCATTAATTTCAGATATTACTTTAGTGTACGGATTTAATTTTGTAACTTTTTTTCCAGTTTTTCTAGCAACTTCAATAGGATGAAATTCCCCACTCCCAATATATAAAATACCATCAACATCATCTTTAACTTTAAATGCATTTATTACATTACAACCAATAACTTGCCCACCAATTATAACATTAATACCCTTTTTTTTCTCTAAATAATCTTTAATTTCATTCAACACATGTAATTGTTGTATTGTACTTACTAAAGCAATTTTCTTAGGCAATTTTAATTTATCCAACAAACTCTTAGAAATATTTGTTTGTGATTTTGCTTCAATAAAAAGAACTTTCATACTTTCAATTTCTCAACTATAACATCCCTACCCAATATTGCAGAATTTCCAGAAGGATCTTCAATCACTATTTTTAATTCCATATCTCCTTGTTTTATTTTCCATAATTTTTTTAGCAAATTCTTAGCATGTTTCTTCACACTATCATCTTCACTTAAATCCCTTTCATCTTCAAGTATTTTCTTAAATCTATTTAGAATACCTTCAATATTGCTCACATAGCCATTACTTCCTGGACCCGGTGTAACACTCATTCTTAACTGTGGAATTTTTATTGTCGCTTGACTTGATTTAACTACGCGAATATTTAGATCTTCTTCCTTCTTTATTGCAAAAGTAATTTTACAAGGATCTTTGGTCTCTTCAGCTTCAACATCAGCCTTAAAGTAATTACAATCACTGTCTTGACAACTCATAGAAAAAACATATGTTTTGCCAAAGTAAGGTATGTCCACAAGATCTTCATGTAAAACTAAAGTTTTATTATGGCAGAAAGGACAAATTTGTTCTGTTAACTCTTCCATCTTAATAAAATAATACTAAAAATTTATAAATGTAACTCTTAAGATTGCTCTGCATCAGCAGCATCTATATTTTCAGTATTTTTATCTCTGTGAATTTGAGCAAAACTTGGAGTTATTACAAGCCAATCTTCACCAAAACCAGCAATATCTCCTTCAATAGCATCACATGTCTTTTTAAGTTTTCCAACTGCTCGCTTCAATTCCATAATATCCTTATCTTTTAAGGGCTTAATATTAACCAAAGCTATTGTATAACCTTCTCGTATAGCATCTAGCATTGGTTTTATATCCGAGAAATCCTCAATTAAAAATGGCCTTACAATAACCTTTTTGCCAGGTATTTTCTTCTCAGAATCAATCTGAACATAATCACTGGTGAAATCTTCTGGAAAATCCTCAAAATTCTCTCCGAGACCAACCCTTTCTTTAATTTTGGAAAATATTCCCATATTTTTTTCCTCTTTTAATTGGTGTAAACCAAATTAATATATAAATATTTCTATCCTCTTTATATACTTTCTAGTGCACTAACCACATTCCAAATTTGCATTCTAGTATAGCTAGATAGGTTAGGATCATCAGATATTTCATCTAATTCTTGCAAAGATTGATCAACCCTTAGCCCAACACTCTTATTTTCTTCATGTAATGAGTCTAAAACACATTTAATTTTAGTCCTTATATTCTTTGGCACTGAAAAGTCACCTTCAATTTGGACTAACATGTCTACTACACTTCGTACTTGCTCCAAAGCCATTTTGTACCTCACTCTTTTAAAGTCGACAAGACCTCTTTTTGGATCGAATTTGATTCCTCTTTTAACTTATTTTCTTGTTTCTCAAGATTATTAAGTTTAATATCAATTATCTCTTTTTTAGAGATTAGATCTGTTTTTATATCTTGTGGTTTCATTTGAACCATGATTCCACCAACTAATTTGTAAGCATAATCACTAACCTTATCCAATTCATTGATTGCATTTTCAATCTCTAACAATTGAATTTGCAAATTTTGTTTTTGTGTAAGAATGTTCCTAAAATTTTCCTCAATTAAATGTAATTTCTCAACTTTTTTCTGAGTTTCTTTATCAGCCATATTAAATTGCCCTAACTTTCACATTAGTTACTCTAGGTTTGAATAATATTTTTGAACCACAGTAAGGACATCTAACTCTTTTTTCCACATATTCTTCCTTTACTATTTTATTACAATTAAAACATTTATAAGTTACCATTATTCAAATAAATATGCCTTCCTAGCAAATTTTAAATCACAATTATAACACTTCCAGATACCAAAAGCTATTCGTTTAACTCTTTTTTTATTGCAGTTGGTGCATTTATGGTATCCTCTATATAAGGCTTCTATATCAGCAATCTTTTTCCTGGTTGTTCTACCATATCTAACACCAAATCTTCCTGAAGTTCCAACTTTCTTTGTATGACCCATTTCTATTAAAAATTAGCGTTATCTATCAAATTATTAGGTTTTAAAAAGGTTTCGTTGAAGGCACGTCAAAAGTCTTAAGCATTTTTTGGCAGAACAACTGAGATAATATAATTTTTTTTTCTAATTTCATCTGCTTTTTTCCTAATGTCTTCTGAAGTAATTCCGAGTATACTTCTTGTAATCTCTTGCTTTGTTATTCCATTTTTAAATTCGCTTTCCATACCAGTAATATCAAAACTTTGAGAATTATGTATTAAGTTAATTCTGTAATTTTTCTTCTGCATTTCATATTCGGCATTAGGAATTCCTATATTTGCAATATCATTAATAGTTCTTTGCCATGCAGATTCAATTTCAGGCCAGCTCGAAGAATTTCCAGTTTCACAGGAAAAAAGTAATCTACCCGCCCTTCCACTTCCATGAGTTTCTATGTTTAATCTGTATACAAGTTCTAATGAATCTCTCAATTTACTATAAAGGGGTCCATGGCTTTTATTTAAGTAACCTATTAAAGCCCCATAAACAAGCCAATCCCTAATATCTGTGTCATGAGGGAAAAGCGGAATTTGGTAATGAATATTTATGGACGCCACAGGTTTATCATTTAATTTTTCAATAATTTCTAACCTTTTACTAAGATCAGGTTCCATTGGCCAGGAATGTTCAAAACTTTCTAGTGGACTTCTCTGAGGGGTTGATGCAAAATTTCCCACTAGTTCCTCAACGTTTTCTGGGAGTTCGCCCCCGAGATACAAAACAGCGTTTCTTGGATCATAGAATTTATTCCAATATTCAATAATAGCTTCCTCTGTAATCCTCGGAAGTCCTTCCAATTCTTGCGATATAGACTTCATTATTTTAGCATGGTTTGGAAATAATTGAGTAAAAATACTCTCGTTAAGTGCGTTAAATGGATTTACTTTTCCTAGCAATTCATGTCGCACAGCTGCTCTTTCCCTTTCCATAATCTTTAAATCAGGCCTGTCAAAAACCCTAGCAATTAATTCCAATCCGTCTTCAAAATCTTCAGGGACGATACAACCAAAGTAATATCCAAGGGCTTCAAGACTAGTGTAAGCGTTGCTATTTGAGTACGCCAATGATCCATTTCCATAAATTGTTGAAGTGCAACCTTGTATATGTTCAATTAAATGAGCAGTTGATGGTATAGTTTCGTCTATAGATCCAGAATTAAAATTTAATTGTATCTTACAATCACCAAGCGGCTTTGGATCAAACCATATTTTTAGACCATTATCTAAAATTTTCTGAAATCTTTCTACCATATTGATAAATTCTAAATTCCCATTTATAAATCTTTCTATTAGTTACTACTATTAAATTAGAACTAATGGGGTTACCAGGATTTGAACCTGGGCCCAGCGGTATTTTGCTTCGGAGAGTCCCAAACCGCCGATACTAGACCAAGCTATACTATAACCCCTTAACTGCAACCTATGCAGATTTATAATTAATATAACTTTCTAATTTAAAAATACCTTAAAATACCTTTATAATAATTTCTTTATTATGAAAAAAAGAATTCTACAAATAGATTATGGATTTTACATAATTGATGACAGAAATAAAACCTACAGATTTCTAAAAAGAGCTTAAAAAAAATTTGACATATATTAAAAATTGTAATAACAAGAAGTCTATTAATGGTAATATAAGAATCTTAAGAAATAATGGAAAAAGAAAATTTTACTTTCAAAAATAAATCTACTTTTTCTTCACATCTTTTTTATTATCTTTTTTTTCTTCTTTCTTTGCTGTAACAGGTGCAGCAGCTTCAGGAGTAGCAGGAGCAGCCGCTGCCTCTGCAGCTTTCCTATCTGCAGTTTCCTTCATTACTTTTTTATAATTATCTTTAATTCTTTTTACTTCTTTTTCAACGGCTTTCTTTTTGTCAGAGTTCATATCACTGATTTCATTATTAATCATCTCATCGAAATCCCCATTATTAATCATGTTCATTATCTCTTTAGGTTCCTTTCCCTCAATTAATATACCTACAGAAACGCAACTACCAACAACATTTTTAACAGCACTTTTCAAATTATAAACTAATAATGAATCTTTTTTCATCTTTGCAATTTTAATAACTTGTTCTATTGATAAATATCCTGCTTTTAATGAGTTAGGAGTACCGCTTCCTTTTTCAAGTTCATTTTCCTTTTTAATTAATTCAGAAGTTGGTGGACTGCCAACTTCAATTTCATAACTTTTATCAGAAGTTTCGACATGAATTTTGACTGGTACTTTTATACCTTTAAAATTTTCAGTTTTTTTATTAACATCATTTAGAATAGCTTGTACATTAATTCCAAGAGGCCCAAATTTTTGCCCCATTTGTGGTGTTAAACCAGCCTTTCCACCTTCAATTATCATATCAACGCTTTCTTTTACCATATTGTTTATTTAATAAAAAACCTTAAATTACTATTTATTCTTTACTATCATCTTCAGGTTCTGCTTCTCCTTCCCTTCGTATTACTTTTACAGAGTCAATACTTACAGTTATTGGAATAGGTACTGCAGCTTCCAGCAATTCAACTATGACTTCTTCTTTTGCGATATCAATCCTAGTAATCTTTGCTTTTTCTCGTTTGAAGGGACCTGCGATTATTTCTACAATATCATTCTTTTGAATATTAACAGCAGTTTTTACCTGCTCCAACATATGCTCAATTTCTTTATATTCTAATGGTTTTGGTAATAAACCTCTGGCATAAGGTACTCCCTTAAAAGCTTGCTCTGCATCATTTCTGCTTTCAGCTTCTATAAAAATATAACCTCTTAAATCATGTGGCCTTATTAAACTTAGAACTTTCAAATTTTTCTTTTGTGCATGACTGTAAACAAAGTCTAAAACTTGATCCTCTCGATTCGCAGTTGTCCTTAAAGCAAAAATATAACCCATCTTAGCTCACTAATGTCCATATCAAATGAACTAAAAAACCTATCGCTCCAATAATCAACATTCCTATACCACTTACCTTAACAATAGTTTTTAATTCATCTTTAGTAGGTTTCTTTGTAACTTGAAAAACTCTTTTGCATTCTATTAAGAATGTTTTAATTTTCCCTGTTAATGTTTTTTTCTCTTGTTGTTCATCCATTCTCTAAGACTCCTAATAGGCTTAAATTAAACTGCTTAGAAGTCTATTTTTAGAACTTATTATTAATTTATAAAGTTTTCTAGTAGATTCAAAGATCTAAATTTAAATTGAAGTAGCTAATTTTTCCATCTCTAACTGCTAGAATTCCTATTTGTCCCTCATCCAGATGTCCTGAATTCCAGAAAAGATCATCTACAAATATTCCTTGTTCTACTCTTTTCCCATAAGAATCTATTGCTCTATGTGCACTCTCATGGAAATGACCGCTAACACCTTTAGTAATTCCAATCTCACGATATAATCTCTCTAAGTCAATATTACCTCTATTTTCCCTTTTAAGGTCTAATCCATTCTGACGAGCTAAAACTACCATCATATCTTGTGTTAAATAACCATAATTTTCTCTTAGCGCTCTCTCAACAACAACTCCAGGAATAATACTTCCATCTGATTTTTCTGCATAAAAAGCCATATCAATTCCATCGTTAACATTAGAAAATCTTCTGGGTACATGGCATATAACAATTGTTTTTCCAGCGTCTTTTATTCTCTTTTTTAGGTCATAAATATTTTCATAATGCAGTAATTCTATATCCTTAAGGTTAGATTTTTTTCCATCGACATCGTTTATATTAATTAAACCTTGAGGGGTAATAATGTAATCTCCAGTAGGGATATTTTGATTTCCGAATGTAAAATGTCCATCAGCAGTCCAATCAGATCCCGGTAGAAAAACCAGATCATGATCTTTACTTTCTGCTATTTTTTCATTTAAAGTATCAATAATATTGCCATTTTTATTTTTAAAATATTCTAATACTGAATGATATGGAATATAAGATTCATGACTTCCTGGTTGAATAAATGTTTCTAAATTACTCTTTGCCACTGCATCTAATACAATTGCAAAAAAATCCATATTCCCTTGCATGGTTCCAATATTCTCTGCTATATCTCCATTTAGAATTAATTTGTCAATGCCTACTGATTTCAGTTTTTCAATAGCTTTAGCTACTTTTAAAGGATCTTTATGAACATCTGAAATAATCCCATATCTAGTTTCAAGCCCCATTTCTATAAATTAGATTTTACCCTTTATAAATCTTTCTATTTTAGCTACTATTTAGGAGCAACATTTTATCAATTTTATAGGAAGTATTATAAATTATTTCTTCCTTATACTTCAATGGGAGTTACAAAAAGTAAAATTCTAATTTATTCTTTAGCACTTGGTTTAAGTGCTGCCACTGCAGTATACTTATATCAGTCAAATAAGAATCAAAATACTTCTTCACATATTTCTGGCGGTAAAGATACAAGTTTAGTAGATGTCTTGGATTTTCCTAAATCTAATTACTCTGCTGTTGAACAATTGGCCTTGACTCATCGAGAGTTTATTAAATCAATTGAAGAATTTAAAGTAGAATCTAAAAGGTATTCTAAAGAATTGAAAGAAAATCAAACAAAATTATCAAAATTGCATGATTTAAAAAATAAATATGAAAATAAGTTGGATAATGCTGAAGATGATTCAACAAAAACTAGGATACTAAGTGAATATAAGAGAAAATTATCAGATCTTGTTGAAGATAATTAATCTAGAAATTCAATACCTAATTCATCAGACATATCGCCTTTTCTTTTCTTCTGTAAAGATCGCTTAGGACCAAATATCTGTGGGCTATTTACTCCAGTAATTATTAACATTGCCCTAATTGTCTTCTCTAGATCTTCACTTATTTGAGCCCCCCAAATTATCCTTGCATCTTCATCTAATTTTTGACTTACTGTTTCTACAACCTTTCTTGCTTCTTCCAAGGTCATGTCCGGACCACCGCTAATATTGATTAAAGCACCATTAGCTCCAGTAATATCTACATCAAGTAAAGGATTGCTTAAAGCTTTTTCAACAGCTTCTACAGCTCTATTTCCTGTATCACTTTCTCCAACCCCAATTAAAGCAACTCCTCCTTTACCCATAACAGTTCTAATATCTGCAAAATCTAAGTTCACCAAACCTGCCTTTGTAACTAATTCAGCAATCCCTTTTACAGCATTAGTTAATATTTCATCTGCAACCTTGAAAGCAGTATGCAATGGTAATTCAGGAGCCAATTCTAATAATTTATCATTAGGAATAACTATTAATGTATCTACAACATTTTCAAGTTTTTCAAGACCATTAATTGCATTTTCATATCTCCTTTGACCTTCCATTGTAAAAGGAATTGTTACAACACCTACTGTCAAAGCACCTAACTTTTTTGCAATATCTGCTATAACAGGAGCACTTCCAGTTCCAGTCCCCCCACCTAAACCGCAAGTAATAAAAATCATATCTGCTCCCTGAATTTTTTGCTTTATTTCATGTTCAGTTTCCCTAGCAGCTTGTTCTCCAATCTCAGGAAGACTACCTGCACCCAGTCCATGGGTTAATTCCTTACCAATTAAAATTTTATGATCAGCTTCAGTATATAATAGATCTTGAGCATCAGTATTAATGGCAATAGTCTCAGTTCCACTAATACCTACTTCATTTATTCTATTTATTGTATTATTTCCTGCCCCACCAGCACCAATAACCTTAATCTTTGCTTTCTGTTTAGCTAATATTTGCTCTAATTCTTCATCAACCGGAGAACTCTTTTTTGGGGTAACCTTAAAACTGAACCTACTTGGTTGAGCATTTCTAATAATACTATCCATCAAATCACCTTTTTACCTCTTAAATAATAAAATTTTAAACCTAAACTTGTATTTAAATATATCTCTGATAAAAAAGAAATTATGTTTTTTCTGGTATTTTCTTCGGTTTATTGGTTTCAACATCCCTACCCTTTGATCTTTCAATATTTTTGATAGTTTTTTCTTCAAAATTAATAGTTTTTAATTCAGGAATAACCTCTTTAATCCTATTTTGGATTATTTCTCTTAGTTTTGGTTCCATTTTTTCAGAATAGATAATTAATATACCATTTTCAAATTTATATTCCTTTATAAATGGAAAGTCTAATCTCATAGTACTATCAATTTTCTCTTTAACATCAGTAACAATCTTTTTGATTTTTACAAAATAAACTAAATTCCTGCCTGCTAAAGGATGATTAAAATCCACTACACACCTACCCCCCGAAACACTTCGAATAGTAGCAATAGCCCCATCTATATTTACTTGCAATCCAGGTACCGGATTTACCTTTTTATCAACAAAAACCTTTGTTTGTATTATTTTAATTAATTTTGGGTCTTTTTTTCCAAATGCTTCCTCAAAACTTAAATCGATTTCATAGTCTTTTTCAATCTCTTTTCCTTCTAACTTCGCTTCTAAACTCTTTAAAAGACTATTGGCTCCAAGGCAAATAATTACACTATCTTTTTTCTCTTTTTCTACTATAGAAGTATCAAATATAAGGTCACTATTTTTAATTTTTCCAGTAAATATTATCTCTATAAAGTCTCCTTTCTTTACCATAAGCTGCTCTTCAAATCCTTATTATTTAAACCTTACTACGAAAATGTAACCACTCAACAATAGAAAACTTTATAAATTTTTACTCTATTTTAAAATCTATGAAATGGAGAAAAGTTCTACACCCAACATTGAAACCTCATTTGGAGCATCAAATTAAAGAGACTTTCAAGCATAGAAAAGTAATACGAAGAGCTAGCGATCCTATGAATGCTCAATTATGGGTTGCAATTGCAAATCTAACTAAGGAAATTAATGAGATTAAGCTTAATTTAAGAATGCCAACTTACAAAACTATTGTTGTTCCTTCTAATAGTAAAGCAGTTCCAAAAAAGAAAGTAATTAGAAAGAAAGGTAGATGAATTTCTTTAAAAGTTTTAGAAACGATACTAAATATAATATCTTAATTGTGGCTACAAGTTTAATGTTTCCATTTAGTCCATCGCAACATTTTGTTAGGAATGTATACCCTCTTATTCCACTTATTAATAATTCCAATTCTAAAGATACGATTGAAGGAAGAGTTATTGAAGAAGAGTTTTCCAATGGACTTGATAGCGGCACTGGTTGCATTCAGAGAAATCCAACTAGATATAAAATGGTTGTCGAATGTGCTGACAATCATACAAGAGAGTATTGGTATTATCATTCAGAAGCAAGAAGGTTAGATGAATTATTTAATGTAGGTTCAAAAGGAATATTTCCAATACAAGGCAGAAATGTTAAAATAATAGGATAATTAAATTAGTTAATTTTTATATAGAATTATTCTTATTTAATAAATAAAAACCAAAACTTATATAAATTAATCTCATTCTTTAAAGAATTAATGACCATAAAGACAACAGATATTGGTAGTATAAAAGTTGGTGGTTATATAATCATTGATGGAACTGCATGTCGTGTTGCTAGTGTTCAAACTTCAAAAACAGGAAAACATGGACATGCGAAAGCTAGGATTGAAGCCATAGGTTTAATCAATGATGAGAAAAAAGTCATTGTCAAACCAACTCATGATAAGGCAGAGGTTCCTATTGTTGAAAAAAAGGCGGCCCAGGTTTTATCTGTAACTACTGACACAGCAAATGTTATGGATACAGAAACATTCGAAACTTTTGACATTAAAATCCCTGAAGATTTAAAAGATAAAGTAATCCCAAATTCACAAGTAGTTTATTGGATAATTTTAGGAATTAGGGTATTAAAACAGAGTAAATAAAATGGTTAAATTTCCAGAAGCAATGGTAAGGATGTATCAAAATGTATTTGTTTGCAGAAAATGCAAAACTAAACAAAGAGCTTCCATACAAAAAGTCTTGAAAAAGCAAATTATGTGCAAAAAGTGTGGTTGCAGAGCTTTGCGGCCTATTAAAAAAGGGAAATAAATATGAATTTAGATGTAATTTTGTTTATTATTTTCTGCATAATCCTTTTTATATTTTTTAAGATTAAAAGATCTAAATTTGAAGTTCAAGGTAAAATTCTAGCATTATACAAAACTAAATTAGGTCTTGGATTAATGGAAAAATTTGGCAAATTTCCAAAATGGTTAATTCACATTCTCAGTGTTTCAAGTATAATAATTGGATTTGGGGGAATGTTGTTAATTTTTTTTATATTAATACAGGGCAGCTTCAAATTAATAACAGTCCCTGATGCGCAACCAGTTTTAGCTCCAGTTTTGCCTGGAGTTTCTGTACCAGGCCTTCCAAAGTTATCCTTCCTACATTGGATCTTCAGTATCTTTATTGTTGCAGTTATTCATGAATTTTCACATGGTATATTTGCTAGATTTCATAATGTTAAGGTTAAATCCTCAGGATTTCTAATATTAGGCCCCATTTTAGGGGCATTTGTTGAGCCAGATGAAGATGAATTAAAAAAGAAAAGTGCATATAAACAGATATCTATATTTGCTGCAGGTCCATTCTCTAACATCTTAACAGGTATACTAATATGGATAATTGCTATTATTTTAATAAATCCTATAGCCTTCAGTATGGCAGAATATAATGGTGTTCAAATTGCAGCTTTAGAACCAAATCTGCCTGCCCTGAATGCAGGACTCAAAGCAGGTGATGAAATAAAAAATATAGATAACTATGAAATTAAGAATATTGAGGATTTTATTCAAGTGATGAGCGGAAAGAAACCAGACGACGACGTATTTATAAAAACTCAAGATAAGGAATATTCTATAAAATTGACTGAAAATCCTGTGAACAAAACAGCAGGTTATCTTGGCATTAGAGTTTCAAGCATTTCAACAGATATTAAAGAAGAAGTTGTACAAAAATATGGACGAACATTACCATCAATTTTGTTCTGGATAAAAGATTTATTCTTCTGGTTATGGTTAATTAGTGTAGGTATAGCACTGTTCAATTTACTTCCATTAGGCCCTGTTGATGGCGGTAGAATGTTTTTATCAGGATTAAGCGTATTCATAAAGAAAGAAAAAAATGTTAAGAGGGTCTGGGGTTTTGTGAGTTTCTTTATACTTGCATTAATAATCTTAAATTTACTTCCGTTTATTAAAAAATTACTATTTTTTATTTTTAGCCCAGTCTTATCACTCTTTATTTAATAAATGTTAATCGATGTCCATGCACATTTGGATAACGAAAAGTTTAAAGATATCCTCCCAAAAATAATTGATGAATGTAAATTAAATAAAGTTCAGCAGATAATTAATAATGGTCTAAATTTTCAATCTAATTTGAATAGTCTTAATCTTGCAAAAAAATATAATATTATTAAGGCAGCCCTAGGTTTATATCCTCTTGAGGCAGAAAAAATAACCAAGGAAGAATTTGATAATATTGTTAAGTTAATTAGTGACAATTCAAAAAATATTATTGCTATTGGGGAAATTGGATTAGATGGGAAGTACGGTATAAATCATGAATTGCAGGAAAAATATTTTGTCAAATTAATAAAATTAGCAAGGGAGCTAAATAAACCCATAATTGTTCATTCAAGATGCAAGGAATCTAGGATAATAGAATTGCTTAATTCCAATAAAATGGAAAAAGTTATTATGCATTCCTATACAGGTAATATGAAACTCGCAAGGGAAGTAATTGACAATAATTGGTTCTTTTCAATACCTCCCTCAATAATTAATTCAAAACATTTTCAACTCATAGTTGACATTACACCGGAAGAAAATTTATTAACAGAAACAGATTCACCATATCAATATACAAATAATGAATTTAACAAACCATCTTTTGTATCATTCTCAATTCAAATGATTGCTAAAATAAAAAACATAACAGAAACAGATGCAAAAAATAAAATTTTTCAGAATTTCAAAAGAATATTTATTAATTAAAAATAGAAAAGTATTTAAAGAAGTTTTTGCTAATGAATGTAAATTTTATTAATCTGGGGAAAAAAGAGGTTCAAATTCCCAAAAGAAGATTTTTTAAATCTTCTTTCTATTTTTTTAAAAAATCAACAAAAATTTTCCAAATTTAAGATGATTACCGACGAGCGAAAAAAATTTCTAGAAAAACAGGGCTACAGGATTGTTGGTAATCATTCCGCAATTAAAACCTGCCATTATTGCAGTACTGCTATGAAAGGGAATGATGTTTGTTACAAAAATACTTTTTATAATATTGCCAGTTGGAGGTGTATTCAGGCTACAGTTACTTTGGATCTTTGTAATCTTAGATGTAGATGGTGTTGGCGGGATATAAATTATGGCACAACTAATGGCACAATGTTTACTGATAAACCACAAGATATTGTGGAAGGATTGATTAGTGAACATAAAAATGTTTTAATGGGATTTTATGGGAATAAAAATATAATAAAAGAGAGATTGCAGGAAACAATGGAACCTAAACATATTGCTCTTTCCTTAACAGGTGATGCCTGTCTGTATTCAAAATTACCTGAATTAGTTGATGAAATTCACAGAAATAATATGACAAGCTTTGTTGTAACAAATGGAACAATAACTCCTATGGTAAAAAAATTAATAAATCATCAACCTACACAACTTTATATAACACTTCCAGCCCCAAACAAGGAAACTTATCTGAAAATGTGCAATCCAATATCAAGTAATTATGGGTGGGAAAATATCTTGGAATCTTTGTATCTATTAAAAAGTTTTAAGAGAACAGCAATTAGATTAACACTTGTTAAAAATATGAATATGTTTAATCCTGAGGAATATGCACTACACTTGGCAGATAAAGAATTTAATTTCCTAGAGCTTAAATCTGCAATGCCTATCGGAGATGCTAAATATAGGATGGAGTATTCAGAAATGCCTACCCATGAAGAAATTAAAAAATTTGCAGAAAAAATTTGCTCAATTAATCAGTGGAAAATTATTGATGAAAAACCAGAATCTAAAGTTGTTCTTGTGATGAAGGAAGACAGAGAGGACAGGTTTCTTAAATTTGACATAAATTAGATTGCTCTCTGCAATTTTTCCAACTTTTTACCTCTTCTAAAGTACATAATTACTAATATTGCAATTACAGATAAAAGTATTCCAAATGCACTTATATAAATCGGTAAATATACATCCCTTGTCATATTCTGTATTTTTGGAACTCTTGATTTTGACTCCTTCAAAATATTTTCACAACTGTCCACTGCAGTCTGGATAATTGCGATGGCTTCTTCATTCTTATTTTCATTATGTTTTTGTTTTGCCCGGCTAATTAATTCTTTAATTTCTAGACATTCAGCATTCTTTTCAAATAAATCAATGGCAAAAATAATTTCCACATCATATTTTGTCAAATTAGTAGGTATAGAACTAAGATGTATTACATTTGCTTCACTTAGCTTTGGTTGTGTAACATTAGCTATCAACAGGATTTCATATCTTTCTTCAGTTAAAGTATATGTTTTTATCCTGAGTTTTGCCTTAACAGACTCCTTTACTTGCAATGAATCAATACTATACATAGACATTTCAGGCTTAATTTGATCACTTGATGTAAGCAAAGATATGACAATATTTCTTAATGTAATTTCCCCAGAGTTTGTAAATGTAACATTTGTTTCTAATGTTGAATTAGATTCGGCAGCTAATAACTTATCAATATGAATACTTAAAGATGCTGTTTTTCTTCTACTACCCCCACCTCCACCTCCTCCACCACCACCTCCGCCCGAAGGGGTAGGGACTTCAACAACTACTGGAGGTTGATCCGTCACATTAAGCTGAATAATATTGCTGCTCACATTGCTAATTAAATCATTTGTTGTTATAATAAGGAATTCAACACCTACAAAATCTGTTCTTGGAATTAATGTAACACTATTTGTATTATTCTCAATTTGTACTTCAATATTGCCACTTTGGTTTCCAATACTGCCATTGACTATAAAATTATATTCATAAAACAACTGATCTTTATCTGAATCATTAAAATATTCATCTAAATCAAGATTAGTATTATGACTACCCCTACCCCATGTCTGGTTTGGTATTGTTTTAAGGAATACTGGATCTATGTTAACATTTAATACTTCCACATTCCAAAAAATTGTGTCACTTGCTAAACTGGAATCAAACACTAATAACGTCAAATTGACCGTACTATTAAATGATCTATTTGAAACAAAATAATTTGGAGTGTAACTAAAGTTGAGTAATCTAAATTCTAAACTCTGGTTTATGAAATTATTTATTATCCATCGATTAGAGAGCGTATCAAAATTAAATCCATGTATTAAATCAGGATCAGTTCTAGAATGGTTAAAGTACTGACTTTCATTTTCAAATACACTAATATTTGAATTATTTGGGAAATATGATAAAATAACAGGATCATCATTAGTATTTATAACAGATAAATTAACTATTTCTTCAGTAAATTTATTTGAAGAATCATTTACCATAAATTTAATCCAATTTGTTCCAACTTCGTCATTTGGAAGTGTAATATTAATAAATCCAACTGAGCTTATATTAAACAGACTTGAATTTGAACTATAGGTTAAATTTTCATTCTCAGAGAATGGCGCATCTTCCTCATCAGTTGCATTAATATCATAAATGAAATTTCTATCCTCCACAGCGATTAGATTATTAATATTTGGATTAAACACAGGATTATCATTGATTGTTAATACCTCAAATGTTAAAATTTGTGTTGAAATTGCCCCAAAACTGTCATTTGCAAAAATTGCAACTGAATGATTGCCTATTTGAGAGGCATTTGGTATAAAAGATATTGATCCGTTTAAATTACCTATATCAAATAAAGTAGAATTATCAAAATATGTAACAATATCACCATCTGGATCAATGGCACTAATAACATCAGTATACTGAATGTCCTCAAAAACAGTACTATTGGGAAGGGCATTAAAAATTGGAGCTAAATTTGCCAATATTTCAATTGATATAGTTTCTGTATCAATCGCACCGCCAGTATCTCTAACACCAATAGTTACGATATAAGTACCTGCTTGGCTTTCGTTAGGTATAAAATCAATTACACCTATTAATGAATCAATCTCAAATAAATTAGTATCATCAAAGAAAGTTAAATTACCATTTTTTAATCCAAAAGGATCATCTTCCTCATCAGTTGCATTAACAATCATAGAGAACCTGACATTTGCCCTTATAATCTTATTATTTAGGTCTTCCAAAACTGGCAAGTCATTTACGCTATTAATTGTAAATCCCCAGAAAAAAACATCGCCAGTTTCTGATGGATCTTTTACCAGTAAAGCAACAGAATTATCTCCTGTAAAATTACCTGCTTGAAGATTTGAGGGTGTAAAATCAATTACACCTGAAATTGGGTCTATATTAAATAAACTGGTATCATCAGAATATATCAAAGTATCATTATCCGGATCAGTCGCATTTAAATCAAAATAATAGTTTGAATCCTCATACAACTGATTAATATTCGGTAAACTTGCAGGGTCAAAGGTAGGTGGTGCATTTAAGGGAGACCTAAAAATTTCTTTCTCTCTAAGGAGAAAATTTAGAATTTGTGAACTAATTTTTACTATAATATTCTCATTTGAACTTTTATAATATTGTTGTGTCATATTTATAGTAATAATTATTAATAGAGTAGTTATTATTGAAGGTATTATTATTTTACTTACAATACCGGTTTTCCTTTTAGATGTGCTACTTTTTTTGATCATTTCTTTCTTCTTTAATTAGTTCTTCTATAGCAATTTCAACAGCATGTGATCTATTTCTGAATTTTTTTGATTTAATTAGTGCATTCAATTTTCTAATTGTATCTTCATCCAAAGTAATAGAAATTCTTTCTTTCATAAGTAATACTTTATAATATTAAATATTTTATAGTATTATAAAGTATTACTTTTACTATTTAAAGGTTTTGTTATATAGATTAGCAAAAGGGTAAGTCAACTTCAAATATGAAATTATGAAATAAAACTCTATTACAAGGCTTAATAGTCCCCAGGTTAGTAACTAAATAATTTAAATTTAAATGAATTATGCAAAAACTTCCGAACAATCAATTTAATATTAGCTGAATAATTTTAAATATAAGATAATAATCAACATTATATGCTAAAAAGAGGAATATTAGTACTTATAATAATGTTAATTACTATAAGTAATGTATATTCCTTATCTTTATTTCCAACAAACAATATAGATACAGTTTATTCTAATATTAAACTAGAAGATGTAAATAGAGATAATAATTATATAGAACTACTAATAACATCAAATACTAATGTAGATAATCTAATAATCAATATAGATAAAGAAACAATCAACTTACCTATTACAATTAATAAATATGAATCTAAATTAGTTAATTTCTATACAAATACAACTAATCCTACTTCCTTAATAATATACTTTTATAAAAA
>Ga0209541_10007827_pt1 | contig 17845 bp, 21 predicted proteins | sample RifCSPlowO2_01_FD_184027 | JGI IMG/M metagenome (GOLD analysis project Ga0209541, IMG submission 184027) | Groundwater microbial communities from Rifle, Colorado - Rifle CSP2_plank lowO2_0.1 (SPAdes) (version 2) | ecosystem: Environmental > Aquatic > Deep subsurface > Groundwater | place... | reverse complement strand
CGCCATGCATGCCGTACGAAACGTGACGATCGATAGCAACACGGTAAGGAACATCAACTCGGATGGTTGGAATCAGGGAGCCATCTATGTCAGATGCGGCTCCGTCGATACGAAGATCACGCACAACCTGGTTCAGAACACCGGATATATCGGTATCGCGGTGATCATGTGGGAAGGATGCACGAAGAACAACCTCCTAATCGACAGCAATGTGGTCTATGACACGATGAAGAGCGTCGACGACGGCGGAGCGATCTACATCTGGGACAAGGCGCGTGAAGCGAAGAACACCACGGTGTCGAACAACATCATCGGGAACTACGGGACGAAGACCAACCAGGGCAAGGCGATCTACCTTGACGATTGGATGTCCGACGTTACGGTTAAGAACAACATCATCTACGGCTCCGGACAGTGGGCACTCACGATCCACGGCGGCGAAAACAACCAGTTCTCGAACAATATCTTCGACATCAGCGGAGCGAAGAAACTCGCGCTCTATCAGAGGTCCACTCCCCAGGCGTCCGGTTCCGAAATCCCGGACTTCGAAATGGTCGGGAACTCGTTCACCTGTAACCTTGTTTATTCGACGGCTCCACCGCCCTCGGTGCTTTGGGATTTTTTTTGGGATGTGTCCCAGAATCCGCCGACCCCCCCGACCGTCTCGAACAACGACTATTGGGGCACGAATGGGCAACTACCAAACAGCGGAAGCATCATTGACTCTAGCCCGGTCCGCGTCGATCCGAATTTCGTGAATCCGGCTGCCCGTAACTACTCGTTCCAGTCCGGTCCGCCAATGCCCTGCTTCCAGCCGATCGACACCAGCAAGGTCGGTCCGTTGCCACAGTCCGGCTCCACTTCGCCTGCTCCCGGCACCCGCGAACAGCCTTTTGCAACTCTGGAAAAAGCACGGGAAACGATACGCGGGTTAAAGTTTAATACCGATGGAGTGCTCCAGAAGCCGGTAAACGTTATTCTTCGGGGAGGAACATACATGCTCGATAAGACGTTCCTTCTTGAAGGAAGGGATTCCGGAACGAGCGCTGCGCCGATAACGTACCGGAGCGAGAGTGGAGAGCAGGCGATAATAAGCGGCGGAAAGAAAGTAACAACTCCCTGGACGGTGCATGATAGTTCAAAGAACATCTTTGTAACCAATATTGGCTCTCTTCTTCCCGATGGCAAGGACACACTTAATTCTTTGTTTGTCAATGGTCAGCGGGCAATCCGGGCCAGAACCCCAAACGAAGGATTATATTACTCTTTTTCGTCTTTCTTTGAGCAGCCAGAATTAAAAGAACCCTGTGCCATAACGGAATCGGGAACCTGCACGCCATTTACAGCCTTTGTTTTTAATGATGGCAATCTGCGTGCCTCGTGGAATAACCTCAATGATGGAGAAATTGTTTTTCAAACTTCTTTTACCCAGCCGCGGTTCCGGATAAAAACTGTTGATGAAGCCAATAAAGTGGTTTCTATCGACAGTCTGGAGGCATATCATTCCGGAGCCCTGCCGCCGTTGGAGAATTGGGAGTTTTACTATTATTGGAAAGCCCCTTTGGGAAAGTACCATGTCGAGAATGTTTTGGAAGCACTGGATAGCGCAGGCGAGTGGTATTTTGACCGAACAACGGCAAACTTATACTACAAGCCGAGGCTGGGAGAAGACTTGAACAATCCGGCAACAGAGATTGTTATTCCAATTCTGGACCAGCTCCTAACGGTGCAGCGAGACTTTGATGAGCTGGCACTGCCCGAATCATTTACGATTTCTCACCGGATAAAAACAGCCGATCCGACGTTCTATACGCTCTCAAATACCGGGGGGTACGACGGATATTCTTTTGGTTTATCGGGAGGGAAGATTCATCTTATTATCGGGGAGGGTGAGAGCCCCGGGGAATATACGGACATGGCCTGCAGCCCGCCGGCCGGGGTAACGATAAACGATGACCAATGGCATCTTATCAGCGGCGTTGTCCGGCGAGGCCGCACGGTTTCTGCGAACAACCAATTCACCTGTTATGTGGACGGAACGAAAGGCGAAGACGTGCCTCTTCCGAGTGCCTATACAAATATGCAGAAGCGAACACCGTTCATCAATCCTTTTCCCTGTGCCACCTGCACCGTAGCGATTGATGAACTCAGCCTGTATAACCGCGAACTCACCGATGCAGAGATAGGAAGCCTCTCTGCAGGAGACGTGCCGCGTGATGGTTTACTCCTCTCCTTGCCTTTTGAAGAGAATCTCAAAGATAATTCTGGTAGCTTGCGGCTCTTGCAAAAACGTGATGGGGGGGCTCCAGAATTTACTGCCGGCACCGGTGCGGGGAAAGCGCTGATCTTCGGAAGACAAGTCAATGCTGATGAAATTGTTTTCTCATTAGATGTTGCTCGACAGGTGCACTTCAAAGATTTGACGTTCCAGTACACGGACTGGAACTTGCCCCCCGAAGGCTATGCCGGGAGCCAGGCAGCCATGAAAGACAAGAATGTTCCAGCGATTAATTTCTACCTTGCCGAAGATGCTTCTTTTGAGAATAACAAAGTATTGCACACGGGCAGTTATGGTTTGGCAGTATATGGAAAGGATGTAAAAGGGAGTGGCAATGATTTCTTTGATATGGGATCCGGAGGACTAAAAATAGGGCATCCTGATAACAATGCTCTGGTCGGCAGCAAGAAACAGATTGTTTATGAGGGAGGCAGCAATGATATTTCCCGGAATAAAATAAACGGTGTCGGAAAAGTAAATCCGGAAGGCGTGGGCATCATTGCACTGCTCAGCGGCAACAACCGGATTTCCCACAATGAAATTTCTGATGCCTCCTATTCCGGAATTTCTGTGGGCTGGAACTGGGGAGTCCTGAACACGGCGGCTAAAAACAATAGCATCACCTACAATAATATCCATGATGTCATGCAAGTCCTGAGCGACGGCAGTGGCATCTATACCTTAGGAAAGCAGCCGGGGACCGTTATTAGCAATAATTTTGTCCATGATTATGTTTATGATCCACAGAAGCATATTAATCTGGTTGCCGGCATCTACCTCGACGAGGGAAGCTCGGACATGATAATTAAAGACAACCTCATCTATCGCGCGGGCGCCACGTCGCTCGTCATGGGCTGGGGGTTTGACAGGCAAATGGAGAATAATGTTTTTATTGATGCCCAGAACAGCCAAGATGTCTGGCATGGCCAGTTATACCTCTTCCCAAATGGCTATTGCGGACCGGGAACCAGTAGGGAAATCTGCCCATCGGGAAACACTCTGAGCCGCAACATCATCTATTCTGCTGATCCGGAAGGAAAAGTGTCCACCGTTCATTCTGAGGAGGGCATCCAATTCTCCAAAAATCTTCTGTACAATCCAAATAAAGATTGGAATTCTTTGGAACAAAACTTCTCCTGCGCCGATTGCCTGATTGCCGATCCCCAGTTCAAGGCTCTTAGCCAGGACTTTACTCTAACGCCCGGCTCGCCTGCTTTTACGCTGGGCTTTCGGGAATTTGACGTGCAACAGGACGTGCGGGTGGCTGGTTCGGGCAGATAAACGGCACATAAAGTTCTTCCCATAAAAGTTTATAAATAAACGCTGGTTTTTGCAGGCGTATGGAACAAAAAATCTGTTCAGCGACCAAGAAGCGCATTGACAATGATCCCGGATCCGTTACGTTTCCCTGCCCGCAGTGCGGGGAGTACGAGATTGTACGGAGTTCTCATGCCCGACGGGCAGCCTTGAGATATACCTGCCCCAAGTGCAATTTCCTGGGGCCAAATTAAAGATGGAGGACTATCATCTTGTGGGGGCTAAGCGAACGATAGTGAGCGCAGGCCGCACGTCTTTGGATGCAAAAAATGAAAAAAACGATTTCATTTTTGCACTGAAATCAAATCGTTGTTTGATTTCATGTGATAAATTTTTGTAAAGTTTATGGCAAAAGCAATCATCACCTTCAAGCTCATGCCGGAATCGCCGGACGTTGATTTAGCGCCTATCAAAGAGCAGGCTCTAGCCATTGCTAAAAAGCATGGAGCGATCGGCCAGATGCAGGCTCAGGAAGAACCCATTGCCTTCGGCCTGAAAGCGGTGCTCATTCTGGCTATGTACGATATTGCAGAAAAAGACTTCGAAGGCATTGCTGCGGAGATGGGCAAGATAGAAAACGTGCAGTCAGCAGAAGTTGCCAAGATGGATCTGGCGCTGGGATGAAAGAATAATTTTTATAGCTTATTTCATTTATCTGGGCACATGCTCAAAATAGTCATTCTCCTTTCCATAATCTTTTTAATCAGTTGTGCTCCTTCACTCCAACCAGAACAACTTTTTACAGAGATATCTGCAGAAGAGGCGCACCCCATGCAACTCACCAGCTCGGCTTTTGCATCCAACGGCAACATCCCAGCCAAATATACCTGCGACGGCGAGAACACCAGCCCCCCTCTGCAGATTACTAGCGTTCCTACCGCCGCCAAAAGTCTTGTACTCATTATGGACGACCCCGATATCCCTGACATGGTCAAAAAGCGCTACACTATTGCTGTTTGGGATCACTGGATGGTATTCAATATCCCGCCAACCACGAAAAACATCCCAGAAGGAAAAAATCCTGCAGGAATATTAGGGAAGAATACTGGTGGAAAAAATGCTTATGCAGGGCCTTGCCCTCCGGACAGAGAGCATCGCTACTTCTTCAGGCTCTACGCACTCGACACGACTTTAACTCTTCCGGAAGGAGTGGCGAAAGCGGAAGTGGAAAAAGCCATGGAAAAGCATATTCTGGCAAAAGCAGAGTTGGTAGGAAGGTATGAACGGCGAAAATAGGACGCAGAAAGCCGAGCGATTTACTTTTTCGTCTTCCTAAACTCCAATGCCGCCGAATTGATGCAATACCGCTTTCCCGTCGGCTGGGGCCCGTCTTCAAAGACATGGCCCAGATGCCCGCCGCAGTTCTTGCAAACGACTTCCGTCCGCACCATGCCCAAGCTGCGGTCTTCTCGGAGAAGAATATTATCTTTATGGGCGTCGTAAAAACTTGGCCAGCCGCAGCCCGAATCATATTTTGTTTCTGAGGGGAAGAGTTCTGCACCACAGCCTGCACACTGATAGGTGCCTTTTTCTTTATTATACAGCAGCTTGCCAGTAAACGGCAGCTCCGTGCTTTTTTCCCGCAGGACGGCGTATTGCTCGGGGGTGAGTTTTCTTTTCCCGTCTTTTTCTGATTTTTTCATCATGGAAACAACGCCAGCACGTCTTCCACGCTCTTTTCCGTCTTTATTCCCGTCAGCGAGAAATGCGTCCGCACGGCATCGAGTTCCCGCAGCACATCATCGGTTCTGGGCGGCAAGCGCTTATATTTCCGCGCCAAGGCATGGAGATCATAAAAGCCCATACACTGCTTTTGCGACTCTTCGGCCAGCGTTGCCAAGAACTTTGCTTCCTCCGGAAAAGGATTGGCTTTCCGCATCGCTGTGACTAACGTATGATCCAAAATTGGCCCCGTCCACAACGGCCCGGCGAAGAGAAATTCCCGTCCGCAGGAACAGGTTTCTTTGTTATAGCGCGAGGCCCTAAAAGAAGAACAGCCCGGGCAGAAGAGGAAATACTGATGCTGCTGCACAATCGTGTCCGCTTGCTCTTTGCCCTTGATGACGTGGAAGAAAATCCGGAAATAATGGTCTTTCGCGTAAGCAAGCTTGGGAATCAGCGCCCGATCAAACGATGTGCCATGAAGCTGGATTTTTCTTATGAGGATGCGCAAGCCCGTTTCATGCATGAGATAATTTCTCTGCGAGGTCGCCCAATACTTGCGTTTTGTTACACTCGGATACGTGCCCGTTAAAGCAGCCGTGTCCGTCGCCGTTACCGCCAAAATCCCGCCGCGGGAAAGGCGTGCCAAAGCCGCGCTGATAAATGGATTGGGCGAGCCGAAAGGATCCAAATCAACGTAATCCAGCCCTTCCTGCTCCAGCAGGAATAGATTGGCATCTTTATTCGAAGCATGAACCGGAGCCTTTTGCAGCATATTCTTTCGGAGATTATTTTCAAACGTCTTTAGGAAATGCTCTTTCAGGTCATTGACGAGAATCTTCTTTATTTTTCCGCGTTTCAGCTCCTTCAGAAAGCGCAGCGTCCGGATGCCGGTGCCTGCCAACGGATCAGCGACGACCATATTCCGCTTCGGGAAAACGTTGAGGAAGACGATGGTTAAGTTCCGCTGCGAGGCCATGACCGGATTATAGAAAATGTCCATCTTCTTGTGCACGGCACGCTTAGGCAGGGGAAGGTTGAGAGTGACAGAATGTTCAGTGATGAGGGGCATGAACGGAAAGAAAAGAAAGAGAGCTTTAAAGGTTTTGGGAGAGAAAGAAAAAAAAGAAAGAAAAAAGTAATTTAACTACAACAGAGAATGCCTCTGGGCTGTACAAACGTAAGGCTCCAAATAGTTTCACTTCCAGGGTAAGTCATATGCCGAATTCCACCGTTGCACGTTTTGTCTTGAAATGGTACTTCGCTAGGCTTTAAGTTACAAATCGTCGAATCCCATAGTTGATAACCACTTCTCCATAGAACGGAACCCCCACAATCGTTCTCACTATAAACAGATTCATAACTTACTAAATCTACTGAAGTACAGGATTTAGCATTGTTATCCTGACAAAATTTCTGGAATGTTTTGTTACTCTTATAAGCCGTATTCATATAATAATTGTGATTAAAAGGTTGATCGGGATATAATGAAACATAACTACATTTAGGAGAAGCTAAAATAGACGTCGCCTCCCCCGCCACCGCCTCTTCCGATGAAGGCCTGAAATTCAGAACTAACACCACTGCCGCCACGACCGCCACCAACACGATAATGGTGATGTAGGGAACTCGACTTGCATTTTTTGCCATAAACAACACCTCTTTTCTTTGCACTATAATTAATTGAGATAGAGATTACTTTCTTGTTTATATAATCTCCCCCCCCCCCTCAAGAGTAGTGACTTGGCGTCGAGCTTAAAGAAGAAGGTAATTGAGGGCTCAATATACTCTTTCTCTCTTGTCTATTTTTACAACAAAAAGAGTTGAGTTTTCATAGCGCACAAAGTAGAGGATTCGATAATCGCCAACTCGTACCCGAAATACTTTAACGTCGGAGTAGCCCTCAACTCTCTTCACGTCTTTTGGAAAAGGATTTTCCGCAAGCTCTTCTACTTTCTGGATTATCCTTTTGACATCGGCTTTAACAGCAAGCTTCTTGAGAAAGTGAGAGGCTGGCTTATCATACTGCACAGAAAACATCGTTCAAAGACCAAGCTCTTTCTTAAGTTTCTCGTGAGAAATAAAGCCGGAGAGCGTGCCAGCTTTAGCACGGGCAATACAGTCATCTAGTAATTTCTTTTCTTCCGTGGTGAGGCGCACGTCTTCGACCGCTTCAATAAGGTAGTGCACGTCACCTTTTAAGTGCGTTACTTCTTCCCGCAGACCGGTAAGAGTATCGAGAATCGCTTGTTGGACGCTAACTTCTGCCATAGTGATTTGTTATAATCTGAGTTTTATAAAAATCTATCGCTGGAAAATTTATTTTTTTCAGAAAAAAAAACCGGACGCCAGAGCCGTTCCATCTGTACTTTAATAATAAAGCTCTACAGAATCAAGAAAAGGCCGTCTAAACCTTTAAAAATAACCATTCTCTTGACAAGCCATGCCCATCCGCCGGCCCATCATTACCGTACTCGGACATGTCGATCATGGCAAAAGCAGCATCCTCGACAAGATCAGAGGCACGGCTGTCGTGTCCCGGGAAGCCGGAGGCATTACCCAAGCCATCGGCTGCAGCATTGTTCCCTTAAGCACCGTCGAAAAGATCTGCGGACAACTGCTCAGCGCCATCAAGTCTTCGCTCACTATTCCGGGATTGCTGTTCATCGATTCGCCGGGGCATGCGGCTTTTACGTCGCTGAGAAAACGCGGCGGCAGCCTGGCGGACATTGCCATTCTGGTGGTGGATATTAACGAAGGCTTCAAGCCCCAAACCATCGAATCACTGGAGATCCTGAAAGCAAATCGCGTGCCTTTTGTGGTCGCCGCCAACAAGATTGACCTTATTCCCGGCTGGCAGTATGATGATAAGCAGTTCCTGCTGCCCAATCTCAACGCGCTTGAGTACAAAATACAGGGCGAGTTCGAAAAGCGCCTGTACGCATTAGTCGCCCAATTCCAGGAGCACAGCATGCCGGCTGAGCGCTTTGACCGGATCCAGGATTACACCAAACAAGCAGCTATCATTCCGGTTTCCGCCAAGACCGGGCAGGGCATTCCGGAATTGCTGATGGTCTTGACGGGATTGGCCCAGAAATATCTGGAGCAGCAGCTGAAAATAGAAGTGCAAGGCACGGCCAAAGGCACGATTCTCGAAATTAAAGAAGAAAAAGGATTAGGAACAACCATCGATGCTATTATCTACGACGGGCATTTGCGCGTCAATGATATGCTCATTATCGGTGGTATTGCAGCACCGCTCGCCGTCAAAATACGGGCATTGTTGGAACCGAGAGAACTCGTAGAAATGCGGGAAAAGAAAAGCGCTTTCCGCAATGTAAAAGAAGTCTTCGCAGCCACGGGCGTGAAGATTGCTGCTCCAGGATTAGAGACGGCGATGGCAGGCATGCCGTTGCGCAGCTCTGCTGGAAAAGCCGAAGAAATCGAACAGTTCAAGAAAGAGGTGCAGGAAGAAATCAGCGAAGTGCTGCTCGAGGAAAGCGGCGAAGAAGGCGTGCTGATAAAAGCCGATACACTGGGGGGCCTGGAAGCTTTGCAAAAGCTCCTGAGAGATAAAAAAATCCCCATTTCTTCTGCTTCTCTTGGTAGCGTGACCAAGAAAGACCTCTCCAAACTGGAAACCCTGAAAGAAAAAAATGAACAGCAGGGTGTACTGCTGGGATTTAACATCACGATGAACCCAGAGATAGAAGCACTGGCGAAAGCCAAGAAGCTGAAAATTATTCTCCATGACGTTATTTATCAGCTTATCGACGACTACGACGCTTTTACCGCCAGCTTGAAAAAAGAAATCGAGCTGCGGGAACTGGCTTCGTTAGTGCGGCCCTGCAAATTCATCCTCCTGAAAGGCTACGTGTTTCGCCAGAACAATCCGGCCATTGCCGGCATCGAGATAGAAGTGGGCAGCCTCAAAACGGGGGATCCGATCATGAACCGCGATGGAAAAAAGCTAAGCACCGCCAAAAGCATGAAAGACGGCGAGGAAAACGTGACAAAAGCGGAGCAGGGAAAACAAGTAGCCTTAGCCATGGACGGGGTAACGATCGGCAGGCAGGTGCAGGAAGGGGATATTCTTTATACGGACATTCCGGAAGCCGACTTCCAGAAGCTGAAAGAGCTGAAGCTATACCTATCAAAGCTGGAGCTGGCCGTGCTGAAAGAGATTGCAGACATCAAGCGAAAAGAAAATCCGGTGTGGGGGGTGTAGGGCGTGCAGCAATATACATTCCTGAACACGCGAGAGTTGAAAGCATTTCGGGAACAGGTGCAGGATGCTTTCGGGCATTTCCCCGAGAAAGAATATGCCTATGTACAGAGCGAAAAAGGGAAGATTTTTCTGATCAGCAAAGACCTGGCTCGGATCGATGTAGAAAAATTGCGGATAGACCGCATCGGCTTCTATTTTGCTGAAATATACACCCAGCAAGTGCGCCTCAGCAAAGAGGGGGCGCAGCTGCTCTTTCTGGACGCGCAGAGGAGGAAAAAGAAACTGAAGAATGTTGTTCTTTTGACCATAGGGGAGGTGCAGCAGTATTTTGCAGGCCGAACCCTGGAGCGGGATCTGCCGGGAGAAACGCGATTTGTAATACTGCAGTATGGGCAGGAGGTGCTGGGCTGTGCGCTGTATAAAGAAAAGAAAATACATAACTACTTGCCCAAAGAATATCGAAGGGAAGTTATTTTGTGAGAAGAAAAATGCTCACCGAATCACTCCCTAATAACCAGATACATCTCTGAAAAACGCTGCCGATCCTCATCCGTCCAGCGTTCTGCAAGCGCCGGATACCAAGCATCGAGTGCTCTTCTCGTGAAGATGTGCCCTAACGTAAAATAAAAGCCGTCCTGCAGATAGAATTCGGCAATGTCATCCATTGAGTAGCCAGTGTCCACCAAGGCTCGAACAAATTTCCCTTTCCGTTTCTTCTCTTGCAATGCTGAGTAGAATTCTTTCAAGAGATCTTTATAGGCGGACAAAAAAGCTACAATGTCATCTTTCTGGCGAAGGTGATGAATGCCGATGAGTTCCGCACCAACGCCCAAATGTTCCTCTTTTGCACAGCGCTGCAATGATTCGAGGCATTCTTCTAGTGAGCATAAATGTTTTCCCATGAGATTCACCATCCTCTCTTCTGAAGGCAATCAGAAAGAAGCTTTTTATTTGAGAACATCCTCAATGGGCTTCCTCCCTTTGAGCTGCTTGGCCTGAACGGCTTGCGCGGACTTCATCAGGTCCACGCCGAGATTCTTCAGCTCTTTTACATGCATCTGCATGAGCTGCTCGACAATCTGCAGAATCCGCAGCAATTCTTCCCGCTCTTTGGACAATGTTGCTAAAGAGCCTTTATGGAAGCCCACCCGCTCTTCTTTTGAAGACGTAGGCTGTTGCGGCGCTGCTTCGGTTTTGACCATAACAGAAGAAAAGAGAAGCAGCTTTTATTAAGCTTTTGGTGCATTTGCAAGAAAATTTTAAATAGTTTAACTGTTAAACAGTTTAACTTAAACACATGGAGGAAAAAGGCTATGGAAACAGATCTGGTTAAGATGAGCCCGAAAGGGCAGCTTGTCGTCCCTCAGGACCTAAGAGAACTAGCAGGCTTTTTACCCGGAGACCGCTTTGCCCCGTTTCCGGTAAAAGAGGGGATCTTATTTAAGAGAATAATAATCCCCGATGTGAAAGCAGAATTCGCAAAACTCTCGAAAGAAATTGAGAAACAGTTCAAGAAACAAGGAGTAACCCCGAGAGACATCGATGAGGCAGTGAAATGGGCAAGACGAAAGTCGTCTTAGACACTAATGTTCTGATTTCGGCTCTCGGCTGGAACGGGGTGCCCCGAAAAATTGTTCAGAAGTGTTTACGAGGAGAATTAACTGTAGTAACATCTTCAGAACAGATAGATGAACTACGAAGAGTCATGGATTATCCTAAATTTACTTTCACGGAAGAACAGAAAAATATCTTTATTTCCATCATTTTAGAAGTCGCCGAAATGGTCGAAATCACGAGAAAGCTGAAATTTGTTAAAGATGACCCTGACGACGATGCAATTTTAGAGACGGCACTAGCAGGAAACGCCGAATACATTATCAGTGGTGATCTCCACCTCTTACAGTTGAAGACTTTTGCCGACATAGAAATCATAACTCCTGCTGATTTTTCAAGAAAAGTTTAAAACCCGTGAAAAACACCCTTGCTGTATGTCCCTCTTCGATAAGTTCAAGTTCTGGAAGAAAGAAGACGAATTCGACAAGATGGCGGAGAAAGAATTACGCACGGAAAGCGCCTTTCCCCGTGACGACTTAGGGTTGCATGAAAAGTCACCTTTTGGAGAAGAGCCTTCGGCGTTCGGCACTCCGGAAATGGCTGTACCCCCCTCTTTAGCACCTGCTCCTGGTGCTGCCGGCTCGGGAGAGCACGACCGGGAGCTGGAGCTCATAAACAGCAAGCTGGACACCATCAAAGCGCTCATTTCTGCACTGGACCAGCGGTTGGCGAGCCTGGAGCGCTCCCTCAGCAAAGAAGAGAAGCCGAGATTATGGTAGGGAAGATGGCAAAGAAATTTCTCCTGCTTTTCTGGAGTGTTGCTGTTTTCGTTCTCTTTCTTGACCAATTGACAAAGTGGCTTGTTGCAGAATTTCGGCCAGACTGGCTATGGGGCGTTTTACACGTTCATCTCGTCACCAATACCGGAGCGGGCTTTGGCATCCTGCCAGGCTGGACGCTGATTTTAACGATCATTTCTTTTATGGTTGCTTTTGCTCTCTTATTTTTCTATCCAAAAATCGAAAAAGAGAAAATGCCGCAATTTCTCTTCGCCCTCTTTCTGGGCGGCGTTCTGGGCAATGGCTTGGATCGCTTGTTTCTGGGCTTCGTCCGGGACTTTATCGATCTCAGCTTCTGGCCGGCATTTAATGTCGCAGATATGGCATTGACGGTGGCGGTGGTGGGGCTGGTGTGGTGGTATGGGGAGAAGTAAAGATAATTCTACTCCACGCACCCGTGCGCCTTGAACCCTTTCTCCACCGCTTCATCTTTGCCGGCAAACCACACCCGCCCATTGCGCGATATCTTGCGCGCCCATTCGCATTTGGGCGCATGATAGACGGTTCCGCGGCTGCTCGCAACATACTTCCCCGGCGTGTGCTTCACTTCAGCCGCCGTTTCTTTTTGCGGCGGAGCAGTTTTTGTCGTTTCGGCTTTTCCCTCAACACCTTTCGCCCCACTCTTTCCCGCGTCTTTAGGCGGCTGTTCCGGGAAAGCCGGCGGCTCCGGACTTTTCGGAACGCTCATAACGCTCAGCAGGAATCCCAGCGCCGCCAGCAGGAGCAGCGTCATATACAGTGAGCCAAAAAAGTACCAGATCGCCACCACATTACCCATCGAGAGAACGAAGAAAAAGAAGAACACGCGCTCGCCCCATGCCTTGCCGTAGCCGGCACAGCCAACGAGCATCAATAGTGCGAGCACCGCCAACCCTGCTACTTCATAGGAAAAAGCACTCGGACTGAGAAGCAATAAAAAGCGGGCAAATCCCGCCAAGAGCGTGAGGAACAGAACGCCATATACCACTAATTTTCCACGGCTTGCGGTCATGCTGAAAAAGCAGGAAGAAAATTGTATTTAAGTATTTCTATTCTGGAGTGGTTATCAAGTTTGTTCTTTTGGGACGCTTACACTTTCCATCTTTTTAACTGCTCAACGCTGGCCTCAGAACTCTTCCTCGATATTCTTCAAATAGCCTTTCTTCTTCAAGAATTCTACTTCAACCTTGCTGCGGTACTTATGGACAACGTCGCCTTTGGCCTCGCCACCGAGCTCCCAGGGCTCGACGATAACGACGTCTTTTTCCCGCACCCACAAGCCCCGGCGCAACCTACCAGGAATGCGGCAGATGCGCTCTTTGCCATCCAGGCAGCGGACGCGCATTCTACTGCCCCCTAACCGCTGATCGACAATGCCGAGAACTTCCTTGCCGCGGGGTATTCTGACCCGGATCAGCTGCTGTTCTTCGGTTTCGGGCTGTGGCATGAGCTCTTCAAGAAGAGGTGCCTTTATAAACGTTTGTGGTGGGGGAAAGAAAAACATATAAAGCGCTGCCCCCCGTCACGAAAAAAAAGAGGTAATGAGTTGTGGCAAAGCGCGTTGAATCCCCATCTTCTATAAACACGTTCAAGCAGTGCAAGCGCAAGTATTATTATCAATACATTGCCAAGCTGCCGACGCTGCCTAATGTTCATCAGGTGCGGGGCACGATTGCCCACAGCACGCTGGAAGAATTTTACAATAAGGAGGTGACTCTTCTTTCTGAGAACTATGCGGCAGCGCTGCGCAGCACCATCCAAGAGCTCTTCTTCACGAACTGGAAGAAAGCACAGCTGCAGCTTCGTGAACTGCGCCTCAGCCCGGACCAGGAGCGCTTCTATTTTGAAGAGACGCTGCTGATGCTCATGAATTGGACGAACCAGCATCTGGAGCGGCTCGAGGGAGTCATGAAGACCAAAGAGATCTCTTTTCCGGAAGCTTTCCGCTACTTAACGCCGATTCGGGAAGAAGAATATGTTTCCGATAATTATGCGGTGCGGGGCTTTATCGATGCCATCCACCAGCTGGATGATGAAGTCCAGCTTATCGACTACAAGACGAACGCCACTTTTGAAATGAAAGACAGCCTCAAGCTGCAACTGGCTATTTACAGCCTGCTGTACTTTGAAAAGCATGGCAAGCTGCCGTCGAAAGTGGGCATTTTCTTCCTGCGCCACAAGCTGAAATTAATGAACGTGGATGACGAGCTCCTCAACCTGGCAAAGAGGGAGATTGAACTGATTCATGCGCATACATCACAGACGGAAGCGCTTGCTGATTATCCGCGCTGCACTGGGCCGTTGTGCAAGTGGAGCACGGGAAAATGTGATTTCTACGACGTGTGCAAGCCGTTTCATACGGGGGAAAGCCGGGAATAGGAAAAGAAATCAGCCATAATAGACGAGCAGCAAAGAATTTCTCCTTACCCACCCGTCGCCAAAAAGCTCATCTGGATGATCTTCTGATAGATCTCGATATTGTCGAGGACAAAAGTTTCTACTAACGCTCCCATCAGCAAAAAGAACAAAGCAAACAGGAAGAGATACAGATTGAATGTAAACACCTCAAAAAAGCGGCTGGAGGCGAACTCTTCCAGAAGCACGTCTTTGGAAATAATGGAGCCCGAAATCGCTGCCAGGAAATAAGACAGGCCTTCGATAATCATGTGCGGAAAAACAATCAGCATAATCATCGCAAAGAAAAAGAAAGGGCTCTGGCCAGCAAAGAGCGCGGCATTTTTGGCCGTCAAGCCGAAAATGGTGCCCCACACCGACGCATTCCAGGTGATGAGCAGGATCGCCCCATCGCCCGTGAGGAGCGCTAAAACAAAGCAGGCAACCAGCACCATAAAATTATTGCTCAGCAGGCTAAAGAACAGGTCGCTGGAAAACGTGGCAACGGCCGAGCCGGCAAATCCCTGCCCAAAGCGGATCTCCAGCTGCTCGCGGAAGAGCGTGTTGGTCTGCAAGCTCGGCAGCAGGATGGTTCCCAGGGAATAGACAAGCAGGATGCCCAGAAACAAAAAGACGTAAATGCGGACGACTTCCACGTCATCCCGCCACAAGCTGCGCAGATAGGTCTGCTGCTCGATGCGCTGCCGGCGCAGCTGGATGTCAAAGATCTTATACAGCTCGGGCAGCAACAGCAAGGACGTGAATGCTACGGCTACTAACGCCGGATCGCCCGGAAAAAGCACCGAAGCGATGAGAATGCCGATGACTGAATAGATAACGCCAAGAATGAACGCATATCTGCCTTTGCTTTTCAGCCAATCTTCCGGAAAGACGTGTTCTAAAACCATCGCTCAGCCTCTTATGGAAAAAGAAGGCGATAATTATTTAAATAACTTCCGTTAGAAAGAAATGGTAACCAGAAGAACAATGTTTCTCGTAAAAAGGGTAGAAAATTAAAGATTGAGAATAAAACGGAAAAACCCCGAGAAAGCCATGATAACAAACCATATCAAAACAGTACTGCTCTTAGGGGGGCTGACGGGGCTGCTGCTCTTTATCGGAGCAGCAATCGGCGGGCAGCAAGGCTTGCTCATCGGCCTCATTCTGGCTGGAGCCATGAACTTCTTTTCCTATTGGTTCTCGGACAAGATTGTCCTGTTTATCTATCGGGCAAAAGAAGCAGACAAAAAGCTGTATGCCTCGCTCTACGCGCTCATCAAAGATATCACCAAGAATGCAGAACTGCCTATGCCCCGAGTGTTCATCGTCACTACACCACAAGCCAATGCTTTTGCTACCGGGAGAAATCCAAAGCATGCGGCCGTTGCTGTAACCACGGGCATTCTGCAGCTGCTCAACGAGAAAGAGCTTCGAGGCGTTTTAGCCCACGAAGTAGGGCACATCAAGAACCGCGATATCTTGATTTCTTCCGTCGCGGCGATGATTGCCGGTGTTATTTCCTATATTGCCATGATGGCCCGCTGGGGAGCGATCTTTGGCGGCCTGGGCGGCAGGGATGAGCAAGGCCGGGGGGTGAATATCCTGGAGCTGTTGGTATTATCCATCATCGCCCCGCTGATGGCCATGATTATCCAAATGGCTATTTCCAGAAGCCGGGAGTACTTGGCAGACGAAACCGGAGCGCGCTTCTGCAAGGATCCGGAAAGCTTAGCTATCGCTTTAGAAAAAATCCATGCCAATGTGGCGCACCATCCGTTCCAAGCCATGGGAACCACAGAAGCCACGGCACATTTGTTCATCCACAACCCGTTCACGGCGAAAGGGCTAGTTAGCCTGTTCTCCACGCATCCGCCGGTGGAAGAAAGGGTGAAACGGTTGCGGGCGCTGCGGCTGTAAGGATTTCTACGGTTTGTCACACGAAGAACATTTCTTTTAGTTTTCTGCGCCACTTGTGGCGGTGCGACGGTCAACTCCTCGCTCCACTTCATTCCGCTCGGTGTTGCCCTACGAGGTACTCCGGAGGAGCCGTCCCTCCCCTCGTCGCACGCCACCGTGGCGCAGAGGCGACGAGGGTTGGCTCCTGTGGAGTATCGCCTAGGACATGACCGAAGGGAATGACTTTCTGCCGCTAGGGTGGTGGCGTGCGCAAGCCGCTTTCAAAAAACTCTCAGAACCTTTTTAAAAAGCGCCTCTTTTTTAACTTCCAGAGCCTTAAGTCCCAGCGTTGCATCTCCCTTGGGATGATCATGACCTTGGGCTGTTAAACGCTGGGCTCATTTTCTTATCATGATCAAGAAAAAGAGGAAAGTACGGTTGCGGCAAACGCCTCATCAGCAACCACAGGTATTTTTGCCTTTGCCACAGGAGTTCCAAGAAGCGATGGATCGATTAGACGGCAAAAAGCTTTCTCTCGACGAGGTGCTTTCTCAGCTGCGCCCTCTGGCGGAGCAATATGCGGGGAAAATTGACGTGGTGGAGCCCCGGGAAGGCTCGATCCGCTTCGAATATCAGAACGGCGGCTTTCGGTGCCGGTATGAGTTGCTGAGGTATGGGTGAGAGATGGCGAACTACCATTATCCCAACAAAAAGAAGCGATAGCGACGAAAAGCCTATTCCTAGACTAACCAAGAACGGCACGAAGAGAAAGTTGAGTAATTTTCTGGAGCATTAATAAACTTTAGTATCATTGATGATGTCGTATTTCAAATGCAGATAAGAATCATGGAGTTTTTTCACTGCAGTTAATCTCAAAGCTTTTATGGTGCTTAACTCTTTTACAGAAACAATTGACTTCCCATCAATCAGTGATGGCGTATCTTTACCACCCACTAAAGCAGAGGCAACCACCAGCGATAATTTATCAATCAATTTCTTCCTCAAAAAGATGGAGTTCAGTGTTCCCCCTGTTTGAATAGTCATGCGCTGAATGCCATACTCTTCCTTCAGTTTCTGGAACAAATCAACAAAATCAATCTCCCGTTTGTAAAAGACAATCTCTAAATTTGGGGCATCTTGGCGTGAAAAAGCAGGATGATTTTTATTGGTCGTGATGATATACAGTTTTTTGCTTTTTCTAAGGAAATTATCGACGCCAGTTTTATTCAAATGTGGCTCATTATCAATAATCAGAAAACTGACTGGAAATTTTACGAGATTTTTTTGAGGCTTATTTGCCCCCACTTTTGCTAAAACCCTGCCGGAATTTAGCGAGTGCAGATCAGTAGTCTTCTCAAGAGCATAATATTGCTGTAGTCCCTCTTTTATGCCTCCTATTCTGGGAAAATCTTTATCGAAATCTAATTTGTCGGTGCTTCCTGTTGAAATTTTACCATCAACCGAAGTGAGCAGGAATAATGTTGTGATTGGCCTGTTCATCATTAAATCTCCTTCAACCTCTCCAATCCTTTCAGCAAGAACTCCTTCTTCTCCGGCATCGCGACGGGCGCACTGCCCCCATGCCAGCTTATCCGTGGCCGAATCTGCACCGGAAAGAGCCGCTCATTGGTATCGTCAAAGACAATCGCTGCGCCCATCACCCGCGGCAAGGTGTTCAGCTCCTCTTCCAAATCCCGG